>ERZ1645187.699-NODE-699-length-32803-cov-17.398925_pt1 | contig 32803 bp, 32 predicted proteins | sample MGYA00575352_ERZ1645187 | MGnify/ENA primary metagenome ERZ1645187 (study PRJEB40837, sample SAMN11349314) | freshwater sediment metagenome | isolation source: river sediment | host: Sediment | place: India: Wazaribad , New Delhi | collected 2017-02-21 ... | reverse complement strand
TATCCGCTTCCTCGCGCGCTCATTGGCCGAGCCGTTCGAGCAGCGCCGGCACGTGCACCTGATCGGCCTTGTAGTTGCCGGTCAGCGCATGCATGACGAGGTTGACGCCGGTGCGGAATGCCATCTCGCGCTGGTTCTCGCCACCGGGGACGACGGGGTAGAGCGGGCGGCCGCGCTCGTCGAGCGCCCAGGCCGAGGCAAGATCGTTCGAGGTGATGACGATCGAGGTGACGCCGTCGGCGCGGCGCGCTTGACGGCCGCCGCTGTCATCGCCGCCGTGGTTGGCGGCGTCCGCCTCGACCCAGAGCTGGCCTCCGTCCCAGCGGCCCGGGAACGTGCGCAGCAGGTAGAACGATTTGGTCAGCACGTGTCCTTCGGGCACGGGTTCGAGGCGCGGAATGTCGAGGCGGCCGATGATGCGCTGGATGGCGCTGTCGCGCCCGCCGAGCGTCGCGCCCGCGCCGCTGCCGTAGTCGCGCGTATCGAACACGATCATGCCGCCCTGCTTCATGTAGGCGTCGATCTTGGCGAGTGTCGGCTCGGGCAACGGATCGGCGTCGGGCAGCACCGGCCAGTAGAGCACGGGATAGAAGGCGATCTCGTCGTTGAGGATGTCGACCGGCAGCGGTTCGCCGGGTGTCACGGCGGTGCGCGCGCCGAGCACGCGCCCGAGGCCGGAGAGGCCCTGCTTGCTGGTGTCGTCGGTGGCGGGGTTGCCGGTCAGCACGTAGCCGAAGGTAACCTTGCCGGTCGCCTGCAGTGCCACCTGATCGTTGCCTGTGCTCGCGGCGGGCGGTGTCGCAGGGGCGCGTTGCGCGAGCGCATCGGGAGCATTGAACGAGAGCAGGGCAACCGCGATCGCCAGCAGGCCCGCGGCGTGGCCGGCGCGGCGGCGGAAGTGCGCAAGACCGCCGAGGCTCAAGAGCACCACGGCGAGGATGTCGGCGAAGATCAGCCCGAGCGCCGCGGTCAGCAGGCCGGGCTTCAAGGCGCGTGCGGGATCGGTCTCGTAGCCGATGCGCTTGACACCGGCGGGCAAGGCGGGGAGCGGCGCCAGCGTCGCGTCCTCATGGAGCACGTTGATCGCGCGCGGGCTCGCTTCCGGACCATAGAAGCCGGGCGGATGCGCGAGGCTCGCCTTCGCGCTCGCGAGCTTGGCGGCGGCGATCGGCTCGGCGGTCGGCGGCGGCGGGACGAGCTTGCCGAAGCCGTCGAGTACGCGCAGCGGCGTCAGCACGTCGGCGGTTGGACCGGCGCTCGCGGCATCTGCGGATGTGGTGGTCGTCGCCGCGCCGTCGGCCGAGGGCGGTGCACCGATACGCCCGAGCGTCGACAGGCGGCGCAGCATGTCGACGAACACGCCCGACAGCGGCAGGTTCGACCATTCGGAATTTGCGGTCACATGGAACAGCACGATCTGCCCCTCGCCCTCGCGCCGCGCAGTGACCAGCGGCGTGCCGTCGGCAAGACGCGCCCACACCGCGACGTCCGGGCCGAGGCGCTGCGGATCGGCGAGCACCTGACGGCTCACGGTCACGTCGGCGGGCACGGGAAATCCGGCGAACGGCCCCTTCTCGTCGAAGGCGGCGAGCGGCTGCGGCGTCGACCACGACAGCGCGCCGCCGAGCGTGCGCCCGCCGAGGCGCAGCGGCACGGGCAGCAGATCGTCGCCACCCTTTTCGAGGCGCGGTCCGGCGAAGCGCACGAGCACGCCGCCGCGCTTGACCCAGTCCTCGACGCGCGCCGCCATGTCGCCGGACAGCGTGCCGATATCGGCGAGCACGAGCACGGTGGCGTTCTGCTTCAGGATGCTGTCGATGCCGGCAGCGAGATTGGCGTCCTTCGATTTGACGATCTCGGCATAGGGCGCCAGCGCCTTCTCGATGTAGTAGAGCGGTGCCAGCAGCGGCTGCGACTCTTCCTGGCGCTCGCCGGAGATGAGGCCGACGCGATGCCACTGCGCGCGCGCGTCGATCAGCGACACCGCGCCCGCCGAGCGCTCACCCGCGATCTCGACGCGTGTCACCTGGTTGCGCAGTTCCAGCGGCATGTCGAACACGGCGGTTGCGGCGGTTTCTCCCTGCGCGAGGACGTAGGCCGCTTCGCCGATGCGCTCGCCGCGCGCGGAGAACGCATGCACCTGTCCATTGCGCATGGCGCCTTCGGCGCGCAGCACACGCGCTTCGAGGCGGCCGCCGCTGCCGGCCGTTGCGGCGATGCCGACCGGTTCGCGTCCGGCCGTGTCGCCGAGCAGGGCGAACGACCCGCCGCTGGCGATTTTCGCGAGCCCCTCTGCGAAACCCTTGGCCGCGGTGCCATGGTCGATACCGTCGGCGAGCCAGACGACGCTGGTGCCGCCTTTGGCATTGGCCAGCACGTTGTCGAGCGCGGCGAGCAGTTGCGCGCGGTCCGGTGCGTGCGGTTGCGGCAGCAGCGCCGCGAGCGTCGAACGCGCGGTCGCGGGTGCCTCGATCTTCACGCTCGTGGTCTTGGCGCGCGGCGCCGTCGGCGCCACGATCACGGCGCGGGCCTGGCCCTCGGCGGCGTCGATCAGCCGTTCCGCGGCGGCGATGCGCTCGCCCCAGTGGCTGGCCCCGGCCCAGCCGTTGTCGATGACGAGCACGACCGGACCGCTGCCGGACAGCGCGCTCTCGCGCGTCGGGTTCAGCACCGGCTCGGCCAGCGCAAAAATCACCAGCGCGGCGGCGAGCAGGCGGATCAGCATCAGCCACCACGGCGTCTTGGCCGGTGTCTTCTCGACGTTCTCGATGCCGACGAGAATGCGCGTCGGCGGAAACTCGACCTGCTTCGGGCGCGGCGGCACCGTGCGCAGCAGCCAGTAGATCAGCGGCAGCGACAGCAGGCCGGCGAGCAGCCACGGATTGAGGAAAGCGAGCGCGCCGAAGCTCATGGGGCGCCTCCCGCCGACACCTGCCAGCGATACCCCCCGGCGCCGAGCTGCATGATGAGCGTCAGCAGCGGCTCCGCCGCCGAGCGGTCGGTGTGGTGGACGAGGAACGTCCAGCCGAGACGCTGCGCGATCTGCGCGAGGCCGGCGCGATGCGCGTCGAGGCGCGCGCGGTAGACGTCGCGGATGCTCTCGGCGCGATCGGCGATCCACGTCGCCGAGCCTTCGGGCGCAATGAACTCGGTGCGGCCGTCGTAGGGCAAGGTCTCCTCGGCGGGATCGAGCACCTGCACCATGTGCCCGCGCACGCCGCTGCCGGCGATCCCCTCGAGCCGGGCCGCGATCTCGTCCAGCGGATCGAGGAAATCGGAAATCAGCAGCGCACCGGAAAAGCGCGCGATGCGCGCCTTCGGCGGCAGGCTGCCGGTCAGTGCCGGCTCGGCGCTTCGCTGCAACAGCGTTTCCGCGAGCTTCACCGTCGCCTTGCGGCTGGCGGTCGGCTGCGACACGCCGAGGATGCCGACGCGCTCGCCGCCGCGCACCAGCAATTCGGCGGCGGCCAGCATCAGCACGATGGCGCGGGAGCGCTTCGAGGTTTGCGACAGGTGGCTCTGGAACGCCATCGAGGCGGAAAGGTCCGGCCACAGCCACATGGTGTGCGCGGCTTCCCACTCGCGCTCGCGCACGTAGAGATGATCGGAGGAGGCCGAGCGGCGCCAGTCGATCATCTGCGCGTCGTCGGTCGATTGCAGTTGGCGGAACTGCCAGAAGGCTTCACCCGGACCGGCGCGGCGGCGGCCGTGAATGCCGTGCGTCACGGTGGCGGCGATGCGGCGAGCTTCCACGATCAGGTCGGGCAGGCGGTCGGCGAGCCCGTGCGCCTCCATCTCCCGGCGGAACACCTCGCGCGCGTCGAGGCCCGCGCCCGTGTGAGGCGCGCCGGAGCCGCTCGCATGCTGTGTCCCGTGCGGTGCGGATGCAGCCATCCGGTCGCTCACTCCAGGTTGGAGGCGAGGCGGGCGATGACGGCGCCGAGATCCTGGCCTTCGGCACGCGCCGCGAACGACAGCGCCATGCGGTGCTTGAGCACCGGATCGGCCATGGCGACGACGTCGTCGACCGAGGGCGCGAGGCGGCCTTCGAGCAGCGCGCGTGCGCGCACGGCGAGCATCAACGCCTGACTGGCGCGCGGACCCGGCCCCCAGGCGACGAAGCGATCGGTGTCGGCATCGGCGCCCGTGTTCGGGCGCGCCGAGCGCACCAGCTTCAGGATCGCCTCGACGACCTTGTCGGGCACCGGCATCTGGCGCACCACGCGCTGGATGGCGAGCAGGTCCGGCACGTTCAACACTGTTTCGACGGTGCGGCTTTCGTTGCCGGTGGTCGCATAGAGCATGCGCCGCTCGGCGGCGAGGTCGGGGTACGAAACGTCGATCTGCAGCAGAAAGCGATCGAGCTGCGCTTCGGGCAGCGGATAGGTGCCCTCCTGCTCGAGCGGGTTCTGCGTCGCCAGCACGTGGAATGGCGTCGGCGTGTCGTGGCGCTGGCCGGCGACGGTGACGTGATGCTCCTGCATGGCCTGCAGCAGCGCCGACTGCGTCTTCGGGCTGGCGCGGTTGATCTCGTCGGCCATCAGGAGCTGGGTGAAGATGGGGCCTTTGATGAAGCGGAACGAGCGGCGCTGGCCGGGCGCGTCTTCGAGCACTTCGGCGCCGATGATGTCGGAGGGCATCAGGTCCGGCGTGAACTGGATGCGCTTGGCGTCGAGGCCGAGAACGGTGCCGAGCGTTTCGACCAGCAGCGTCTTGGCGAGGCCCGGCACGCCGATCAGCAGCGCGTGGCCGCCGGCCAGGATGGTGATCAGGGCCCGTGTGATAACCTCGTCCTGACCGAAGATCACGCCGGAGGCGGCCTTGTGCGCCCTCTGCATGCGCTCGGTGGCGGCCTCGATACGGGCGACGACGTTGTCGTCGAGTTCGGTCAATGTTGTCATGCGACGACTATAGCCCAGTTTGTGGTGCGAGACAGTTGGCGGCCGGCTGTGTACCCCCTCGCGGGGCCGGACGGCCAATCCCGAACGTCCCCGCCCCTGCCGTTCGGGTCAAGTGAAGGATACGTAACCCGTGCGAGGTCCGGTTTCATGACCGACGAGGAAAGCAACGACGGCGAGAGCAAGATTGGCTCGGACGGACAGCCTGCCGGCAGCAATATGGCAGGCGCACGGCCGCCAGCCGGGGCGCCGTCACAGGGCGCGGCCGGCAGTGCCGGACCGCTTCAGGGCGTGCTCGGGCGGCTGGAAGCGAGCCTCGCCGGGGCGTCGGGGCGCGGTCCGGCGCCGGTCGAGCGCTGGAATCCGCCGTATTGCGGCGATATCGGCATGGCCATCGCCCGCGACGGCACCTGGAGCTATCGCGGCAGCCCCATCCGCCGCCTGCCGCTGGTCAAGCTGTTCGCCTCGGTGCTGCGGCGCGACGAGGACGGTCGTCACTATCTCGTGACCCCGGTCGAGAAGGTCGATGTGGCGGTCGAGGATGCACCGTTCACGGCCGTCGAGCTGGAGGTGCTGGGCGAGGGGCTCGATTGTGTGATCGTGGTGCGGACCAACCACGACGAGGTGGTCCGCGTCGGCCCCGCGCATCCGCTGCGCTTTGCGGTCGAGCCGGGGACAGGCGGTCTGAAACCTTATGTGCGCGTGCGCGGCCGGCTCGAGGCGCTGTTCACCCGCGCGCTGGTACACGACCTGCTCGCGGCCGCCGTCGCCGACGAGCAGGGTTTGGCGCTCTACAGTAGCGGCCTGGCGTTCCGCCTGCCCTCGTGACGATTGCTTGCCGGCGCGATCAGTTGATGGCGAATTGGGCGTCGAGCAGCCTGAGTTCCGATGGCCCGACCAGCGCGCGGTGGGCGACCGTGACCCGATACAACTTGCCGTCGAGATGCGCGGTCCAGAAATCGAGAAACTGTTTGAGGCGTGGAAAGCGGGGATGCAGATCGTACTCCTGCCAGACATAGGTTTGCAGGAGCGATGGGTGATCGGGAAGGCGATAGAGGATTTCGGCGGTGGTCAGACTGTAGCCGGCGAGTTGTGCGGCGAATTCCGATCGGGCCATGAACGCTCCTTTCGAGGCGGGTGTACGAATGTCGGCCGTTTCCTCTTTTTGTCTTGCCTTTTGACGCAGCGTAATGCAGAGCCTCGGAACCTTAAAGAAAAATGTGCAACTTCAATGCGTTGGCAGCATTGCGATGCGATTGCTGCCAACGCTGAGGACCGCAAACGCGCACCCCGCGCGCTCCGCTTTTCAAGCAGTCGCGAACCGATGCGGCCAGCTCACGCATCAGGCGGGCTGATCTCATCCAGATGCGTTTCGCTTGCTCCGGGAGCGGCGGAGACACCGAGAGTGCTGGATCGAGGCACGCATTAGCGCTATTTTAAAACCTTGGGGGGATTGTCTGGTCTCGTGCGTTGTGTTGTTGCGTTCGAGAGGCGTCCATGTCCCTTTTGCGTTGGCTCGCGGAGAAACCGCGGGCGAAAGTCGCTCCTGCTTTGGCTCTGGCAATGGCCGGCATGCTGGGCGGATGCAGCGCCCGCTCCGAATATTCGGAGGGTTACGGGTACTACTCGGCTCCAGCCCCGGCGCAGCGTATCGCTGCGACCCGCGAGGAGATCGAGGACGACGGCTTGCCCTCACAGACGCCGCCTTTGATGCGGACGCGCAAGCTCCCTGACAACCCGGCCGAGCCCTTCAGCCCGAATTATGGTGGTCCCGCTTCGCGTCAGGCCGCGATCGAGCCGCGTCCGCAGCGTGAACGCGCGGTCGCCAGCGCGATTCCCGACGACCTGCCGCCCGATTTCCGCCGACGCCTGCAACTGGCGACCGGCGAGTGAACCGGCGCGTAAGACGTTGACCCGCGTCACGGGAACATCGGTTTCTTCAAGACGTTGACCTGCACGACGGGCACATCGTGCCCATATTCGATGTGGGTGGTTGCGGACGAGGTTCCGCGCCGCGAAAGGAAGGTCAACATGCTCTTGAAAGGTGCCTTTGCGGCAGCGGTCGCCGCTGCGGCTATCGTCTTGCCGGTCGTGCCGGCACTGGCAGTTCCCCTGCCTGGCGCGCAGACGGCCCCGGCCGATCAGCGCAACGTCATCGATGTCCGCGAGGGGCGCGGCGGTGGCGGCGGTGGCGGCGCAATTGGTGGTGGTGGCGGTGGTGGCCCCCGCTTCAGCGGTGGTGGCGGTGGCGGGCCGCGCTTCGGCGGTGGTGGCGGCGGTGGCCCCCGCTTCAGCGGTGGCGGTGGCGGCGGGCCGCGCTTCAGTGGCGGTGGCGGCGGAGGTCCGCGCTTCAGCGGTGGTGGTGGTGGTGGTCCGCGCATAGGCCGTGGCGGTGGACACCGGCACCATGGACATCGGCATCGCCGCGGCGGTGGCATCTACTTCGGCTTCGGCGCCCCCTACTACTACGGCAACTCGTACTACTACGGTTCGAACTGTGACTGGCTGTACCGCCGTGCAGTGCGGACCGGCAGCAAGTACTGGTGGCGCCGCTACCGCAACTGCATCGACGATTGAATCTCCATAACTGAGTTGAACAAGGGCTGGACGGCAACGTCCGGCCCTTTCATTCTGCCCGGATCGAGGCTTCTCGCGCGGACGCAATGACCGGGACGATCGGACTGCATCGCTGGACGGATCTCGCGACGCGTGAGCGCTTCAACGACGATCTCGACCGCATCTTCTTCGAGTCCAGCCTGACGAAGACGTTCGCCGACGACGCAGTGCGGTCGGCATTTCGCGAGCGCTGGCTCGGACGCTTTCTGCTGGACGATGCGCGGCTCGCTCATGTCGCACTGGACACCGACGTCGGCAACACCCGCCTGATCGGCTACGTCGTCGGCTCGCACGATGATCCGGCGCGCTCGACGCGCTTCAACGACATTGGCTACTTCGCCGGGCTCGCGGATGTCACCGCACGCTTTCCGGCACACCTGCACATCAACATGGCGCCTGAGGCGCGCGGGCAGGGCATCGGTCAGCGGCTCGTCGAGCGCTTCGCTGCTGACGCCGCTGTTGCGGGCCTACCGGGCTTGCATGTCGTCACCGGCGCCACCTCTCGCAACGTCGCGTTCTACCGGCGCTGCGGCCTCGTGCACGAGCACCTGTTCGACTGGCACTCCAGCCCTCTCGTGCTTCTCGGCCGTTCGCTCTGATCGCAGGCGATCGAGCGGAAAGCATCGAGGCATCCAGCGATTGCGCCGGCCGGATGGGTGGGCCATACTTCGCATACGATCAATGACTGCGAGGCAACACGCCGAAGCCGCGTTCGCCGCCGGAGCGAGGATCAGGATCGACGATGCCGCAGACTTCCGTCGACGAGCGCATGCGCGCAGCGAATTCCAGCGGCACGCTGGCGATCGAGCTGCGAAGGGTCAACAAGTGGTACGGGGACTTCCACGTCCTCCGAAACATCGACCTCGAAGTAAAGAAAGGCGAGCGTATCGTCGTTTGCGGGCCGTCGGGCTCGGGCAAGTCGACGATGATCCGCTGCATCAACCGGCTCGAGGAACATCAGTCCGGACAAATCCTCGTCGAGGGGGACGAGCTGACGAGCGACCTGAGACAGATCGAGAAGATCCGTTCCGAAGTCGGCATGGTGTTCCAGTCGTTCAACCTGTTTCCGCACCTGACCATCCTCGACAACCTGTGCCTGGCCCCGCAGTGGGTGCGCAAGATGCCGCGCGCCGAGGCAGAAGCCGTGGCGCTCAAGTATCTCGAGCGCGTGCGCATCGCCGAGCAGGCGCACAAGTTTCCTGGCCAGCTGTCGGGCGGCCAGCAGCAGCGCGTCGCCATCGCGCGGGCGCTGTGCATGAACCCGCGCATCATGCTGTTCGACGAGCCGACGTCGGCCCTCGATCCCGAGATGGTGAAAGAGGTGCTGGACGTGATGACCTCGCTCGCCGGCCAGGGCATGACCATGCTGGTCGTCACGCACGAGATGGGATTCGCGCGCGCCGTCGCCGATCGCGTCATCTTCATGGACAAGGGCGAGATCGTCGAGGATGCGCCGCCCGAGCCGTTCTTCTCCAACCCGCGCTCGGAGCGCACGCGCGCGTTCCTGGCGCAGATCCTCAACCACTGAAGCGGCGTTCCCTGCTGCCGCTTCCGCTCAATCGACTTGCATGAGGAGTGACGAGATGATGGCACGATCGACGGCAACCCTCGCCCTTGCGGCGCTGCTGGCGGGCAGCATCGCCGACGGCGCCAGCGCGCAAGGCACGCTGCAGAAGGTACGCGACCGCGGCATGGTCGTATGCGGCGTCAATACGGGCATCGCCGGCTTCAGCGCGCCCGACGACAAGGGCAACTGGGCCGGCATCGACGTCGATGTCTGCCGGGCGGTCGCCGCCGCGGTCTTCAAGGACGCCGGCAAGGTGAAATACGTGCCGCTGACGGCAAAGGAGCGCTTCACCGCGCTGCAGTCGGGCGAGGTCGACGTGTTGTCACGCAATACGACCTGGACCATGAGCCGCGACACCTCGGCCGGCATGACGTTCACCGGCGTCACCTATTACGACGGCCAGGGCTTCATGGTGACGAAGGCGCTCAACGTGAAGTCGGCGAAGGAACTGTCCGGCGCCAGCATCTGCGTGCAGACGGGCACCACCACGGAGCTGAACGTCGCCGACTATTTCCGCCGCAACAAACTCGACTACAAGCCGGTGGTGTTCGAGAAGCTGCCGGAGACGCTCGCCGCCTACAATGCCGGGCGTTGCGATGTCTTCACGTCGGACATCTCGCAGCTCTATGGCACGCGGCTGACGCTCGGCAACCCTGATGATCATGTGGTGCTGCCGGACGTGATCTCGAAGGAGCCGCTCGGCCCGGCGGTGCGCCAGGGCGACGCGCAGTGGGCCAACGTCGTCAAGTGGTCGCTGTTCGCGGTGCTCAACGCCGAGGAACTCGGCGTCACCTCGGCCAACGCCGACCAGATGCTGGAGTCGGCCAATCCCGATATCCGCCGCCTGCTCGGCAAGGAGGGTGAATTCGGCAAGGGCATCGGCCTCGACAACGACTGGGCCTATCAGGCGATCAAGCAGGTCGGCAACTATGGCGAGATGTTCGAGCGCAACGTCGGCCAGGGCTCGCGCCTGAAGATCGGGCGCGGCCTCAATGCGCAATGGACCAACGGCGGTCTGCAATACGCGCCGCCCGTGCGCTGACACGAAGCCCGCGGCCGCCCTCATCGACGACGGCGGCCGCGTCACGCATCAGTGGCATGGAGCAAGCCGATGGCCATGGACCGGGCGGACCCGCAAACGCACAGGGCGGTCGGTATCTCGGACGCTCTCTATGATCCACGCTGGCGCGGCATCATTTTTCAGATCCTGCTGGTCGTTGCGATCGTCTGGTTCGGCTACGAGATCGTCACCAACGCCATCGCCAACCTGAAGAAGCAGAACATCGCCTCGGGCTTCGATTTCCTCGGTCGCACCGCCGGCTTCGACATCGCCCAGCATCTGATCGACTACTCCAACACCATGAGCTACGCCCGCGCCTTCTGGGTCGGGCTGCTCAACACGCTGCTGGTTGCCGGGCTCGGCATCGTGCTGGCAACCCTGATCGGCTTCGTCGTCGGCATCGCGCGATTGTCCTCGAACTGGCTGATCGCGCGGCTGGCGACCGTCTACGTCGAAGTGATCCGCAATATCCCGCCATTGTTGATGCTGTTCGCGATCTACTTCGCGGTACTGAAGGGTCTGCCGCAACCGCGCGACAGCATCGCGCTACCGCTGGCGAGTTTCCTCAACGTGCGCGGCCTCACCGTGCCGAAGCCGACGTGGGGCGATGGCATCGGCCTCGTGGTGTGGTCGGTGCCGGTCGCCCTCGCGCTGGTGGTGGCGCTCGTGTGGTGGGCGCGCAGGCGGCGCATCGCCACGGGCAAGCAGTTCCCGGCGGTGCTGGCGTCGCTCGCCCTGCTCGTCCTGCTGCCGTTGCTCGCCTTCTTCGCCGCTGGCAGTCCTGTTTCGTTCGATGTACCGCAGCTCGGCCGTTTCAACATCGCCGGCGGCGTGACGCTGCTGCCGGAGTTCGTAGCGCTGCTGGTCGGCCTCACGCTCTACACGGCCGCCTTCATCGCCGAGATCGTGCGCAGCGGTATCATGGGCGTCCCGAAAGGGCAGAAGGAAGCGGCCGCGGCTCTCGGTCTCTCGGCCGGCCAGTCGATGCGCCTCGTCGTCCTGCCGCAGGCCCTGCGCATCATCATCCCGCCGTTGACCAACCAGTATCTGAACCTCACCAAGAACTCCTCGCTCGCCGTCGCGATCGGCTATCCCGATCTCGTCTCGGTGTTCTCCGGCACCGTGCTCAACCAGACCAACCAGGCGATCGAGGTGATCACCATTACCATGGCCGTCTATCTCGTCGTTTCGCTCACCACGTCGTTCGCCATGAACGTCTTCAACACCCGTATGGCACTGGTGGAGCGCTGAACCATGGCAAACGCATCCGCCACCTCGATCCCCAGTTCCGGCAACAACGTCCCTGCCGAGCGTCCGCCCTCCGGTGTCGGCCCGGTGGCATGGGCGCGCAAGAACCTGTTCTCGTCGATCCCGAACACGCTGCTGACGCTGCTCGGCCTGTGGATCACGTGGAAGGTCGTCGCCGGCATTGTCGACTGGGCGATTGTGCGCGCGGTCTTCACCGGCAGCGACGGCACCGCCTGTTCGGCCCCGGGCACCGGCGCCTGCTGGCCGTTCATTACGCACAAGCTCGATACCTTCATCTACGGCCGCTATCCCGTCGACGAGCGTTGGCGCGTCAACCTGACCTTCCTGCTCGCGGCGATCGGCCTCGGCGGATTGATGATTCCGAGCGTGCCGCGCAAGGGCCTGTTCGCGTTGTTCACCTTCGTGATCTTCCCCGTCATCGCCTTTTATCTGCTGACCGGGGCCGTCTGGCTCGGACTGCCGATCGTCGAGACGGAGCGCTGGGGCGGCCTGTTCGTGACACTTGTCGTCGCCATCGTCGGCATCGTCGCGTCGTTCCCGATCGGCGTGCTGCTGGCGCTGGGGCGGCGTTCGCGTTTGCCGTTCGTGCGCTGGGCCTCGATCGGGTTCATCGAGCTGGTGCGCGGCGTGCCGCTCATCACCATGCTGTTCATGGCCTCGGTGATGCTGCCGCTGTTCCTGCCCGAGGGGGTCACCTTCGACAAGCTGCTGCGCGCGCTCATCGGCGTGGCGCTGTTCTCTGGCGCCCATCTGGCCGAGGTGATCCGCGGTGGCCTGCAGGCGATTCCACGCGGCCAGTACGAGGCAGCGGATGCGCTCGGACTTTCCTATCCGCAGAAGATGAGCCTGATCGTGCTGCCGCAGGCGCTGAAGCTGGTCATCCCCGGCATCGTCAACTCGTCGATCGCGCTGTTCAAGGATACGAGCCTCGTGCTCATCATCGGCCTGTTCGATCTGCTCGGCATCGTGCAGCAGGCGATCTCGTCGGACGCCACGTGGTTCTCGCCTTCGACGCCGGCGACAGGCTACGTGTTCGCGGGCTTCGTGTTCTGGATCTTCTGCTTCGGCATGTCACGCTATTCGCAATGGATGGAGCGCCGCCTCGGTGCCGCCGACAAGCGCTGAGTTTGGCTCAGCGCCCGTCGAACAGGTTGCCGACGTGGCGCGCGATGGCGAGCGACGACGTGAGGCCGGGGCTCTCGATGCCGTAGAGCGCGACGAGACCCGGGATGCCGTGATCCGCCTCACCGTGGATGGCGAAGTCCGCCTGCACGCTGCCGTCGCGCGTCAGTTTCGGGCGGATGCCCGTCATGCCGGGTACCAGAGCGTTTTGCGGCAATCCCGGCCACCACAGCCTGATCGCGGCCTCGAAGCGGTGCGTGCGCGCTTCCATGTCGTCGAAGCCGTAATCGAGGCGATCGGTCCATTCGATGTCGGGACCGAAGCGCGCGTTACCGGCCGTGTCGAGCGTCAGGTGCACGCCGAGCCCGCCACCGGCCGGCATCGGATAGACCAGCCGCGAGAAAGGCGCGCGCCGCGCGAGGCTGAAGTAGTGACCCTTGGCATAGTGAGTCTGTGGCACAGCGTATCCGGTCCGCAGCGGCGTGAGTTGCCGGGCGAGGCGGGTCGCGTGCAGTCCGGCCGCAATGACGAGACGGCGTGAGGTGATCGCGGTCTCGCTGCCCGCGCTCGCGAGGTTCAGCGAGAAGATGTCGCGGGCAGCATCGTGAGCGAGCGTGCGCACTTCGGTCTGCAGCGCGGTTCCGCCGCCGTGCGCCTGCAAGCGGCCTTCGAGCGCCAGCATCAAGCCGTGGCTGTCGACGATGCCGGTCGAGGGCGATAGCAGACCGGCGACAGCGCGCACCTCGGGCTCGAGGGCATGCACGCCGGCGGCATCGAGGCGGACGAGATCGCAGACGCCGTTCGCGGCCGCCGTCGCGGCGATCGACTCGAGCTTGGTGATCTCGGCCGGGGTGCTGGCGACCAGCAGCTTGCCGATGCGCGGCGCGGCGACGCCGTTGTCGGCAGCGTAGCGGTACAACAGATCGCGGCCTTCGACGCACAGGCGGGCCTTCAGGCTGCCCGGCGGATAATAGAGGCCGGCGTGGATGACTTCCGAATTGCGCGACGAGGTTTCGGTACCGGGCCGCGCGTGTCGTTCGACGACGAGGACGTCTTGCCCGCGTGTGGCGAGTTCGGCGGCGATGGCGAGGCCGACGACTCCGGCGCCGATCACCACCGTCTCGACATCGCTGCTCATGCGCGCCTCGGCAAGCTTCGTCGCCGCAAGCCTAGCGAATTCAGCTCCGCCGATCCATGGACCTTAGGCCATCGCGCCGCGCTGCTGGCGTCAGCTCGCCATCTGCGCCGGTGCCGGCGTCGCCGGTGCTGCCCCCCAGGTCGCGTCGCTCGCGGCCAGGAAGCCGGCGATGGCGCCCGTCGTTGCCGCATCGTTGAGCCACGGTGCGTGGCCCTCGTCGGCGACCGTGAAGGCCTGCAGCGCGGGATGGCGACGCTGCATCTCCTCGACCGTCGCCGCCGACAGGAGGTCGGAGTTGGCGCCGCGCAACACCATAACCGGCACGCGCTCCAGAGCCGCGAACTGCGGCCACAGCTCCGGCATCGGGCCATCGAGCACGGACAGCGAGCGCGCCACCTGCGGGTCGTAGCCGGGGACGGGACGGCCGTTCTTCTCGTTGAAGATCTGGCGCGCCACGTTCATCCAGTCGTCGTCGGTCAGGTGCGGGAACTGCCGCGCATTGATGTCGCGGACGATCCGCGCCGCGTCGGGCCAGTTCGACGGCGCCGGCGTCTTGCCGACGTAGCTGGCGATGCGGATCAGGCCGGCCTGATCGATGACCGGGCCGATGTCGTTCAGAACCACGGCACCGAGGGCCGACGGTTGCGCCGCTGCCATCACCATGGCGATGATGCCACCGCGCGAGGTGCCGACGAGGGCGACGTCGGCGAGATCGCGGCTGGTGAGGAAGTCGAGCGCGTCGAGCATTTCCGTCGGCACGGAATAGTTGCGCCAGTCGCTGTCGTGATCGGAGAGGCCGCGCCCGCGCTTGTCGAGCGTGTAGACGTCGCGCGGCGTCTCGGGATGCTGCGAGAGCGCGGTCGCCAGCGTGTGGAAATCGCGGCTGTTGCGGGTCAACCCGCCGAGGCAGAGCACCGGCCGGCGCTGCGGCGCCGGCTCCCGCGACGCATAGTGGCGCGCGTAGAGCTGCAGGCCGTCGCGCACGGTGACCCGCATTTCCTCGAAGGCGTTCGCCGACTGTCCGCTGCCGTCCGTGCCCATGCCGTCCCCCTGCGTTGGTGGCTATGGTTGCCACCGCCAAAGGGCCGCCGTCCACCGCAAATCGCCCGATGGTCGCACTCGTGCACGGCTTTGCACGCGCCCTGTCCGAATCGCCTCAACGCTGCGCGAGCCCGAGGTCGGAGGTGAGGCGCAGTGCCGGCTGCTGGCCGATGCGCGCGCGATAGATCTGCACGTTCGACAGCACCTTGCCGACGTACTCGCGTGTCTCCTCGAACGGAATGCGCTCGATCCAGTCGATCGGGTCGATTCTGCCGCTGCGCGGATCGCCGAACTCGCGGATCCATTGCCGCGCGCGCCCCGGGCCCGCGTTATAGCCCGCGAGCGTCAGGACGTAGCTTCCGTCGAACTCGCCCATGCGATCGCCGATGTAGGCCGAGCCGATCATGGTGTTGTAGGTCTTGTCGGTCAGCAGACGCGGAATATCGCACTTGATGTTGTGGTCCTTGCACACGTGCTTGGCGGTGATCGGCATCACCTGCAGCAACCCGCGCGCGCCGGCACCCGAGACGATGCTCATGTTGAACTCGGTCTCCTGGCGGGCGATGCCGAGCAGCATGGCGAGCTCGGGTGGGTCGCGCAGCGGTTCGTAGGCCGGGAAGGCGCCGAGCGGGTAGGAGTAGATCAGCAGGTTGTGGCCGTCGCCGAGCGCGGTCTTGGCGATGCGGAGCGACATCTGCGTGTCGCCGAGGGCATCGGCGAGATGCGCCACGAGGCCGGACCACGCCTCGCTCTTCATCGCTGTGCGGCTGTTGGCGAGGAACGGGCGTATGACGTCGCCGCCGAGCCCGGCCTTCTTGGCGATGACGGCGCCCGCGAGCGAGTCGAGGCTGCGGAAGGTGCGAACCTCCTCGTCGGTCGGCATTGCCGGCGGCGCAATCTCGAGCGTCTGGTCGCCGGGCTTCAGTTTCTGGCGGGCGAGCAGCGCATGAAAGGTATCGCGCTCGCCCGATGCGCGCTTGTAGAACGTGCGCGCTTCCTCGTCCTGGCCCCTGGCTTCGAGGGCGCGGCCGATCCAGTAGTCGCCCTTGGCGCGGCTCAGCGGGCCGTCGGCGACCTCGCGCATGGCGCGGAAATGCTTCTCGGCGCGGGCGACATCCTTGAGGTGGCGCATGGCGAGCCAGCCCGCCATGAAGCGCTGCTCCTTGAGCGGGTTGACGGTCAGCGCCCCGGCCTCCTTGACGAGATCGTAGGCGAGTTTCGCATTGCCCTTTTCGAGTGCTTCGTAGGCCAGCGCGCGGCGCTCGTCCCACCAGTCGTCGGGGCTGACGATCTTTGTGGCGTCGGTCGGTGCCTCGAGCAGCATCTTGATCGCCGCCGCGTCGTTGCCCTTGCGCCGCGCAAGCTGGATGCGCTGGAAGACGAGCCCCCAGTCGGTTCTGGTTTCAGCCGGCAGCTCGGCCATCATCTTGTCGGCGGCTGAGGAGCGCATGTAGACCGCGAGCCGCGCCTCCGCCTTCTTGCGCTCGTCGGCAGACAGCAGCGGCAGCATGCGGCGGATATAAGCGGACTGCGCCTTGCGCCCGTCGTTCCAGCGCCGGTCGCTCATCAGCAGGCGGTCCAGTCGCCAGCGGTGGTCAGCGGGCGTCAGCAGCGATCCGAAGCGCTCGATGAAGCCGGCTTCCAGCGTCGCCGGCAAATCGCCGTCGCGCCACACCTTGGCGGCGATGGCGCGCGCCTTGTCCTTGTCGCCCTGCGCCAGATGTGCGGAGGCCAGCGCCGCCTCGCCAACCGAAGTCGCCGGCGGTGTCGCGGTCAGGTAGCCGATGATGTCGGCCGCCGCCCCGCCGCGTGTGAACAACGATTCTTCCATGCGCTGCTGCAGCAGCCAGCGCTGCGGCCACGTCGGGTTCTTCTCCAGGAACTCGCGGTACTCGGCGGCGGCTCCGAACCCGCGCGAGAGCGCGTACCATGCGACCAGTTTCTTCGCCGTCGCATCCGATATGCCGGACCTGAGCCCCGTCGCCCTGGCGATATCGCCGGCCGAGATGGCTGCGAAAGCCTGCTTCACCGCCGCGAGATCGTCGGCGGAAACCGGGTTCTGGAGGACCGGGGCGATAACCGCGTCGATGCGCTTCCTGTGCTCGGCTTCCTCCTTGCTCGCCGAGCGCGGCGCCGGCGAGGTGGGCCGTTTCGGTGCGGTCAAGGCGGCGCTTTCGGCATGTGGCGCCGGCAGCACCTGGGCCATTGCAGCCGGCACGGCGGCCGATGCCAGCAGGACCGACGCCACGATCGCAAGGATGCGGGGGGCGGCCAGGCGGGGCGCTGTGCTCGTCGTCTCTCTCAAATCCTGGCCTTTCACATCGTTGAGGCTTTGCGGCCGTGTCGGCTTGCGGCGACGCGGCCTTGCGCATAATGTCGCCCGCGATCCGGGCCATGGTGCGCGAGCGAACGCGGACCGACCGCGCCGGGGCTAGTGACGCCCGCGACAGGTGGGGCGTTAACGCCGTTGCGGCAACCGTGCCCGTCGATCCTCGAGCGCCCATCGATCGCGACGGGATGGTTCAGCAGGCCAATGGTCGCGGTCAAGTCCGGTCCGGAATCGCGGTTGCAGTGCGACTTGTCACTGCGGCGAGAGGAAGGCAAGGCGTCCGAACGAGAAGCAGCAAGCCGGTCGGCCTGGACGTGCGCCGGCCGGTACAACGAAACGAGCAGGAAAAGGCCCGATGTTCAAGGGAGCGTTCACCGCGCTGATCACGCCGTTCAGGAACGGCGCCGTCGACGAGCAGGCGCTCGCCGAGTTCGTCGAATGGCAGATCGCAGAGGGCATCCACGGGCTGGTCCCCGTCGGCACGACCGGCGAGAGCCCGACGCTCGACTACGACGAGCACAAGCGGGTGATCGAGATCACCATCGACGTCGCGAAGAAGCGCGTGCCCGTCATCGCCGGCACCGGCTCGAACTCGACCGCTGAGGCGATCGAGCTGTCCGCGCACGCCAAGGCGGCCGGCGCCGACGCGCTGCTGATCGTCACGCCCTATTACAACAAGCCGACCCAGGAAGGGCTCTACCAGCACTTCAAGGCGATCAACGACGCCGTCGACCTGCCGCTGGTGATCTACAACATTCCGGGCCGCTCGGTGGTCGACATGTCGGTCGCCACCATGGCGCGGCTCAACGAGCTGAAGAACGTCGTCGGCGTCAAGGACGCGACCGCCAACATCGCCCGCGTGACGCAGCAGCGCCTCGCCATGGGGCCTGAGTTCTGCCAGCTCTCGGGCGAGGACGGCACCGCGCTCGCCTTCAACGCGCACGGCGGCCAGGGCGTCATTTCGGTCGCCTCGAACGTCGCGCCGCGGCTGGTCGCCGAATTGCAGAACCTGACGCTCGGGGGTGACTTCAAGGCCGCGCTCGCGCTGCAGGATCGCCTCATGCCGCTGTTCGACGCCATGTTCGTCGAGACCAATCCGGGGCCGGTGAAGTACGCCGTGTCGCGGCTCGGCTTCTGTGCCGACGAGGCGCGCCTGCCGATGGTGCCGGTGTCGGAGGCGACGCGCCAGACGGTCGATGCGGCAATGGCCCGGGCCGGTCTGACGGGCAAGAGTGGCGCGCTGTTCGCCAAGGCGGCGGAATAAGACCATGGCCGCCAGCAAGGACGACGATCGCAAGATCGTCTCCGAGAACCGCAAGGCGCGGTTCGAATATCGCATTGTCGAGGACCTCGAGGCCGGCATCGTGCTGGTCGGCACCGAGGTCAAATCGCTGCGCAAGGGGCACGCCAACATCGCCGAGAGCTATGCCTCGGCCGAGAACGGCGAGCTGTGGCTGATCAACGCGACCATCCCCGAGTACCAGCAGGCCGGGCGGTTTTTCCAGCACGAGCCGAAGCGCAAGCGCAAGCTGCTGGTGTCGAAGCGCGAGCTGCACAAGCTCGTCATCGCCATCGAGCGCAAGGGCATGACGCTGATCCCGCTCGAGCTCTATTTCAACGCGCGCGGCATCGCCAAGATGAAGCTCGCTCTGGCCGAGGGCAAGAAGCTGCACGACAAGCGCGAGGATCAGGCCAAGCGCGACTGGAACCGCCAGAAAGCCCGCCTCCTGCGCGACAAGGGGTAGGGGCGAAGGGCTTCGTCGCGCGCCTTCGCGCGGCGTGGATCGGCGCTTGCAGTGGGCAGTGGGCAGGCACACAAGGTTGCCTCTCCCCCTGCTCTGCACCTGCATGGGGAGAGGGTTAGGGTGAGGGGCAGCTCCAATCGCAATGGCGTCGTGTAGCAGCCCCTCGCCCCAACCCTCTCCCCGTAAGAACGGGGAGAGGGAGATGACCGACCCATGGCCTTGGCCGGCGCCGGAGGATGATGGGGCGGCCGCGCACCTCGTCGCAGGTACACGACTGCCGGCGATCGCGCTCGACACGTGGATGGGTGTCGCCATCGACCTCTCGGCGCTCGCGGGGCGCGCGGTCGTGTTCGTCTACCCCTATACCGGCACGCCGGGAGAGCCGAACCCGCCCGGCTGGGACGACATCGCCGGCGCCCACGGCTCGACGCCGCAGGCCGAGGGCTTCCGCGATGCCATAGCAATGTTCGCGCTGAAGGGCGTCAAGGTATTCGGGCTGAGCGGCCAGGACACGCGTGCGCAGGAGGCTTTCGCGCGCCGCTGCGGCATCACCTATCCGCTGCTGTCCGACGCGGCCTTCCGCTTCGCCGATGCGCTGCGCCTGCCGCGTTTCGAAACCGGCGGCGTAACGTACTTGAAGCGGCTGACGCTGCTGGTGCGAGACGGCGCCATCGAGCGCTGCATCTCTCCGGTGCACCCGCCGCACACGCACGCCGCCGACGTGCTGCGCCTGCTGGACTAGGGCGCGGGAGCGGCGACCGGCGTCAGCGGCTGCCTCACATCACGTCGCTTTCGACTTCCTCGACGTTGACGCCCATCTTTTCGAGGCCCTCCTCGAGGTAGTCGGCCAGCAGCGGCACGCCGAGCAGGTAGCTCGCCACCGAGTTGACGCGCTCGTTCTGCGCCGTCTCTACAGCCTCGTCGAAGTCCTCCGGTTCGAAGGTGCCGCGCCCGATCCAGCACAGCGCCACCAGTTCGGCCTGCTCGTCGTCGTTCAGCGCCTCGATGAAGCCGGCGATTTCCGCACGCATGCCCTGATCGACCGCGCCGTCCTCGCTGCCGTCGTCCTCGTCGTTGTCGGTGTTCCAGGCGTCGACCTTCGAGTCGTACTCGCGCGCCCGGATGATGACATGAGCGACTTTTTCTGGCGCGATTTCCATCGGCATCGTGATTGTCTCGGCTCTGCTGACACGGTGGGTACGGACGGCGGGCGCCCGGCGCGCCGCGCGGATTCGCAGCAGCGATCACGCCCGTATCTCACATCGTAGCGGCCCTGTCTGCAATGCGCGAGATGCGGCTTTCGGCGCCTGGCAGGCGGTCGAGGAGAGCGCGGCGCTATCGGGCGTCGAGCCTGGCCCGGATGCGGGCGACGACGGCGTCGAACATTTCCGGCGTGAGGCGGCGGGTGGAGGTGTTGTAGCGGGAGCAGTGAAAGCTGTCGAAAAGGGTTACCCCCGGCGCCACGGCGTGCTCCGCGCCATGCGCGAAGGCGAACTCCGATTTGCGCCGGCCGAGGGCTGTAAGCGTCGCGTCGTGGGCTATGCGGCCGAGCGCCAGGATGGCCGTCAGGCGGTGCTGGGCGCTGATACGGGCGGCGAGAAAGCGGTTGCAGGTTGCCGCCTCGGCCGGGGTCGGCTTGTTTTCCGGCGGCACGCAGCGAACGGCGTTGGCGATCATGCAGTCGGTGAGTTCGAGGCCGTCGTCGGGCCGCGCGCCATAGGTGCCGCGCGCAAAACCGTGCGCCAGCAGCGTCCCGTAAAGCAGTTCGCCCGCGTAGTCGCCCGTGAAGGGGCGCCCGGTGCGGTTGGCCCCCTTGAGCCCCGGCGCGAGACCGACGACCAGCAGCCGCGCCTTGTCACTGCCGAAGGACGGCACCGGAGCGTTGAACCAGTCCGGTTCGGCGGCGGCGTTGGCGTGGCGGAAGGCCACGAGGCGCGGACACAGCGCGCAGTCGCGTGGGGGCTCCGGTGAAGCTGCGGCGGATGGCGGGGAAAGGCGCACGGTGTCGGAGGTGAGCTTGGTCATGCCGGCGGTTCTAGAGCGACATGGCTTTGCTGAAAATGCGAAAACGCCGCTCGACTACCGTTGGCGGTCCCGGACGCGTCGCCTCAGACGCTGTCCGGCAGGTCGTCGTTATCCTCGAACGGCACCGGTTCGGGCACCTGACGGAAATGCCGGCCACGCGACTCGCGCGGCTCACGCGGCGGGCGCTGCTGCGAGGGATCGCGGCAGATCGACGGCTCGAGATCGGCAAGGTCCACGAACTGGTCGGCCTGGCGGCGCAGATCGTCGGCGATCATCGGCGGCTGCGTCTGCAAGGTCGAGATGACGCTGACCCGCTTGCCCTTCTGCTGCAGGGCCGCGACCAGAGAGCGGAAGTCGCCGTCGCCCGAGAACAGCACGATGTGGTCGAGATGGTCGGACAGCCGCATGGCATCGACGGCCAACTCGATGTCCATATTGCCCTTGATCTTGCGCCGCCCGGTGGAGTCCGTGAACTCTTTGATCGGCTTGGTGACCATCGTGTAGCCGTTGTAATCCAGCCAGTCGATGAGCGGGCGGATCGACGAATACTCCTGGTCCTCGGCAAGCGCCGTGTAGTAGAGCGCGCGCACGAGCGTCGCCCGCTGCCGGAAATGCTGGAGCAAACGCTTGTAATCGATGTCGAAGCCCAGAGACTTCGATGTCGCGTAGAGGTTGGCGCCATCGATGAAAAGAGCAACGCGCTCCTGACTGTAAAAGTGCATCGTGTTGTTCTCCGAGCTTGAACAGCTCATCTTTTGTGTTGTGGTGAAAGCACTGACCCTGTCGGCGAGCGCAGATGCGGCCGTTACTCGAACGCGCGCGACTGAGCTGCACGTAGCCGGATACTAGCAATACACGCCGAGATTTGGTGGTTTGGAGGCGCTTGGCAACTTGAACGAAGCGAATAACAGTTATTGCCCAATCTAATGGCCGCGGGTGCAGCGCGCAAGGGGTTGAGAAGCTTCAGATTTCTCCGGACTGAGCCTATTTGGGCCTGAATTTGTCGCACTGTACCGGTGTCAACAGGAGGAATGAAGTCCGAGTTCTGATCTTGGTTTGTGTCCGGAGATCGTTGCCATGCGGCCGGGATCGTGGCATCTTGGCGCTACAGAACGCCAGCGAGGGTTGTGGGAGCCACAGCCCCGCTTGTGCGTGGACGAGCCAATCTATGCGAGAGGTTGCCGCCCCATGGCCCGCGTTACCGTAGAAGATTGCGTCGACAAGGTTCCGAACCGCTTCGAGCTCGTGTTGCTGGCCGCTCACCGCGCCCGCAATATCGCCAGCGGCGGCGCCATGACGGTCGCGCCCGACAACGACAAGAACCCTGTCATCGCGCTACGCGAAATCGCCGAGCGGACCATCCCCGCCGACGACATGCGCGAGAGCTTCATTCATTCCATCCAGAAGAACGTCGAGGTCGACGAGCCGGAAGCGGTCGCTGCCCCGTTGCTGCCGAGCGATCGCCGCTCGCCGGTGCTCGGCCGCGACGACCAGTCGAGCGACACCGTCGTCGACGTGATGACCGAGGAGCAGCTGCTGCGCGGTCTCGAAGCCCTGACGCCGACCGAGCCGTCGGCCAATGGCGCAAGCGGTGGCGGTAGCGGCAGCGGACGTGATCGCGGCCGCTGATCGCGGTCAGCGAGGCAACAAACAATCGGCGCCGTCGCACAACGCGATCGGCGCCGTTTTTCGTTTTCGGAACGGTGTCGTGTGTCACCAGAGCATCATCCGACCGCACGGAATCGCCTTCGGCGATTCAGCGGTCGGATAAAGATGCTCTGGCAGCCTAAAGCTAGAGCGCTTCCATCCGATCAGTGAACCGCAAGGCGGTTCCGTCTGATCGGATGGCGCTCTAGGGGCGCGGCGCGGCGTCACGTCGAAATCGTGATGCGTCAATCGGCTTGCGAAGCCGTTTCGACTTCTGCTGAGATGCGCGTCCCGTTGTTCGGAGCGCGCGCCGGCTGGCGCGGTGACGAAGGCGGCTGAAGGGTGACGCGGCCGCGAGGGAGTGCCGACGGCGATGATGCGCCAATACGAACTCGTCGAGCGCGTGCAGAGCTACGATCCCAAGGCGGACGACAAGCTCCTCAACCGCGCCTACGTCTACGCCATGCGCGCGCACGGCGCGCAGAAGCGTGCCGACGGTGCACCCTACTTCTCGCACCCGCTGGAAGTCGCCGCGATCCTCACCGACCTCAAACTCGACGATGCCACCATCGCCACCGCGCTGCTGCACGACGTCATCGAGGACACCGATACGACGCGCACCGAGATCGACCAGTTGTTCGGGCCGGAGATCGGCGCGCTGGTCGACGGGCTCACCAAGATCAAGAAGCTCGATCTGGTCACCAAGGAAGCCGAGCAGGCCGAAAATTTTCGCAAACTGCTGATCGCGATTTCGAGCGACATCCGCGTGCTGCTCGTCAAGCTCGCGGATCGCCTGCACAACATGCGCACGCTGGAGCACAAAAAGCCGAAGAGCCGCGAGCGCACCGCGCGCGAGACCCTCGACATCTATGCGCCGCTCGCCGGCCTGATGGGCATGCAGGCGATGCGCGACGAACTCGAGGACCACGCCTTCCGCTGGCTCGATCCGGACGCCTACCAGACCGTCACGCAGAAGCTGGCGGAACTGCGTGCGCGCAACGTCAATCTCGTCGAGGAAATCCGCTCGCAGCTCGGCGCCAGGCTGATCGAAGCCGGAGTCGAGGCCGAGGTGACAGGGCGGGAGAAGAAGCCCTATGCGATCTGGCGCAAGATGGAGAACAAGCAGATCAGCCTGGAGCAGCTGTCCGACATCTACGGCTTCCGCGTCATCGTCACCAAGGAAGAGGCGTGCTACCGCGCGCTCGGTGTCGTGCATCGCACGTGGCGCATGGTGCCCGGGCGCTTCAAGGACTACATCTCGGTGCCGAAGCGGAACAACTACCGCTCGCTGCACACCACGCTGGTCGGTCCGCGCTATCAGCGCGTCGAGCTGCAGATCCGCACGCGCGAGATGCACGAGGTGGCCGAGTATGGTGTCGCCGCGCACGCGCTCTACAAGCAGCCGGCGCCCGTGCGCCAGCCGTCCGCCGCAGCCGATAGCGATCCGCTCGAGGGGATCAACGGCGTGCGCGCGGCGGGCGAGGGCGAGCACAATCCCTATTTCCGGCTCCGGCATCTGGTCGAGACCCTGCTCGAGGGCGCCAACTCGGAGGAGTTTCTCGAGCACACCAAGCTCGAGCTGTTCCACGATCAGGTCTTCTGCTTCACGCCGAAGGGCCGTCTGATCGCGCTGCCGCACGGCGCTACGGCGCTCGATTTCGCCTACGCGGTCCACACCGACATCGGCAATGCTGCCGTCAGCGCCTACGTCAACGGACGCCGCTCTCCGATCGACACCCGGCTCAGGAACGGCGACGAGGTGCAGATCATCACCTCGAAGACGCACCGGCCGCCGGCGGCATGGGAGAACTTCGTCGTCACCGGCCGCGCCCGTGGCGCCATCCGCCGCATCGCCCGCGACGCCGTGCGCCAGCAGTACGCCGAACTCGGCCGCCGCCTGCTCGCGGCTGCCTTCGAGCGCGCCGAGGTCGAGTACAATGACGACAAGATCCGCCGTGCGCTGCCGCGCCTCAACCAGAAGTCGATCGAGGATGCTTATACTGCGGTCGCCCGCAACGAACTCGCGATCGCGACGGTGCTGAAGGCGGTGGCGCCCGACGCCGCGTTGACCGACCCCAAGGCCGCCCGCAAGCCGCGCAACCGTTTCGACACGCAGCGCAACCAGGATGGCTGGTTCAACCTGTCCAAGGTCATGGGCCTCAAGTTCAAGTTCGGCAGCACGCCCGTCCCTTCGGAGGCGGCGCCGAAACAGGGCAGCCTGCCGGTACGCGGCACGAGCGCGGAAATCCCGGTCGGCTTCGAGGAGGGCGGTGCGGTTCCCGGTGATCGCATCGTCGGCGTGCTGACATCCAACGGCGGCATCCGCATTTTCCAGATCCATTCGCCGAAGCTTCAGGACTACGAGCACGAGAACTGGATCGACGTGACATGGGACGTCGATCCGGAGAGCCCGACCCGGTTCCCTGCGCACGTCGTCGTCACCGCGCTCAACGAGCCGGGCTCCCTCGCCCAGATCGCCAAGGTCATCGGCGAGGCCGACGGCAACATCGACAACCTGAAGATGATGCATCGTGGCGCCGACTTCACCGAGATGCGCATCGACCTCGAGGTGTTCGACCTCGACCACCTCAACCAGATCCTCGCCGGTCTGCGCGCCAAGCCGGTGGTCAACAAGGTCGAGCGCGTGTTCGAATAGCGCCAGACCGCGCAGCCCGCAGGCGGGGCGGGCGGAAGGGCTCGATCCCTTGCGGGCCATCGACTATATGTTCGCCACCCCCAGCGGCTCCGGTAACAAGGGCCGCGCTGCGGAATGCGCCCGCTGCCGCGCCTCCGCGGACTGTCGCCGGCAGCCGGCATATCGGACCCCATGAGCAAGCCTGTCGCGCCGCGTGAGCTGAGGCTCGGCGTCAACATCGATCACGTCGCCACTATCCGCAACGCCCGCGGCGGCATCCACCCCGATCCGTTGCGCGCGGCGCACGCGGCGGTCGCGGCGGGTGCCGACGGCATCACCGCGCACCTGCGCGAGGACCGCCGCCACATCTCGGATACCGACATCGCCCGGCTGAAGCGCGAGCTGACGCGGCCGCTCAATCTCGAAATGGCGGCGACCGCAGAAATGCTCGCCATCGCGCTGAAGCACGTGCCGAACGCCTGCTGCCTGGTGCCGGAGCGGCGCGAGGAGCGCACGACCGAGGGCGGGCTGGACGTCGTCCGTGGCGGCGATCTGCTGGCCCGGGTCGTCTCGGAGCTCAAGGGGGCCGGCATCCGCGTGTCCCTGTTCATCGAGCCGGAGGCGAAGGCGATCGAGGCGTCGGCGCGGCTCGGCGCCGACATCGTCGAATTGCACACAGGGCGCTATTGCGAGCTGGCTCTGGACGACGACGCGGCGGGGATCGCCAGGGAGGTCGAGCGGCTGGCGCGTGGCGCGCGTCTGGCGTCGTCGGCCGGGCTCGAGGTCCATGCCGGGCACGGGCTCACCTACAACACGGTGGCGGCGGTGGCGCGCATGCCCGAGATCGTCGAGCTCAACATCGGCCACTTCCTGATCGGCGAGGCCATTTTTGGCGGCCTCGACGCCGCCGTGAAGCACATGGCGAAGCTCATGCGCGAGGCGCGGGCGGCGACCGATGCGGCCTCGGCGACGGCGACGAAAGAGGCGAAGCCGTCGCGCCGCCCGCAGGCAGCCTCGGGCACCACGAAGAGGGCGCGGTCGTGATCATCGGCCTCGGCAGCGACCTTATCGACACCACCCGGATTGCGCGCACGCTGGAGCGGTTCGGCGACCGCTTCGTCAGCCGCTGCTTCACCGAGACGGAGCGCCGCCGCGCCGACCGCCGCCCGGACCAGCGCGCCGAGACCTACGCCAAGCGCTTCGCCGCCAAGGAGGCCTGCTCGAAGGCGCTGGGCACCGGCTTTCGCCAGGGTGTCTTCTGGCGCGACATGGGGGTCGTCAATCTCGCCTCGGGGCGGCCGACCATGAAGCTGACCGGCGGCGCCCTGGCGCGGCTCGAAAGCCTGCTGCCCGAGGGCTACGAGGCGCGCATCGACGTATCGCTGACCGACGAGCCGCCGTTGGCGCAGGCCATCGTCATCATCTCGGCGCAGCCGACCAAGGCGGACCTGCGTTGAGGCGCACACCGGACCCGCGGCTGCGACCTCGCCACACCGGGCGGGCGCTGTGACGTCCGGGCCACGCCCGGGCCGGCCCGCATTTGCTTCCGGCAGGCGAAGCCTTTATAGCGTTCGAGCAAATTGCCGGTCATCCGCAGAGGCTTCGCAGCCTGGCTTGCACGGGCAGCACGGGCTCGTGCCGCCGCCGGCCGCCGTCCCATCAACCGGGGCTCTCGCGAGCCGCACGGAACGAAGAGCATGAGCCTCGGCATGGATGCCAACAAGGTGCGTGAAAGCGGTTGGTGGGATACCGCCAAGATCATCGTCGAGGCGCTGGCCATCGCCATGGTGGTGCGGCTGTTCTTCTATCAGCCGTTCTCGATTCCCTCGGGCTCGATGAAGGAAACGCTGCTGGTCGGCGATTACCTGTTCGTCTCGAAGCTCTCCTACGGCTACTCGACCTACTCCTTCACCTCGAGCTTCAAGCTGTTCGACGGCCGCATCTTCGCGTCGCCGCCGGAGCGTGGCGACGTCGCCGTGTTCAAACTGCCGCGCGACAACTCGACCGACTACATCAAGCGCGTCATCGGCCTGCCGGGCGACGAGATCGCGGTGCGCAACGGCGTGCTGTTCATCAACGGCGCCGAGATACCGAAGGTACGCGACGGCGCCTTCACGACGCGCGAGGACGGCGGCCCGCCGCGCGCCATTCCGCGCTTCAAGGAGACGCTGCCGAATGGCGTCACCTATCACGTGCTCGACAGCGAGCCATATGGCCCCTTCGACAACGTCGGTCCCTACAAGGTTCCGGCCAACCACTATTTCATGATGGGCGACAACCGCGACAACTCGACCGACAGCCGGGCGCTGCGCGGCGTCGGCTACGTCCCGTTCGAGAATTTCGTCGGCCGCGCCGACATCATCTTCTTCTCCGCCGCCGTCGACGAGCCGGACTCGTTCCGCCTGTTCGCACCGTGGACGTGGCCGTTCGATATTCGCTGGAGCCGTTTCTTCGGTCTGGTTCGCTAAAAAGGTGTCGGAGCGCGATGGACTGCTGCAGCGCGTCCTGCCCGGATTTCTACAGTTTAGGACGCGAGCCATGGCGCGCAAGCCCGCCGAGCTGAAGGCGCTGGAAAAGGCGCTCGGCTACACCTTCAAGAGCCGTGAATTGATGGAGCGCGCGCTGACGCATGCGAGCGTGCGCGGCTCGGGCGCGCCGCGCGCCGACAACGAGCGGCTCGAATTCGTCGGGGATCGCGTGCTCGGTCTCGCCATCGCCGAGGTCCTGAGCAACACCTACCCGGAAGCGCGCGAGGGCGAACTCGCGGCGCGCTACAACCGGCTGGTGCGCGGGCAGACCTGCGCCGTCGTCGCGCGCCGCATCGATGTCGGCAAAAGCCTGATCCTGTCGGACAGCGAGGCCGACAGCGGCGGTCGCGACAAGGAGACGATCCTCGCCGATGCCATGGAGGCGCTGCTCGGCGCGATCTTTCTCGAAGCCGGGTTCGACAAGGCGCGCGCCGTGGTGCTGCATCTGTGGTCCGAGCAGATGGAACCGGGGCCGAAAGCCGCGCGCGACGCCAAGTCCGAGTTGCAGGAGTGGGCGCAGGGCCAGGGCCTCGCGCTGCCGGAGTATATCGAGGTGAGCCGTATCGGCCCCGACCACGCGCCGCGCTTCACCGCCGAGGTGCGCATCGCCGGGCGGGCGGCGGCCGCGGGAGAGGGATTGTCGAAACGCGGTGCCGAGCAGGCCGCCGCCACCGCCATGCTGCGGCGTGAAGGTGTATGGAGCGAGAGCAAGAGTGAGTGATCTCCCGGACGAGACCGGACGTGGCCAGGGTGGCGAAAGCGCTGCGACGCGCTGCGGTTTCGTCGCCGTCATCGGCGCGCCCAACGCCGGCAAGTCGACACTGGTGAACCGCCTCGTCGGCGCCAAGGTCACCATCGTCAGCCACAAGGTGCAAACGACGCGCGTGCCGGTGCGCGGCATCGCGGTGCTTGGCCCGAGCCAGCTCGTCTTCATCGATACGCCCGGCATCTTCGATCCGAAGAAGCGGCTCGACCGCGCCATGGTGGATGCGGCGTGGGGCGGAGCGGGCGACGCCGATGTCGTTTGCCTCGTCGTCGACGCGGTGCGCGGTCTCGACGAGACGGCGAGCGGCATTCTCGACAAGCTGGCCGCGACGAGCACGCCGCGCGTCCTCGCGCTCAACAAGGTCGACAAGGTGACCGACAAGGCGGCCTTGCTGGCGCTCGCTGCGGCCATCAACGAGCGCGTCGCGTTCGCGCGCACCTTCATGATCTCGGCCGAGAATGGTTCGGGCGTCGACGATCTCGCCGCGCATCTGGCGGCAAACGTGCCGGAAGGCCCGTGGCACTATCCGGAGGACGAGATTTCGGACGCGCCGATGCGCTCGCTCGCCGCCGAGATCACGCGCGAGAAGGTCTACCAGTATGTCCACGACGAGGTGCCCTATGCGGTGACCGTCGAGACGACCTCGTGGAAGGACCTCAAGAGCGGCGACGTTCGCATCGAGCAGACGCTGTTCGTCGAGCGCGACAGCCAGAAGGCGATCGTGCTCGGCAAGGGCGGCCGCACCATCAAGCAGATTTCGTCGTCGGCGCGCGAGGAGCTGTCGCGCATGCTCGAGCGCGGCGTGCATCTGTTCCTGTTCGTGAAGGTGCGCGACAACTGGAAGGACGACCCCGAGCGCTATCGCGAAATGGGCCTCGATTTCCCGAAGAAGTAGCGATCGTCGGCATCACAGTCGTGCCCGAGACGTCAGGTTGTGTTGCCTTCGGGCCGGGCGGCGCCAGCACTCTCTGCCGTCATGCCGGCCCAGGCCGGCACCCAAGCAAGTCGCAAGGCGAACGACTTCCGTGATGGGTGATGCATCAACGACAGACCGCAGCTTTTCGCCGTGTGCGTTCTGGTACGCGCTGCTACCCGCGGCGGCTCGTTGCTTGCGTAACATGCTCAGATGCTGGCGTGGGTCCCGACCTGCGTCGGGATGACGGAGCAGTACGCAGCCCCGCCTGCGCGCCAGGATGACGGTCGTCGGCAACGAGCCTGCCCCTGCCGTGACGGGTGCCGGGTGGAGGCCCGCGCGATATAGTGTGGCCGCGGGGCGGTAAGCGATGTGAGGTGCGTATGAGGAGAGAGCTTTTGATCCTGGCCATGCTTGCCGAGCCGACGCCCGCCTCCGCCGCCGTCCTGTTGTGCGAAAAGCCGGTGCTCGGCGATCTGGTCGAGGCGGCGACGGAACTCGAGGCGCGCAAGGCGGCAATCGCGAGCTGGACGAAGAAGATCGCCCATCTCGGCGAGCCTTACTCGAGCTGGCGGCTCGCCCGCGCCAAGCGTTATGAATGCGCAACGCTTGCGAGCGGCAAGTGGACCTGCGCGGCGTTCGCGGCGCCCTGCACCATCCGGCAGAAGCCGCCGGAGCCGGGCAAGCCGCCGACCAAGCCGGGTGAGGCGGCGTGACGCGCGCGAAGGCCGCAGACCGGCCACGAAACCGGGTGCAATGAAGGCATGAACTGGCAGGACGAAGCGATCGTGCTTTCTGTGCGCCCGCACGGCGAGACGGCGGCCGTCGTCGAACTCTTCACGCGCGCGCATGGCCGCCACATGGGGCTCGTGCACGGGGGGCGCTCGCGCAAGAGCCGCCCGGTGCTGCAGACGGGCAATCATGTCGATGCGAGCTGGAAGGGGCGGCTGTCGGAAAGCCTCGGCCACATGGCGCTGGAACTGCGGACACATTACGCGGCAACCGCGATGGACAGTCCCCTCGCACTCGCCGGTCTGTCGTCGATGGCGAGCCTTGCGCGGCTGCTGCCGGAGCGCGATCCCCACCCCTCGCTCTACGAGGTGACGCTGTTCGTGCTCGGCTTCCTCGACGACCCAAGCGTCTGGCCGGCGCTGCTGGTGCGATGGGAAGTCGCCCTGCTCGCCGAACTCGGCTTCGGCCTCGATCTCGACCAGTGCGCGGCCACCGGCAGCAACGACGACCTGATCTACGTGTCGCCGAAATCGGGCCGCGCTGTTTCCGCGTCGGCCGGTGAGCCCTATCGCGACAAGCTGCTCGCCTTGCCGCAGTTCCTGCTCAAGGGGCGCCGTGCGGGTGTCACCAGCGCGGACGTCGCGGCGGGCCTGAAGTTGACACGCTATTTTCTCGAGGCGCGCGTCCTGTCGCCACGCGGGCAGGCGATGCCTGAGCCACGTCTGCGTCTGGAAACCATGCTGGCGAACGCGCCGGCCGCGGCTATTTGATCTGCCGGCGCGCCTCGACGGCGATGGCCGGCTTGCCGTCCTTGCCCGTCGAGATGACGTAATTCTGGGGCGCCGCCGTCTCGTAGCGCGCCGACATCGTCGTCGTTCGCGTGCCGGCGACCGCCTTCTCGAACACGACACTCGCCGGCTGGCAGACCGTGTGCGTCGAGGCCATGCTCGGGGCCAACTCGTGGCGCTGCCCGTCGAAGGAATAGGTCACCCGGCTCTTGGTCGAGTTGGCGATCTGCACGTCGAAGGCGAGCGAGCGGGGCCGCGCGAACAACTGCACGGCGACGTACTTCGGGTCCTTGTCGGGCACGCGGGCGACGGCGACGCCAGTCTCGGTGACGCCCGGGGCCTCGATGTTGCGGCGGTGGCCGGGGGAATTGACCCAGCCTTCGACGGTGGTGCGGGCGAGTTCGCGCGAGGCGAACCCGCGCGAGTCCGAGCTGCGGGCGAGGTTTTCCGAAACGAGGCAGAAGGAATATCCGGCGGCGCGCACGCGGTCCGAGATGGTTCGGCCGTCGGCGTCGTGGGCGAAGCTATTGGTGCGCGCGAGATAATCGGCATAGGCGCGGGCTGCGGCCGTGAGCACGGGCGACGGTTTCACCGCAGCGAGCTTCTGCTCCACCCGGTAGGTGTTGGTCATCTCGAAGATGGCCGCTTCGACCTGCGGAATTTCGGGAAGGAGTGCGGCCACGTCTCAGGCGTCCTGCTGTTCTTGCTGGCACAACTTATCGCGTTGAATTGCGCCGGTAAATTGACGATTGCGCGGGCTCGGCTTCGCCCCTGCCCGCCGCCAACCGCCGATTAACGCGGCACGGGTATGCTCATCCGTCTACGCCGTTAAACAGGGAGTGCGTTTGCATGAGTTTTTGGCAGGTCCTGTTCTCGTTCCGGGGCCGCATCGGCCGTGGCTCGTTCTGGGCCGGCAGCGGCGTGGCGACGGTGCTCGCAGCGGTCGGTGTCGTGACGGGGATGGCCGCCTTCGGAGCCGGCTTCACCACGGGCTCGACCGCCGGGCTCGGCGTCGCCGCCCTCGTGGTCGTCGTCACCATGCTCGCCTTCCTGTGGATGACCTATGCCCTGCTCGTCAAGCGCATGCGGGATCGCGGCAAATCGGCCTGGTGGCTGCTGCCGTTCCTGATCCCGTTGGCGCTGCGCGTCGGCGCCTTCATGGAGGGTGGAACGGCCGGCATGGCAGGGATCGCCATGGATCCGAAGTTGGCGGCACTCGACGTCGCGCTGGGGCTCTGGCTGTTCGTGGAATTCGGCTTCATGAAGGGCGTCGAGCCTGGCGAACATGACGGCACATTCACGCCAGCGCCGCGCGGCTTGGATGATGGCTCGGCCGGCTCTGACTGGGCGGGGCGGGCCATGTCGGCCATCGCCGAGCGCAGGGAGCATCCCGAGACGGCCCCGCACGAGGCACCACTGTCGCCAAAAAAGGGCAAGCATCAGAGTGGTTTGCGCCAGCAGCCGGCGGGGTTCGGCCGGCGCCGCGGCTTGCCCGCGTGACGGCGCGGCCGGCGTTGGCAGCGCGCCTGCGCGCCTGCGCTGGAGCTTTAGCTGTGCCCGCCCCGCACTTGAGCCCGCGCGCGTGGCGCGTTAACTGCTCGCCCCATGACCAGCAAACCGATTCCGCCTGCCGGGCCGATCGAGCCCGTGAACCTGCGCGAGGCGCTCGAAGAGCGCTACCTCGCCTATGCGCTCTCCACCATCATGGGGCGTGCGCTGCCCGACGTGCGCGACGGCCTGAAGCCCGTGCACCGGCGCATCCTCTATGCCATGCGCGAGCTGCGCCTCGATCCCGACCAGGGCTACAAGAAGAGCGCGCGCATCGTCGGCGACGTGATCGGCAAGTTCCATCCGCACGGCGACCAGTCGATCTACGACGCGCTGGTGCGCATGGCGCAGGATTTCGCGGTGCGCTATCCGCTGGTCGATGGCCAGGGCAACTTCGGCAACATCGACGGCGATAACGCCGCCGCCATGCGTTACA
>ERZ1645187.698-NODE-698-length-32810-cov-20.394291_pt1 | contig 32810 bp, 28 predicted proteins | sample MGYA00575352_ERZ1645187 | MGnify/ENA primary metagenome ERZ1645187 (study PRJEB40837, sample SAMN11349314) | freshwater sediment metagenome | isolation source: river sediment | host: Sediment | place: India: Wazaribad , New Delhi | collected 2017-02-21 ... | reverse complement strand
GCCCGGGTCGCCCTGGCGGCCGGAGCGGCCGCGCAGCTGGTTGTCGATGCGGCGGCTCTCGTGGCGGCTGGTGCCGAGGATGTGCAGGCCGCCCAGTTCGCGCACGCCCTCGCCCAGCTTGATGTCCGTGCCGCGGCCGGCCATGTTGGTGGCGATGGTCACCCGCCCCTTCTGGCCGGCGCCGGCGACGATCTCGGCCTCGCGCTCGTGCTGCTTGGCGTTGAGCACATCGTGGGGGATGCGCTCCTCGGTGAGCATTTTGGAGATCTTCTCGGAAATGTCGATGGAGATGGTGCCCACCAGCACCGGCTGCCCCTTCTCGTGCAGTTCCTTGATCTCGCGGACGATGTTGCGGTACTTGGCCGCCTGGTTCTTGTAGATCACGTCCGCGTAGTCGATGCGGATCATCTTCTGATGGGTGGGGATGACCACCACGTCCAGGTTGTAGATCTTCTTGAACTCCGGCGCCTCGGTGTCGGCGGTGCCGGTCATGCCCGCCAGCTTCCTGTACATGCGGAAGTAGTTCTGGAAGGTGATCGAGGCGAGCGTCTGGTTCTCCTTCTCGATCTTGACCCCTTCCTTGGCCTCCAGGGCCTGGTGCAGGCCGTCGGAGTAGCGGCGGCCCTCCATGGTGCGGCCAGTGAACTCGTCGACGATGACCACGGCGCCGTTCTTGACGATGTAGTCCACGTCCCGCTGGAACACGTAATGGGCCTTGAGGGCCTGGTTGACGTGGTGCAGCTGGTTGATGTTGCGCGGGTCGTAGAGGTTGTCGACCTCGAGCAGCTCTTCGGCCAGCGCCACCCCGTCGTCGGTGAGCATGATCTGGCGGGACTTCTCGTCCTTGGTGTAGTGCTCCTCGGGTCTGAAATGGCGCATGATGCGGTCGACCTTGAGGTACAGGTCGGTCGTCTGCTCGGCCGGGCCGGAGATGATCAGCGGCGTGCGCGCCTCGTCGATGAGGATCGAGTCGACCTCGTCGACGATGGCGTAGTGGAAGCCCCGCTGGCAGAAATCCTCCAGCGAGAACTTCATGTTGTCGCGCAGGTAGTCGAAGCCGAACTCGTTGTTGGTGCCGTAGGTGACGTCGGCACCGTAGGCCTCGCGGCGCTCGGCGTCGTTCATCTCGTGCAGGATGCAGCCGGTGGTCAGGCCGAGGAAGCGGTAGACCTCGCCCATCCACTGGACGTCGCGGCGGGCCAGGTAATCGTTGACCGTGACCACGTGCACGCCCTTGCCGGCGAGCGCGTTCAGGTAGACCGGCAGGGTCGAGGTCAGGGTCTTGCCCTCGCCGGTCTTCATCTCGGCGATGCGGCCCTCGTGCAGGACCATGCCGCCGATCAGCTGGACGTCGTAGTGACGCTCGCCGAGCACCCGCCGGGCCGCCTCGCGGACCACGGCAAAGGCCTCGGGCAGCAGTTCGTCGACCGTGGCGCCCTGGGCGAGGCGCTCGCGGAACTCGACCGTCTTGGCGGCCAGTTCGCTGTCGGCAAGCGGCTCGATGGTCGCCTCGAGTTCGTTGATGACCCGCACCGTGCGCCGGTACTGCTTGATCATCCGGTCGTTCTTGCTGCCGAAAATCTTTGCCAGGATCCTACCTATCATCACGTGTCTCCGGTCCGGGGCTGGAACCCCGGCGAGGGAAGAGAAAAAAGAGGGGGCGGGGGAACGGTGGGGCGTCAGCCGCCGGTGTGCGGCCCGGTGTTGGTGTGGATGAGGGCGTCCTCGTCGCAGTCCGGGAACTTGGGACAGTGCAGGCAGTCGCTCCAGATCTTGTGGGGCAGGTTCTGCTTGTCCGTGTCCACGAAGCCCATCTTGCGGAAAAAGCCGGCCTGGTAGGTGAGCACGAACACCTTGCCGATCTCCAGGCTCGCCGCCTCGTCCAGGCAGGACTCGACCAGCAGGGCGCCGATGCCGCGTTTCTGGTGCGACTCGGTCACCGCCAGCGAACGGATTTCGGCCAGGTCGTCCCAGCTGATCTGCAGGGCGCAGATGCCGTGGATCTCGCCCTCTTCCTCGTAGACGACGAAATCGCGCAGGTGGTCGTAGAGGCTGCTGATCGAGCGGGGCAGCATCAGCCCCTTGCCGGCGAAAAAAGCCAGCAGGGCGTGGATGGCCCGGACATCGCTCATCCGCGCCGGACGGATCCGGCCGGCGTGTTTCTTGTGGGGTTCAGTCATGGGTGTTCCCTTGTTGAAAGACCGGGGACCTGAACGGCAACGGCCGCGCCGGTACGGGGATCGCGGTTGCCTCAGTCGGCCGATACCGGGCCGGGGCCGGCGAGCCGGAGGTACAGGAACCAGTTGAGCGTGCCTGCGGCCAGGCAGCAGAGGAGAAGGGCAAGGTCGCCCGGCCAGTGGCCCGGCCGCAGCAGAAGGAACATGCCGCAGGCGATGGCCACCCCGTACCCGGCCGGGGGCAGAAAACCGACAGCCGCGGGCAGGCTGGCCTGCCGCCGCGCGAGCAGGTCGGCAAGCGGCCGGGCCGCCAGGAAAAAGGCCAGATACGACAGCACCAGAAACGGCAGGAAACCGAACACCGCCCAGGTGAGCAGGGTGCGGCAGGCCGCCCCGAACCCCTCGGTCCCGCCGGTCCGGGTCAGGACCAGGGCAGGCAGGCCGACCACATGGGCAACCAGGAGAAAGAGGATGGGCGCGCCCGCCGGCGCGTACAACCGCGGGTGGCGCCGCACATGCTGCCGGAACCAGCGGAACAGGGGCGGCGGCCGCAACAGGCCGACCCGCCTGGTGGGTCCACGGTTTCTCTTGCTTCTCACCCGTTGCATCGGTCGGCACTCTGCCCTGGTTATCGTTTGGTTTGCGCCGGCGCCACCTGCGCCGGCGGCTGGGCGGGCTGGGCCGGTTGCGCGGCCGGGGTCGTTGCCCTGGTGGGCAGCAGGATCGTCTGCCCTGCCCAGATGCCGAGGAGAAACATCCACAGCAGCACACAGAAGCCGACCACCACGAGCCCGAACATGCCGCCCCAGCCGATCTCGAAACAAAACGGCCTGGTGGACCGCGGGCGGGCGGAGGGCTTGTGCACCGGGCCGCCGTCGGCAGGTTCCCGCTCCGGACGAGGGCGCATCACCGCCCTCTCCGGACAGGGCCGCGCACCGCCGCCGCACCGTTCAAATCGCTATTTTTTAAACATTGCCAAGGGAAAAGCAAGGGGCGAAACATGGTCGCACCGAAAAAACAGGGGACAATTCACATGCTTTCCGGCGCGGTCAGGCCGACCAGGTGCAGGCCGTTGCGGAACACCCGTTTCAGCCCGCCGCACAGGCAGAGCCGGGCCAGGGTCAGTTCCCGGTCGTCGGTGAGCACCTTGTGGCGGTTGTAAAACCCGTGGAACTCGGCGGCCAGCTCCATCAGGTAGAAGATCACCCGGTGCGGCGCCAGGTCGGCGGCGGCCCCGGCCACCAGCTGCGGGTAGGCGGCCAGGCTCTTGAGCAGGGCGAACTCCTCGGGCTCAGCCAAAAGGCCCAGGTCCGCCCCTTGCGGACCGGAGAGGGCCACGCCCTGTTCGCCGGCCGTGCGCTCGATGCTGCACAGGCGGGCATGGGCGTACTGGACATAGTAGACCGGGTTCTCCTGGCTCTGCTTCTTGGCCAGGTCGAGGTCGAACTCGATCAGGCTGTCGGGCTTGCGCATGAGCAGGAAGAAGCGGAAGGCGTCCGCACCGACCTCGTCCACCAACTCATCGACGGTGACAAAGGTGGCCTTGCGGGTGGACATCTTCACCTGTTTGCCGTCGCGCAGCAGGGTGACGAACTGGTAGAGGACCACGGTGACCCGGTCCGGGTCGTGACCCAGGGCGCGCAGCCCGGCGAGCACGTCGGGCACGGTGGCGATGTGGTCCGAACCGAACACGTCGATCATCCAGTCGTAGCCGCGGCGGAACTTGTCGCAGTGGTAGGCGATGTCCGGCAGCCGGTAGGTGGGCTCGCCGCTGCTCTTGATGATCACCCGGTCCTGGCCCTGGCCGAAGTCGGTGGTCCTGAACCAGGTGGCGCCCTCCTTCTCGTAGACCAGGCCGCGACTGCGCAGTTCCTCGACCACGCCGTCCACCCGGCCGTCCTCGTACAGGGTGTGTTCGTTGAAGTAGGTGTCGAAACCGATGCCGATGCGCTTGAGGGTGGCGTCGATGTCGGCGAAGATGGCCTGTTGGGCCCGCTTCTTGAACACGTTCAGGTCCGCATCGCGGAAGCTCTCGCCGCCCTCCTCGACCATGGCCCGGCCGATGTCGCGGATGTAGTCGCCCTGGTAGCCGTCCTCGGGGAACTCGAACGGCAGGCCGAGCAGTTCCAGGTAGCGCGCCCGGGTCGATTCGCCGAGCACGCGCATCTGCCGGCCGGCGTCGTTGAAGTAGTATTCCCGCTGCACCTGGTGGCCGGTGGCGTCGAGCAGCCGGGCGATGGCGTCGCCGAGCACCGCGTTGCGGCCGTGGCCGACGCTCAAGGGGCCGGTGGGGTTGGCGCTGACGAACTCGACCAGCACCCGGCGGCCTGCGCCCATCTCGGAGCGGCCGAACCGTTCGTCCTCGGTCCAGACCGGGGCGAGCACCGTGGCCCAGACGTCCCGGGTGAGGAACAGGTTGATGAACCCGGGCCCGGCGATCTCCACCCGGGCGAAGATCTGGTCCGCGGCGAGCAGGTCCACGAGCCGGGCGGCAATCTCCCGGGGGTTGCAGCGGTCGGCCTTGGCCGCGACCATGGCGAAGTTGGTGGAGAAGTCACCTTGCTCCTCGCGCTTGGGCACCTCCACGGTGTAGCGGCCCTCGGCCTGGCGGCTCCACAGCCCCTGCTCCACCCCCTGGGCAAAGCAGCGGTCGATTGTCTGTTTGACGCGTGTTTTGATCATGGATCTCTGAACTGGCAGAATATCGGCGGCATCCCCCGGGGAAGCCGCGGTGCGGCGGGCAAGGCCCTTTCAGTCGGTCATCTCGCGGTGGTTGAGCCTGCCGAACAGGCAGAGCACCTCGTAGCTGATGGTCTCCATCCATCCGGCGATCTCGTCGGCGGTGATCTCCTCCGCGCCCTGGCGGCCGAGCAGCACCGCCTCGTCGCCGACCCGCACCCCGTCGTTACCGGTCACATCGACGAGCGTCAGGTTCATGGAGATGCGGCCGATCACCCGGGCGCGCCGGCCGTGCAGGAGCACCTCGGCCCGGTTGGAGAGGATGCGCAGGTAGCCGTCCTCGTAGCCCACCGGCAGCACGGCCACGGTGGTCGGGCGGGTGGTGGTGTACAGGTGGTTGTAGCCGAGCCCGGCGCCGGCGGGCAGCTGCCGCACCTGGATGACGCTGGTGGCAAAGCGCATCACCGGCCGCAGGAGCGGATCGCTCGCCGCCGCGCGGCCAGCCGCACCGTCCGGGTAGTAGCCGTACAGACCGATGCCCAGCCGGACCATGTCCAGCCGGGCGCCGGCAACATAGAACAATCCGCCGGAGTTGGCAAGATGCAGGCAGCAGCGGCCGTCCACCAGCCCGGCGATCCCGGCCGCGGCCCGGCTGAAGGTGGCCAGCACCTCAGCCGAATTGGTGGACTCCCGGTCCTCGGACATGGGGAAGTGGGCCATCACCCCCGCAACCCGCAGCCCGGGCAGGGAGCGCGCGACCCGGGCCAGGTCCATGAACCCGGCCGGCAGGGTGCCCTGGCGACCCATGCCCGCGTCCACCTTGAGGTGGATGGGCAGTTCCACCCCCTGGGCGACGGCCGCGCGCGAGAGTTCCGGCAGGATGGCCGCATCGACCACCACCGGGGTCAGCCGATGTTCGACGATCCCGGCCGCGGTCTCTGGAACCACCCCGGCGAGCACGAAGATGGGCAGGTCGCAGCCGGCCCGGCGCAGGGTCTCGCCCTCCACCGCCTCGGCCACGCCAAAGGCAGCGGCGCCGCAGGCGGCGAACAGACGGGCGCATTCGACCATGCCGTGACCGTAGCCGTCGGCCTTGACCATGGCCATGACCGCGGCCTCGCCCGCCTGCTGCCGGCAGAGAGCGAAGTTGTGCGCCAGGGCGGAACGACTGATTGTCACACGGTTAAGCGATTCCATCGTTTCTCGAAAGGATGCGCCAGTGCCGCCAGCCGACCCGGCTGGACAGACAGAGGCTCCAGCCGACGGCCAGATAAAGGGTGCCGATGAGCGGCCCGGGCAGGGGCGAGCGGCGCAGCAGAGCGCCGGCGGCGATCATGCCCAGCACGAGCAGCCAGGTCCGCCACGAATAGACCGCGCCCAGGCAGGTGCGGTCGCCGAAGCGACCGATCCTGCCCACGGCCCGCGCCGCCACCCGGTCGAGCACGAGCAGCGACTTGAGCGTGCCGGCGAAGAGCGCCACCAGGACCAGCAGACGGCCGCGGCCCGGGTCGAGCCAGGCAAAGCCGCGCACCATGAGCACGCAGCCCACCGCGGTCCACAGAAACGGCGCCGCGAACAGGTGCACCGACCGGGAAACCCCGGGCTTGAACGTCGGATTCATCCGCCCGTTCTCCCTGACCGAACCCGGCCGCCACCGTTTCCTGCCCCAGAAACACAATAAGCCCATCCCCGTGGAGGGATGGGCTTAGAATGCGACCGAAAGATCAGCTTAGATCACATCTCGGTAACGGTGATGGCGCCTTCCGGGCAGACTTCGACGCAGGTCTCGCAGCCCAGGCACTCGTCGGAGTTCACCGGCTCGGACTTGCCATCCTGCAGCTCGAACACCTGGGCAGGGCAGGCGTTCACACACTCTTCGCAACCAGAGCACTTGTCTTTGTCGACGACGATCTCATACATGGCACAACCTCCGGAATAAATGAATTATCAGTTAAAACACGGTTCTTTTCAACCTTGCAACAAGGGAAAATTCGACAATAAAACCGTTCTTTCTTAAAGGACGGCCGATGGTTTGTCAAGTCAAAAGATGGCCGGCCGCGCCCCGGCCGCAGCCCGCCGGCCGTTCATTTTTCGCTTTGATCCGCGGGGCAAACAGGGGTATGAAGGAAGCGGTCCGAACAACTCAACCAGGATGGAGAACCCGCATGTCCCCTCACGCAGCGAAAAAAAGCAAAACCCCCGTCAGCCCCGAACAGGGTGAACGGGCGATGATCGAGGGCATCCTCGAAGGCAGCCCGGGCGCGGTCGGCGTGGCCGTGATCCGGCTCGACTGCGGCTGCCGGAAAATGGCGGCGGTGGATCGCAACGGCGACCCGGCCAGCAAGATCATCATGTACCGGGACAACGCCGAATCGATCTGCGAGCAGTGCAAGACCGACAACGGCGATTTCTTCCGCGTGGTCAAGCAGTTCATCAGCTGGAAGTCGCCCGAGCCGGATGTCCCCACCCAGGAGATGATCGTCGCCAAGGTCCTCGGACCGCAGCACTGACCGACCTCCGTCCCGCCCCTTCCGGAACCCGCCATGCGCCCACGTCTTTTCGTCCTCTCGCTCGTCACCGCCCTGCTCGCCGCGGCCGCCACGGCCGCCACGGCCGGAGAGATCCGGCTCGCCTCCCTGGCCCGGCCGGGCACGGCCCCGTACACCCTGGCCTGGAAATTCAAGGAACTGGTCGAGGCCCGGTCCGCGGGCCGGCTCACTGTGACCGTGGACCCGGCCGGCACCCCCGCCCGGGAGAGCGAAGTCCTCGACCGACTGCGCAGCGGCGGGCTGGACCTCGCCATCATCACCGCCGGTTCCCTGGAGGGGTTGGTGCCCACCACCCGGGTGCTGTCGTTCCCGTTCCTGTTCCTCACCGGCGAGGAGGCCGACCGGGTGCTCGACGGGGTGCAGGGCGCGGCCCTGCTGCGCGATGTGGAGGCCATCGGCTGCAAGGGGCTCGGTTTCACCGAGGGCGGCTTCCGTCACCTGACCAACTCCATCCGCCCGGTGCGCACCGCCGCTGACGTCCGCGACCTGAAGATCCGGGTGACCGGCTCGCCGGTGCAGACCGCCTTCTGGTCCGCCCTGGGCGCCAGACCCACGCCCGGGCCCTGGCCGATCTACGCCGACCTGGAGGCCGGCGTGCTCGAGGGCCAGGACAACACCCTGCGCGTGGTCGAGACCTTTGGCTTCGACGAGGTGCAGCCGTACCTGAGCCTGACCCGGCACGCCTACATCGCCTACCTCAACCTCGCCTCCCTGCACTGGTGGAGCCTGCTCAGCCCCGGGGACCAGCAGCTGGTCCAGACGGCCATGAGCGAGGCGACCCGGTTCCAGCGGCAGGACCAGCGGGTCCGCGACGCCGCCCGGGTGCCCGTGCTCATGGGCCGGGGCATGCAGGTCGAGGAACATCCGGACCTGGCCTCTTTCCGGGCGCGCAGTGCGGGGTTGCGGGACCATCTCTACTTCCGTGATCCCCGCGTGCAGACCCTGCTCGCCCGGATGCAGGAGGCGGTCACCATGCCCGCGCCCGCCACGGTGACGGAACCGGCGCGGCCGGCCGTGACCGCCCCGACCGCGGCCGAACCGCCCGGCGGGGACGGAGCCGTTCCCACTCTGCCGATGACCGCACCGGCCCTGGACCAAGCGGCGCCCGGACCGATCGCGGACGAGCCGCCGGCCGCGCCCGCGCTGGTCGAACCGGACCAACCGACCCCGCCGGACACGCCCGCTGTCGGCGATCCCCTGCCGGCAGCGCCGCCCGTTCCGGCCGTTGCCCCGACCGCGCCGCCAGTGCCTGTCCCGGTCACGCCGGAGCCTCCTGTCAACGCGACCGTGCCACAGCCGCCGCCCGCCCCGGTGCAGGCGCCGGAACGCATCGTCCACCCGGGCCGGGACAGCGAGGGCGGGGAGGCGCCGATCATCGAAGAGCGCATTCCGCCGTCGCCCGCGCCCGCCCCGCCGCCGGCCTTGACGCCGTCACCCGGTGATCCGGCCGCCCTGCCGGAACCACCGGCAGCACCGGCCGTCCCTGATGCCACGGGCACCGGAGGCCCGCTCCAGCAGCCATGACCACCCCGGACTTCGAACCACCCTGTGCCGCCGGCGGCGCCCACGCCGACATCCGCCGGGCGGACGCGGCGGTGGATTACCGCGAGCGGCTGAACAGGCTGCTGCCGCCCTACCCCGACTCCCGTCCGCCGGACCCGGAACTGCGGCCGGCCCTGCACCCGCTCTGCCAGCTGCTGGGCGAGGGCATCTCCGAATTCACCTTCGCGAACCTCTTCCTGTTCCGCCACGCCCACCACTACACCCTCTGCCGGCTCGACGACAGCACCCCGGTGATCCTCGGCCGGGACGGCGACACACCGTTTTTCATGCTGCCCTTCGGCCTGCCCGGGCGCGCCCTGCTCGACCGGCTGTTCCAGGACCGGGGAATGCTCAAGGCGGCCTCCGCCACCCAGGCCGATCGGCTGCGCAGCCTCGGCTTTGATGTCCGCGAGGACCGGGACAACTTCGACTACCTCTACCGCCGCGAGGATTTGGCCCAGCTGAACGGCCGCAGCTACAGCAAGAAGCGCAACCTGATCAAGGCCTTTCTCCGCGAACACGAGTACGAGGCGCGGCCGCTGCGGGAGGAGTACCTGGGGGACGCCCTGCAGGTGCTGGAGGCGTGGCGGGCCGGGGTCGACCGGGACGGCGACTACCGGGCGGCCCGGGAGGGGCTCGAACGGATGGATGAGCTGCAGCTCTGCGGCGGGGTCTACTACGTGGCCGACCGGCCGGTGGCCTATGTGCTGGGCGAGGAGCTGGCCGGCGCGTCCAGCTTCCTCATTCATTTCGAAAAGGCGGTCACCGGCTACAAGGGCCTCTACCAGTTCATCAACCAGTCGTTCGCCGCCATCCTGCCCGAGGACTACCAGACCATCAACCGCGAACAGGACCTGGGCGACCCGGGCCTGCGCCAGGCCAAGCTCAGCTATCGCCCCACCGGGTTCGTGGAAAAGTACCGCGTCTTCCCCGCCTGACCGCCCGCCGCCCGGTTTGCGGTCAGACGACCGGCGGCGCGGCCGTTCCTCCGCCCTTCTTGCCCTTTTCCGGGTACAGGGTCGTGAAGTTCTTCTCCGATTCGACCGTGCCGATCATCACCAGTTCGTCGTCGATGCCGAAGGTTTCCGCGGGCTCGGGATTGATCTGCAGCCTGCCTTCGCGGAACAGGGCGATGACGCTGCAGCCGGTGTTCTCGCGGATGCCGCTCTCCAGGAGGTTTTTGCCCACCAGGTCGGCAGGCATGGGGCAGCGGAAGATGTTCAGCCCCTCGGTGAGCATGAGCACCCGGTCCGGGGTGAGGATGTTGATGATGGTGTTGGCCGCCATGGAGGCGTGCGACATCACCAGGTCGGCGCCGGCGGCGTGGAGGATGTTGATGTTGCGGTCCAGGGTGGCCCGGCTGATGATCTGGATGTCCGGCCGCAGGCGGCGGCAGTAGATGGTCAGGTAGATGTTGACGTCGTCGTTGTGGGTGGTGATGAACACCGACGGCGCCTCGTCGATACCGGCCTTGATCAGGGTCGCGTGGTCGGCGGCGCTGCCGAGGATGCAGTGTTCCGCGTCGCCCCGCAGGCGCGGGTTCTTCTCGACGATGCGGTAGGGCACGCCCTGCTCGCGCAGGGTGGCGGCGGCGGCCTGGCCCACCCGACCGCCACCGAGAATGAGCACCGGCGCGGTGCTGCGGTCCCCGCTCTCGCCCACCCAGTCGCTGTACGAGGCCAGCTGCGCCTCCGAGCCGGCGAGCAGGAGCACGGTGCTCGACTCGACCTCGGTATCCGGGTGGGGCAGGCTGAACCCGCCCCGGTTCCACAGGCCGACCACGTTGATGCCGGTGGCCTGGCGCAGACCGAGGTTCCGGATCGACTTGCCCACCAGGGGCGTGCGCATGGCCGGGGCCTCGGCGATGACCAGGTCCTCGAAGCGGCCGATGACGTTGGAGCGGGTGTGCGCGCCCAGGGTGCGCCGGGCGAGCGAGTGGCCGAGCATGTTCATGAACTGGAACACATGGCTGCACCCGGCCAGGCGGAGGATGTCCACCGAGTCCTCCAGGTCGGCATTGGCGACAATGGGCACGTTCGGGGCGATCTCGCGCACCGTGTAGACGATGCTGGTGTTCTTCATGTCGTCGTTCAGGGCCACCACCAGGGCCGCCCGGTCGACCTGGGCGCGCAGGTAGGTGGTGGCGTCGTCCAGTTCGCCGACCAGCACCCGGAAGCCCTGGTCCACCAGGTCGAGCGCCTGCTGCACCTCCGGGACCAGGATGACGTAGTCGTGACCGTACTGGCGCAACCGGCCCACCAGGGCGATGGCGATCGGGTCCCAGCAGGTGATGAGCACGTGCCGGGTGACCTCGGACGGCAGGGTGCGCGGCACCCGCGACTTGTTCTGGGCCTCGAGCCAGGGCGCGTAGAAGAACTGGATGAAGGTGAACGGCAGCATGACCAGCAGGAAGAGGATGCCGCTGACCAGCACGATGATGGAGAACAGCCGCCCCAGGTCGCTGTTGAAGGTGATGTCGCCGAACCCCAGGGTGGACATCACCGTGAGCGTCCAGTAGACGCCGGTAACCGCGGAGAAGTCGCGGCCCTCGTGGGCCATGATCACGTGGAAGAGAAAGCTGAAGACCGCCACCAGCACCGTCAGGAACAGGGTGAACTCGGCCAGGGAGCGGATGTTGCGGCGCGCCCGCCGGTCCTGGAGCAGGTAGAGCAACTGCGAGGGCAGAAATTTCATCGGCGCCGTCTCCGGGTCGCAGGCAAAAACGCTCCCCGCGGGCGGGTCGGGGACGGCGCAGGCAGGCGGCGGTTCATCGCAGGAACAGGTCGTGGTCGAGCACCAGCGCACTGAGCGTGACCATGCCCACCAGTTCGCCGTTCTCCTCCACCGGGGCCCGGCGCATGCCCACCCGGTGGAGCAGGCGGGCGATGTAACGGATGTCCATGTCCGCGGGCACGGTCAGGGCCGGCTTGGTCATGATTTCGTAGACATTGACCTCCTCGGCCCGCTTGCCCGGGATGAGCACGCCGTTGATGATGTCCTGCACCGAGACGATGCCCCAGGCGTCCGCGGGCGAGCGCTTGTTGACCAGCAGGCTGTGCACCCGCTCCTCCCGCATGCGGGCCGCGGCCTCGCGGGCGGTGGCCATGCCGTCGATGGAAACGATGCGGGTGCTCATCACATCCCGCCCGCGGACAACAGGTTCTTTTTCGCGTGTCATGGTTCTGTCCCTGAAAAAAAATGAAACCGGGCGGAGGGCCCGTGCCGGCCGGCGTCCGTCCTCCATACCCTAGAAATACTGCTCGCGCACCTCTTGCTTGAACCGTTCGAGCTGGCTCTCCAGCCCGACCACGGATTCCACCGGCAGGACGAAGGCGATGCCCGTGCCCGGCTGGTCGAACTTGCCGGCGGCGTAGATGGCGGCCAGCACCTGGCGGACGATGTGCTCCTCGAGCACGAGCATGACGATGTCCGTGGGCGCCTCCAGGCTCAGGCCGAAGAAGGTCTTGGCCTCCTTCATACCCGTGCCCCGGGCCGGGATGATGGTCGCGCCGGTGGCGCCGGCGGTCTTGGCCGCGTCGACCACGGTGTCGGTGATGTCGGTTTTCACCGAGGCGAAAATCACTTTAAATTTCATGCTGCTTCTCCCTGGGTTGGCGTCGCGCCCGGTAGTTCATGAATTGGGCGTACTGGCCGTAGCCGAGCACGGTGATGATCGGAAAGAGGCTGGCAAAGGCGATCAGGCCGAAGCCGTCGATGGCCGGGTTGCGGCCCGGCACGGCCGCGGCCAAGCCCAGGCCGAGGGCGGCGACAATGGGCACGGTGACGGTGGAGGTGGTCACGCCGCCGGAATCGTAGGCAATGGCCATGATCGACTTGGGCGCGAAACAGGTCTGCACCAGCACCACCACGTAGCCGGCCAGGATGTAGAGGTGGAGCGGCGTGCCGGTGACGATGCGGAAGGTGCCCAACCCCAGCCCCAGGGCCACGCCCACCGCCACGGTCACCCGCAACCCCCAGGGGTTGATGCTGCCGCCCGAGACCTCGCGCGCCTTGAAGGCGATGGCGATGAGCGAGGGCTCGGCAATGGTGGTGGCAAAGCCGACGAGCGCGGCGAACAGGTAGATCCAGCCGAACCGGGCCCAGGCCGACGGGTCGAAGGCGCTGCCCCGGGGCAGGCTCAGCTCGACCAATTGGCCGGCCATCACCTTGCCCAGCGGAAACAGGGCCTTTTCCAGGCCGAGCAGGAACAGGGTCAATCCGATGACCACGTACACCGTGCCCGCCAGGATGGTGCCCAGGTTGGCCACCCGCCGACGGAGCACGACCAGCTGAAAAAAACCGAACAGCAGGACGATGGGCAGGATGTCCCGGCAGGTGAGGAGAAAGTCCCGGGCCAGTTCATGCAGCCAGTCCATGCCGTCCGCCCTGGTCAGAAGAGGATGATGCCGTAGCCCATGACAAAGAGCATGGGCAACAGCGAGGCAAAGGCGATCATGCCAAAGCCGTCGGTGAGCGGGTTGCGGCCGCGGATGACCGTGGCCAGGCCCACGCCCAGCGCGGTGACCAGCGGCACGGTGATGGTCGAGGTGGTGACGCCGCCGGAGTCGTAGGCGATGCCGATGATCTCCGGCGGGGCGAACACGGTCATGAGCATGACCAGCGCGTAGCCGGCGATGATGAGCACGTGCAGCGGCCAGTTCCGGAGGATGCGCAGCACCCCGAGGAGGATGGAGCAGCCCACCGAGCAGGCCACGGTCAGCCGCAGCCCCAGGCTGTAGGCGCCTCGCGAGCGGGCGTCCGGGTCGATCAGGCCGCCGTCGGCGGCGATGTCGGCCGCCTCGCCGGACACGGCGATGAGCGCCGGTTCGGCCACGGTGGTGGAAAAGCCGAGGGCGAAACTGAACACCAGGAGCCACAACAGGCTGCCCTTGCGGCTGAGCGCGTGCGCCATGCCCTCGCCCAGCGGAAACAGGGCCCGCTCCAGCCCCTCGATGAACATGCTCAGGCCCAGCACCACGAGCACGGCGCCCAGGAGGATCTCGCCCAGGTCGGGCAGGGGTTTGCGGATGACGAACAGTTGGAAGAAGGCGATGACCAGGACGATGGGCGCCAGGTCCATGCAGGCGGAACGGATCCTGCCGACCGTGTAGACGGCGTGGGCCACGAGAAGGTCGACTGGTTTCATCGCTGCGACAGGGGTGGCGGCAACGAATCGGCGGCGACCTGGCCGTGGATCCGGATGCGCGAAATGATATCCATTCTACCCGCCGGATGGCCTTTTGCAAGCACTTCGCCAAGGGCGACAACAGTTGGAACTTGCGGCCGATCCGCGCCCCGGACCGGTTCGTTCCGCCCGCGCCCGGGGGCGACCGCGCCGCCCGGCCGCAGCCGCCATGCCCCCCGGTCCGGCGCGGAAAAAGATTGCCCGCGCGGCCATTCACTGCTTTATTCCCCCTACGGTCCGCTCGCCCGCCAACACGGCGCCCGGCCCACCCGGAGGTCCATGATCAGCATCAACACCATCCTCTTTCTCACCGGCATCCTGCTGCTGCTCGGCATCGGCTCGAGCAAGTTCTCGGCGCGCATCGGCATGCCCATGCTGGTGCTGTTCCTCGGCGTCGGCATGCTGGCCGGCTCCGAGGGCGTGGGCCGTATTGCCTTCGAGAACTACCCCCTGGCCAACAGCATCGGCAGCGCCGCCCTGGCGCTCATCCTGTTCGACGGCGGCCTGCGCACCTCGATCCATTCGGTGCGTTCGGTCTGGCGGCCGGCCCTGAGCCTGGCCACCCTGGGCGTGGTGCTCACCTCGGCCCTGACCGGCGTCGCCGCTACCCTGGTGCTCGACATGCCGCTCCTGCACGGCCTGCTCCTCGGGGCGATCGTCGGCTCCACCGATGCCGCGGCGGTGTTCTCCATCCTCCGCACCAGCGGCCTGCGGCTGTCGCGGCGGCTTGCCGACACCCTGGAGGTGGAGAGCGGCTCCAACGACCCGATGGCCATCTTCCTCACCGTGGGCAGCATCGCCCTGATCACCGGCACCGCCGACTCGGCTGCCGGGCTGGCCCTGCTCTTCCTGCTCCAGTTCGGCGTCGGCACCCTGGTCGGGGTCGCGCTCGGCTCCGTCGCCACCTGGGTGGTCAACCGCATCAACCTCGACTACGCCGGCCTCTACCCGGTGCTGGTGCTCGCCTTCGGCCTGCTCACCTTCGGCCTGGCGGCGGTGCTCGGCGGCAGCGGCTTTCTCGCGGTGTACATCGCCGGCATCGTGCTCGGCAGCAAGTCGCTGGTCTACCGCAACGGCATCTTCCAGTTCCACGACGCGGCCGCCTGGCTCGGGCAGATCGTGCTGTTCGTCATGCTCGGCATGCTCAGCTTCCCCAGCCGGCTGGCCGGGGTGGCGGTGGACGGCCTGCTCGTCGCCCTGGCCCTGACCTTCGTCGCCCGGCCGCTGGCCGTGGCCCTGTCGACCTGGCCCTTCGGTTTCAGCCTGCGGGAGACCCTCTTTCTCTCCTGGGTCGGGCTCAAGGGGGCGGTGCCCATCACCCTGGCCACCTTCCCGCTCATGGCCGGGATCGAGACGGGCACGCTCATCTTCAACGTGGTGTTCTTCGTCGTGCTCGTCTCGGCTGTCACCCAGGGCTGGTCGCTGCCGCTGGTGGCGCGCTGGCTGCGGCTCGGCGTGCGCTCGGACGCGACCGCGCCGGTGAGCGTGGAGATCAACGCCCTGCGCCACGTGGACGGCGAGATCGTCGAATACCGGGTGGCGGCCGACGCCAACGTGGCCGGCCGGACCCTGCGCGAACTGGCCCTGCCCTACGAGGTGACCGTGACCCTGGTGGTGCGCGGCAACGAGGTGATCATGCCGCGCGGTCGCACCGTGCTCGCCCCCGGCGACCGGGTGTTCGTGGCCATGCGCCGGCGGATCAAGCCGCTCATGGACTGCCTGTTCGACGCCTGCGCCGATCCGGTGCTGCTCGCCCCGGGCCAGGAGATCGTCTTCCGCGCCGACCACACCGCCGGCCAACTCTGCGGCTTCTTTAGCCTCGCCTGTCCGCGCGACCGGCAGCAGTCGCTCGGTGAGCTGCTCGCCGAGACCGGCGGCGAGCCGGTCCGGCTCGGCCCCTTCCTGGTCACCCCGGGCGAGGACGACGGCCTGGCGACCCTGATCTTCGCCCCGGAAACCGCCGCACCCGCACCTTTCCCCGCCGGGCGCACGCCTGCCGCCGGCGACTAGACCGCGCCGCCCCCCCCCTCTCCCGCCGCCCCGGCGGCATTCCTTTTGCCCAGGAGCACCCCATGCACAGTTTCCGCAACATCCTCTACGCCAGCACCGGCATCGGCGACGATATCGAAGGGCTCAAGCAGGCTCTCAGCCTGGCCCGCGCCAACCGGGCGGCGCTCAAGTGTCTGCTCGTCTATCCCGAACTGCCGAAGAGCCACGAGATGTACCAGGACAGGTACCGGGAGTTCCTGCTCGAGCAGATGGACACCGCCATCCGCCAGGCGCGCGCCGCCCTGCACCTGCGCGGCAACGACCCGCCGGTCACGGTCGAACTGGACGCCGGGGCCGACCCGCCGGCGGTGCGCATGATCCGCCATGCCCTGCGCGAGGTGCACGACCTGGTCATCAAGGAGGCCGAGCCCATCGAGGGCGGGGTCGGTTTCACCTCGCTGGACATGACCCTGTTGCGCAAGTGCCCCTGCCCGGTGTGGCTGGCCCGGCCGATCAACCGGCCGAAGAGCGAGATCCGCGTGGCCGTGGCGGTCAGCGCCGACAACCGGGAGGCGTCCGAACACGACCTGGCCCTGCGCCTGCTCACCCTGGGCCGCTCGCTCGCCGACAGCTGCGACGGCGACCTGGCCATTGTCAGCTGCTGGGATTTCGAGTTCGAACGGTTCCTGCGCGGCAACACCCGGGTGGAGATCCCGGCCGACACCATGCAGAGCACCATGCAGAACGCCCAGTCCGCGCATCAGCTGGAACTCGGCCGGCTGCTCGAGGCGTCCGCCATCGGCGGCCGCTTCCACGTGCACCGCATGAAGGGCCAGCCCGAGAAGATGATCCCGCTGTTCGTGCGCAGCCGCAAGATCGACATCCTGGTCATGGGCACGGTGGCGCGCACCGGCATCTTCGGCTACCTCATGGGCAACACTGCGGAAAACATTATGCACGAGCTGGAATGCGCCCTGCTGGCGGTCAAACCGGGCGGCTTCGTCTCGCCGGTCAAGGCCTATTGAAGGGGGTGAGGCGCCGGGCAAACGCCCGGGATCGGGGTACTCCGCCCTCCCGCCCCGCCGGGAGCGGGGCGGCGCGGACCGGTGCGGTTCAGAGGGGCAGGAGGTGGAAGAGGCGGGCGATGCTGTAGAGGATGGCGGCGATCACCATGCAGATAGGGATGGTGAGCACCCAGGCCATGACGATGTTGCCGACGATGCCCCACTTGAGCGCATGCGCGCCGCGGGTGCTGCCCACGCCCATGATCGAGGTGGAGATGATGTGGGTGGTGCTCACCGGGATGCCGAAGTGGGAGGCGGTGAGAATCACGGCCGCGGCCGAGGTCTCGGCGGCGAAGCCGTGCACCGGCTTGAGCTTGATCATCTTGCTGCCCATGGTGCGGATGATCCGCCAGCCGCCGGCCATGGTCCCCAGGCCCATGGTCACGGCGCAGCTGAGGATGACCCAGGCGGGCACCACGAAGCTGTCCAGGGCGTGGTAGCTCACCAGGGCCATGGTGATGATGCCCATGGTCTTCTGGGCGTCGTTGCTGCCATGACTGAGCGCCATCACCCCGGCCGAGAGAATCTGCAGCTTCTTGAAATACCGGTTCACCGAGTTGGGGTTGGCCCGGCGGCAGATCCACAGGATCACCACCATGCAGGCAAAACCGATGGCAAAGCCGATGAGCGGCGAGGTGACCATGGGCAGGAGCACCTTTTTGGTGACGCCTTCGAAGTGGACCACCTGGTAGCCGGCCTTGGACAGGGCCGCGCCGATGAGCCCGCCGATGAGGGCGTGCGAACTGCTCGAAGGAATACCGTAATACCAGGTGATCAGGTTCCAGATGATGGCCGCCAGCAGGGCGCAGAGGATCACCCCCTGGGTGACGCTGCCCGTGTCGATGATCCCCTGGCCGATGGTGCTGGCCACGTGGGTGCCCATGAAGGCGCCGGCGATGTTGAGCACACCGGCGTAGAGAATGGCCTGACGGGCGGTGAGCACCTTGGTGGAAACCACCGTGGCAATGGCGTTGGCCGAATCGTGGAAACCGTTGATGTACTCGAAGATGAGCGCGATGACGATGACGGCGATGAGCAGGGACAGGACCATGGAACCTCTTCCTTTCTTCCGTGATGCGGCCGGCGGCGCGGCCGCGCACCCCCTGGCCCCTGGCGGGGCCGGCGGTCAGCTGTGCTTGAGAACGATGTTGACGATCACGTCGGAGATGATCGAACCCATGTCCAGCGCGTTCTCGATCCCCTTGTAGATGTCACGCAGCTTGAGCACGTGGAGCGCGTCGTACTTGCCGGAAAACAGCTCCTCGGTGGCGGAGAAGAGGATCTCGTCGCCGCGGTTCTCGATGTCCTTGATGCGCGAGCAGCAGGCGGTCACCTCGGCCAGGGGCGAGCCCTTCTTGAGCATGGTGACGATCGTGCGCAGCTCCTCGGCCGACTTGAGCAGGATCTCCGCCTGCTTCTTGACGATGTCGTTGTAGGCGTCGATCTGGTAGATGCGCAGGTTGACGCAGGCCTTGAGCACCACCTTGGTACTTTTGTACAGGTAGGTGGAGATGAGCTGGATGTCCTCCCGGTCGATGGGGGTGACGAACGAGGCGTTGAGCAGGGCCAGGCTCCCCTCCAGGGCCTCCACCGCCCGCCGCTTGTAGGTCTTGGCGTGGATGAGGTAGACCTCCCGCTCCTTCAGGTCGGAATGAACGATCTGGTAGAAGAGCTGGGAGGACAATTCGCAGACTTCCGCCCCGTTTTCAAAAAAATTGTAGAACTTGTTCTCCGGCGGCGGCAGAATTTTTGCCAGGAAACCCAATCGCATAGGTACTCTCCCTTGTCGTGTGCGGTCGCCCGCTGAGGGACCGCGACGGTCGCATCGCAAAGTCAGGAAATTCGGGCCGTTGTCCGCGAGCGGGCCGACCCGGGCCGTGCTCCGGCGGGCGATTGTTCCCGCTGCCGGGGCGTGCACGAATCTACCGCCCCACGATGAATATGACACCAAAAAAACAGAACCCTGGCCATTTTCTGACCAGGGAGCGAACCTGCTGATTTATATAAAAATTTCAGAAAGACAAGTGGTTGCCTGAAAACCGGCGACACCCCGCGCCGGCGGGCGGGTTCAGGCGAGGGTGGAGAGGGAGCGGCGAAAGCGGGCGAGCGCGAGGCAGGCGAGCACCAGGCCGATCACCGCCAGCAGCAGGAACTGCGGCCAGACCGCGGCGAAGCCGGCGCCGCGGTAGAGGATGGCCTGGCTGGCGGCGACGAAGTGGGTGGTCGGCGCCGCGGTCATCACCGCCTGGGCCAGCACCGGCATGCTCTCCCGCGGGGTGATGCCGCCGGAGAGCATGTTCAGCGGCAGCAGCACGAGCACGATGAGCAGGCCGAACTGCGGCATGGACCGAGCCAGGGTGGCGAGGAAAATGCCCAGCGAGGTGGTGGCGAACAGGTGGAGCGCGGTGCCGGCGAGAAAAAGCGTGATCGAGCCCTCGATCGGCACCTGCAGCGCCCCCTGGACAACAGTGGCCAGCGACAGCCCGGTGGCCATCAGCACCACCAGCCCCATGGACCAGACCTTGGCAAGCATGATCTCGGCCGGGGTGACCGGCATGACCAGCAGGTGCTCGATGGTGCCGTGCTCGCGCTCGCGGATGAGCGCGGCGCCGGTGAGGACGATGGCGAGCATGGTGACCATGCTGATCAGCTCCATCAGTGAACCGAACCAGGCCTGGGTGAGGTTGGGGTTGAACCGGGCGCGCAGCACCAGGTCCACCGGCGGCGCATCGCCGCCCCGCACGCCCCGAACGAATTCGTCCACCTCGGCCAGCGCGATCTGCTGGATGGAGCCGCTGCCGCTGAAGGCCTGGCTCATGCGGGTGGCGTCGACGCTCAGCTGCAGGGCCGGGGCGCGGCCGGCGAGCACGTCTCGCTGGAACCCCGGCGGGATGTCGAGCACAAAGGTGTGGCGGCCGCTGTCCATGCCCGGGTCGACCTCGTCCAGGCCGATCATCACCGGGCGCAGGAAATGGGGCGGGTAAAAGGCGGCGGCGATGCGGGTGGACAGCGGCGAGTCGTCCTCGTCAACGATGGCCAGCGCCGCCCGACTGACCGTGTCGGGCACGGCCGTGCCGGCCATGTAGATCGCCAGGGTGAAAGCGTAGACGATCAGCACGAGCATGATCGGGTCGCGCCACAGGCTCCACAACTCCTTGACCCCCAGGCGGTAAATGGTCGCGGGGCTGACCATCTCAGCGCTCCTGTCGGTCGAGCAGGAGGACGGCGAGCACGAAGATCACCGGCACTGCCGCGAGCAGGGCCGCGAACTGGACACCCAGGTCGGCCACGCCGAGCGCCTTGCTGAACACGCCGCGGCTGATGATGAGCATGTGCGTGGCCGGGTAGACCTCGCCGATCAGCCGCCCTGCCCCGGCCAGCGAACTGACCGGGTTGATCAGGCCGGCGAACTGGACCACGGGCAGGATGGTGCCGACCATGGTGGCGAAGATGGCGGCGATCTGGCTGCGGGTGAACACCGAGGCGAACAGGCCGAAGCCGGTGGCGAACAGGGTGTAGAGGAGGGTCGCCAGGAACAGCGCGGCAAAGCTGCCGGTCATGGGCACGCCGAACACGGTCACCGCGAGTGCGGTCAAGAGGAGAAAGTTGCCCATGGCCAGCAGCAGGTAGGGCAGCTGCTTGCCGAGCAGGAACTCGCTGCGCCGCACCGGGGTGACGTACAGGTTGATTATCGAGCCCATCTCCTTCTCACGCACCACGGACAGGGCGGTGAGCATGGCCGGAATCATCAGCAGGAGCAGCGGGATCACCGCCGGCACCATGGCCGGCAGGCTCTTCACATCCGGGTTGTAGCGGAATCGGGTTTCCACCGTGGCCGCGGCCGCCTGGGTACGACCGAGGCGGCTCCGGGCCGTGTCCAGCAGCCAGTGGTGGTGCATGCCCTGGACGTAGCCGCGCACGGTCTCGGCCCGCTGCGGCATGGCGCCGTCGATCCAGGCCGCGATCGCCACCGGCCGGCCGCGCTCCAGGTCGCGGCCGAAACCGGAGGGGATCTCGATGGCCAGCGACAGCTCGCCGCTTTTCATGCGGTCATCGAGCTGGGCGTAGTCGGTGATCGGCGGTTGCTCGACAAAGTAGCGGGAGCCGGCCAGGCTCAAAGTGTAGCCCCGGCTCAGGCCGCTCTGGTCACGGTCGAGCACGGCAAAACGCAGATCCTCCACGTCCATGCTGATGCCAAAGCCCATGATGAACAAGAGGATGACCGTGCCGAGCAGGGCCAGGGTGAGGCGCACCGGGTCACGGCCCAGCTCGAGCGCCTCGCGCAGGGTGTAGCTGAAGGCCCGGCCCGGGCTGAACCGGCGGGCCGACGCGGACGCGCGCGGACGAGGGGCATCGCCGTCCACAGGGGCAGGAGGGGGCCCCTGGACGGTCGGCGACCCTGCCTCGTCCTGCGCGCCAGCCTCTTCGAGAAAGCCGATGAAGGCCTCCTCCAGGGTTGCGGCACCCTGCCGCCGCTGCAGCGCCTGCGGCGTGTCGCTGACCAGCACCCGGCCGGCGTGCATGAGCGAAATGCGGTCGCAGCGCTCGGCCTCGTTCATGAAATGGGTGGAGATGAAGATGGTCACCCGGTCCCGGCGGGCCAGGTCGATCATCAGCTGCCAGAAGGTGTCGCGGGCGATCGGGTCCACGCCCGAGGTGGGCTCGTCGAGGATGAGCAGTTCGGGCCGATGGATCATGGCCACGGCGAGCGACAGCCGCTGGCGTTGGCCGAGCGGCAGGGTGGCGGGCAGGCGGTCGAGCTGGCCGGCAAGCCCGAAGCGCTCGACCATCTCCGTGACCCGGGCCGGGATCTCGCCTTCCGCCACCCGGAACAGGCGGGCATGCAGCACCAGGTTCTGCTCCACGGTCAGCTCGCTGTAGAGCGAGAAACTCTGCGACATGTAGCCCACCCGCCTCCGGCCGGCGATGTCGTGCGGGTCCACCGCGTGGCCGAACAGCCGGGCCTCGCCCGCGCTCGCCGGCAACAGGCCGGTGAGCATTTTCATGGTGGTGGTCTTGCCGCAGCCGTTGGAGCCGAGGAAGCCAAAGATCTCGCCGCGGCGGATGCGGAAACTCACCCGGTCCACGGCGGTGAAATCGCCGAAACGCCGGGTCAGGTCGCGGGCCTCGATGGCCACCTCGGCGTCCGCGTCCGCGGCCAGTGGCGGGAGGGTCACGGCCCGGTGGCCGCGCCGCCGCTCCTCGGGCAACAGGCCGATGAAGGCCGCCTCGAGCGTGTCCGCGCCGGTGCGTGCGCGCAGTTCGGCGGGCGTGCCTGTTGCCAGGAGACGGCCGCTGTCCATGGCCACCAGCCAGTCGAACCGGCCCGCCTCCTCCATGTAGGCGGTGGCCACGAGCACGCTCATCCCCGGCCTCCCCGCGCGGATGCGGGCGATCAGGTCCCAGAACTGGCTGCGGGCGAGCGGGTCCACGCCGGTGGTGGGTTCGTCGAGGATGAGCAGGTCCGGGTCGTGAATGAGGGCGCAGCAGAGGCCGAGCTTCTGCCGCATGCCGCCGGAGAGCTTGCCCGCCGGCCGGTCGAGGAAGGGCGCAAGGCCGGTGGCCGCGGTCAGCTGGTCGATGCGCCGGTGCCGCTCGGCCGCGTCGTGGCCGAACAGGTGGCCGAAGAAATGCAGATTTTCCGCCACCGACAGGGTCGGGTAGAGATTTTTGCCGAGCCCCTGGGGCATGTAGGCAATGTGCGGGCAGACCTGGTCCCGGTGACGGGCAGAGGCCATGTCGCCGCCGAGCACCTCGACCCGGCCGGCCTGGATGCGGCGCGCCCCGGCCGCCAGGGAGAGCAGGCTCGATTTGCCCACCCCGTCCGGGCCGATCATGCCGACCATGCGGCCGGCCGGCACCTCCAGGTCTATCCCGTCCAGGGCCAGGGTGGCGCGGTAGCGCAGACTGACCCCGGCCAGGCGAACAACGATCGCTGCCCTGTCACTGCCGTCCACGGTCATCCCCTTACGGCAGCCGGACCTGCAGTTCGGCCGGCCACTCGGCCTCGGCGTCGACGCGCACGTAGGCCATGCCCGGCAGGCCGGTCTTGACGTGGCGCATGTGCCGGCGGAGCAGGTCCGGGTCGATGCGCGCCTTGACCCGAAACATCAGTTTCTGCCGCTCACTGGCGGTTTCCACGGTCTTGGGGGTGAACTGGGCCACGTCGGCAACGAACGAGATGCGCGCCGGTATGACGAGGTCGGGCGCGGCGTCGAACACCAGCCGCGCCTCGCTGCCCATGGCGAGTTTACCGGCATCGGCGGTGGGCAGGAAAAAGGTCATGTGCACATCGCTCAGATCGACCAGGTTGAGCACCCGGCCGCCATTGCCGACCACCTCGCCGGACTGGGCGATGCGGTACTGGATGCGGCCGTCGGTGGGAGCGCGGAGCACGGTGTCGTCGATGTCCGCCTGCAGCCGTTCGATGGTCGCTGCCACGGCCTCGATGCGCGAATCGGCCTCGAGCAGTTCGGAGCGGGCGGTGGTGATGGCCGCCTCGGCCGCCGCCACCTGGGCCTCGGCAGCGCTGATGGCCGCCTGGTTGCCGAGGAAGGCGGCGCGGTGGTCATCCAGATCCTGCGCCGAGGTGGCGCCCTTGCGGGAGAGCACCTCGTAGCGGTTCAGCCGCTTGCGCGCCGCCTCCAGCTCGGCCTGGCGCTGTGTCACCACCGCGGCCGCGGCCTCCCGTTCGCTCTGCCGCTGCACCACCCGGCTGCGGCCGGTTGCCACGGCGACGCGCGCCTGCTCGAGCTGGGCCCGGGCCTCGCGCAGCCGGGCCTCCAGCTGCTGCGTGTCCAGGCGGGCGAGTTCCTGGCCGGCGGTGACAAAATCACCCTCGTTCACCAGGATCTCGCGGATACGGCCGCCCTCCCTGGCGGCGATATCGACCTCCACCGCCTCGATGCGGCCGTTGCCCCCGGCCAGCCCTGCGGCCAGGCCGGCCGGCCGCAGGTGCTGCCAGGCCAGCCAGGTGACCACGGCCAGCACAGCCAGGCCGATCAGCCAGGCCGCACGCCGCAGCCATACACGGGTCGCGGGCTGCACAGTGCGCCCCGGTCCGCTCAGGAACGCCCGGCGAACAGCCGGACGAACCAGAGCCGGAACATGCACCAGCGGCACAGCTTGCCCGCCGGCGAAAGATAGACTTTTTCCACGTGGATCAAGGTGCCGCACCGGTCGCAGGCGACCGTGTCCGGACAGTGTTCCTCGGGAAAGGTGGTTGTCTCTGCCATGGTGCTCCCTCCATATAGGTCACCGGCGGCCGCAACGGTCCGCCCGGGACGGAATCTACCATTCACTGAACAGGGCCGCGCCCCGGCCGGTTCGGCCCCAGAGCCACTGCCAGTCGAGCGACAGGGTGAGCCTGCCCTCCGGGCCGCAACCGATCACCCCCTCGATCCGCCCCGAGACGAGCGAGAGCGTGGCCGAGAGACAGTGGAACACCGCCTCGATGCGGTCCGCGGCGATGAACCTGCCGAGCAGGCTGCCCTCGACAAACGCCCCACCGTACAACGCGCCAACGAGCACGCCGTCGATCCGGTGAAAGGAAAAAACGATGAGCGAGGGCTGCGGGCTGACCGGCTGGTCGGTGCGCACCGTCTGGACAACAAGGGCGAAGCGGCGGTTGTCGAGGTTGTAGCGGCGCACAAAGGGTTCCATGCTCCTCCGGTCGGCGGGTCCCGGTCGGGCGGCCGGCAGGTCCGGTCGCGGCCAGGGGGGGTGGTCTGCAGATCTGTGTTGCGAGAACCGTGCCAGCCCGCCCTTCGCCCCGTTTCAGGGGGATAGGCAGGTTGCCCCGTCCCTTTTTCCATATATGGCAAAACAATCTTCCCAAATATGGAAATATTGGCTAAAGTTTCGCTATTTGGAAAATCTTCACAGGACCGGGGACCATGGGCAAAGGGGACGACTTCTTCCGCGAGACCACCCTGCGTATCTCGTCGAGCCTGCAGATCGACACTGCCGCGGCCAGCCTGTACGCCTACTACCGCACCGTCTTCCCCATCGTCGGCCTCAGCCTGAGCGTGCGCGACGAGGAACTGGGCGCGATCCGCCGCCTGGCCCTGGCCGCGGACCACGAGGCGGACTTCCCGGCGGCCATCGTCCCCCTGCCCGTTGACCTGTGGACGCAGGTGCGCTCCATGGCCCGGCGCGAACCGCAGGTGATCACCGCCGGGGAAAACGAACTGTTCCGCCGGCTGGGCGACCTGGTCCAGCTGGGCGATTGCGCCGACCTGGTACTGCCGCTGTGGCTGGACGACACCCTGCGCGGCGCCCTCTCCCTGCGCGGCGCGGCCGGCGCCCGCTTCACCCGCCGCCACCTCGACCTCGTGGCCACGGTGGCCCGGCCACTGTCACTGGCACTGGCCGGGGCCCTGGCCCGCGAACGGGTGGAGCGCTACGGCGAGCTGCTGCTCGAGGACCGCCATCTCAGCCCCGATGGCCCGGCCAGCCTGGCCGAGGCGGAGATCATCGGCCGCGACGGCGGCCTGGCCAACGTGCTCACCCTGGTCCGCCAGGTGGCGCCGCTGGCCAACACCGTGCTCCTGCTCGGCGAGACCGGCACCGGCAAGGAGCTGGTGGCCAATGCCATCCACTTCTCCTCCACCTACCGGGACGGGCCGTTCGTCAAGGTGAACTGCGGCGCCATCCCCGAGCACCTGATCGACTCGGAGCTGTTCGGCCACGAGCGCGGCGCCTTCACCGGCGCGGTGGGCGAGAAGCGCGGCCGCTTCGAGCGGGCCAACCGGGGCACCATCTTTCTCGACGAGATCGGCGAACTGCCGCCCCAGGCGCAGATCCGCCTGCTGCGCGTGCTCCAGAACCGGGAGATCGAGCGGGTCGGCGGCAGCCGGGCGGTGCCGGTGGACATCCGCGTGATCGCCGCCACCCACCGCAACCTGGAGTCCATGGTGCGCGACGGCCGCTTCCGCGAGGACCTGTGGTTCCGCCTGAACGTGTTCCCGATCATGATCCCGCCGCTGCGCCAGCGCACCGAGGACATCCCCGCCCTGGCCCTGCACTTCATCGCCCGCAAGGCCCGCGAGATCGGCATCAAGGATCGGCCCGCCATCGCCCCGGGCGCCCTGGCGCGGCTGCGCAACTACCACTGGCCGGGCAACGTGCGCGAGCTGGAAAACCTGGTGGAGCGCGAACTGATCCTGCACCGGGACGGGATGCTGACCTTTGCCAGCCTGATGCCGGCCGACAGCCGCAGCGTGACCCCGAGCGAGGATTGTACCGGCTCGCTGCGCCTGGACGATCGCGTGGCCGTCCACATCACCCGGGTGCTGGCGCTGACCGGCGGGCGGATCAACGGCCCGGGCGGGGCCGCGGAACTGCTCGGCATCAAGCCCAACACCCTGCGGGCGCGCATGGACCGGCTGGGGGTCAGCTACGGTCGCCGCCGCACCCGCCCGGCCGCGGACGACCGCGGCGGCGAGCGCTGAAGGAAAAATCCGCCGTCCTCGGCCCGCAGCCCCCCCCGGGGCACGAATTCTGTTGTTTCGGCCGGTGCTTTCCACTACCCTGACACGTCGGCAACTGCTGGTCCGACACCGCGCCGCACCACCACTCCCGAGTCTCTCTGCCCACCCGAGCCTGCCTTCATGCGTCCCTCGAACCCCTTGCCCGCCACCTGCCGCAACTGGCTGTTCGGTCTGCTCGCCCTGCTCGCGGCCGGGTGCGCGCCGGTCGGCCCGGACTACCAGCCGCCCGCGCTGGACCTGCCCGCGGGCTGGAGCCGCGGCCCGGAGCACAGCCAAAGAGCGGATGTCACCGCGCTGGCCCGCTGGTGGACCCTGTTCAACGACCCCACCCTGGACACGCTCATCACCCGGGCCGCCGCTGGTAGCCCGGACCTGCGCATCGCCGCGGCCCGGGTCCGTGAGGCCCGCGGCCAGCGGCGCCTGGCCGCAGCCGGCACCCTGCCCGCGGTGGACGCGACCGGCAGCTATACCACCAGCCGGCGCAGCGACAACACCGGCGGCTCGGGGGGCAACGACGACCTGTTCTCGGCCGGGTTCGACGCGGCCTGGGAACTCGACCTGTTCGGCCGCCTGCAGCGCAGGGTGGAGGCAGCGGACGCCACCCTCCAGGCGAGCATGGAGGAGCACCGCGACGCGCTCGTCACCCTCTCCGCCGAGGTGGCGCGCACCTACCTGGAACTGCGCACCGCCGAGCACCGGCTGGCCATCGCCCGCGACACCATCCGCCTGCAGGAGCAGACCAGCGAACTGGTGCACGGCAAGTTCGCCCTCGGCCTGGCCGGCCGGCTCGAGATCCACCAGACCGACAGCCTGCTCGCCCTCAGCCGCGCCGAGGTGCCCACCCTGGAGACCGCCGCGGCCCAGGCCACGCACCGGCTGGCCCTGCTGCTGGGCGAGCAGCCCGCCGACCTCGGCCGGGTGGCCGGACAGGTCGGCCGGATCCCGCAGGTGCCCGCCCATCTGCCCCTGACCCTGCCCTCGGACCTGCTCCGCCAGCGGCCCGACATTCGCGCCGCCGAACGCCAACTGGCCGCGGCCACGGCCACCGTGGGCGCAACCGTGGCCGAACTCTTTCCCCGCTTCTCGCTCGGTGCCCTGCTCGGCCTGCAGGCGAGTTCGCTCGGCGACCTGCTCAGCCGCTCGAGCCGTTTCTGGACGATCGGTCCGGCGGTGCGCTGGCCGCTGTTCGACGGAGGCGCCATCCGGGCCGGAATCGAGATCAGCGAGGCGCGGCGCGACCAGGCCCGGGCCGAGTACGAAAAGACGCTGCTCACCGCCCTTGCCGAGACCGAGGACGCGCTCGTCGCCCTGGACCGCGAACGGGTGAAACAGCAGCAGCTCGCCGCGGCGGTGGTCGCCGCCGACCAGGCCCTGACCGCGGCCCGCGGCCTGTACACCGCCGGCCTGACCCCCTTCCTCAACGTCCTGCAGAGCGAGGCCACCCTGTTCCAGGCCCGGGACCGGCTGGCCGAAAGCGACCAGCGCCTGGCCCTGGCCCTGGTCGCCCTGTACAAGGCCCTGGGCGGCGGCTGGCAGAGCGCGGCCGCCGAACCCCACCCCGCCCCGCCGCCAACCTGAACCGCCAACGCCCATGATCCGCCCCTGCCCTGTCCCCCACCCGCCGCGCCGGCGGTTTTTCCGGTGCCGCCTGTTTGCCGTGCTCATCGCCTGCCTGCTGCCCCTCGCCCTCATCGGCTGCCCGGGCGACCGGGACGACCGACCCAAGGAGCGCAAGCGCCCGACCGTGCCGGTGACCATTGCCCGGAGCCGCACCGCCACCGTGCCGGTGGAACTCGCCGCCACTGCCCACATCGAGTCCCCGGCCGCGGTGGCGGTGCGCAGCCGGGTGACCGGCACGCTCGAAAAGGTCCACTTCACCGAGGGACAGGAGGTCGAGGCGGGTGCGCTGCTCTTCACCATCGACCCGCGGCCCTTTGCCGCGGTCCTGGCCCGGGCCGAGGCCGAGCTGGCCCGGGACCGGGCCGAACTGGAGAACAGCCGGCGCGAACTGGCCCGCTACACCACGGCCGCGGCCAAGGGGTTCGTGTCCGCGGAACAGGCCGACCAGGCCGCCACCCGGGTGGCCACCTTCAGCGCCGCGGTCAAGGCCGGCCAGGCGGCGGTGGACGCGGCCCGCCTGGAACTGGGCTTTGCCGCCATCCGCTCGCCCCTCACCGGCCGCACCGGCGAGGTCCGTGTGGATGCCGGCAACCTGGTGCGCGCCAACGACGAGACACCGCTGGTCACCATCCACCAGATGGCGCCGGTGCACGCCGCCTGCACCCTGCCCGGCCGCCACCTGCCGCTCATCCGCCAACATCAGGCCGAGGCGCCGCTGGTTGCCCGCATCATCGATCCGGCCAACGGGTCCGCGCCGCTCACCGGCACGCTCAGCTTCATCGACAACACCGTGGACCCGGCCACCGGCGCGATCCGCCTCATCGCCACCTTTGCCAACCGCGACCGCGCCCTCTGGCCCGGGCAGATGGTGGACCTGCGCCTGCTGGTCACCGAGCGGCCGGACTGCGTGGTCGTGCCCGCCCGGGCGGTGCAGACCGGCCAGCAGGGGCCCTATGTGTACGTGGTCAAGACGGACACGACCGTGGCCGTCCGGCCGGTGACCCCGGGCCTGGCCTTCGGCGAAGAGCTGGTCATCGACCGGGGGCTTGCGGCCGGGGAGCGGGTGGTCACCGACGGCCAGCTGCTCCTGGCCGACGGGGTCAGCGTGAAGGAGCGCACCCCGGCCGGCGCACCGGCCAGGCCGGCCGCGAACGCTGAAAAACCCGCCGGAAACACACCATGAACAGCGGCCTCTCGGACCTGTTCATCCGCCGGCCGGTGATGACCGTGCTGGTGATGACGAGCATCCTCCTGTTCGGCCTGATCGGCTACCGCCAGCTGGCCATCAGCGACCTGCCCAACGTCGATTTCCCCACCATCCTGGTGAGCGCCAACCTGCCCGGGGCGAGCGCCGACACCATGGCCTCGACCGTGGCCACGGTGCTCGAAAAACAGTTCGCCACCATCGCCGGGCTGGACTCGATGAACTCGGTGAGCAGTTCCGGCGCCACCCGCATCACCCTGCAGTTCTCGCTCGACCGCGACATCGACGCCGCCGCCCAGGACGTGCAGACCGCCATCTCGCTCGCCGCCCGCCGCCTGCCCGACGCCATGCCCTCGCCGCCCTCGTTCCGCAAGACCAACCCGGCGGCCGACCCGATCATCTACGTGGCCCTGAGCAGCCCCACCCTGCCGCTCTCCACCCTGGACCGCTACGGCCAGACCATGAGCGAGCGGCTGTCCATGGTCAACGGCGTGGCCCAGGTGACCCTGCGCGGCACGCAGAAGTACGCGGTGCGCATCCAGCTCGACCCGCGCGCCCTGGAAGGCCTGGACCTGGACGCGGACCAGGTGGCCCGGGCGGTGAGCAGTCAGAACGCGAACAAGCCCATGGGCCGGCTCATCGGCCCGGACCGCATCCTCACCCTGGAGGCCAACGGCGAACTGGAGGAGGCCGCGCCCTACCGGGAGGTGGTGGTGGCCGTGCGCGAGGGGAGGCCGATCCGGCTGAGCGAGGTGGCCCGGGTCACGGACAGCGTCGAGGACGACCAGTCCGGGGCCTGGTTCTTCACCACCGATTCGCGCGCCCAGACCATCATCCTGGCGGTGGAAAAGCAGCCGGGCATGAACACCATCGAGGTGGCGGACGCGGTGCGCGACCTGCTGCCGGAAATGGCGGCAAGCCTGCCCGCCTCGATCCGCCTGGCCGTGCTGCGGGACGCCAGCGTCGCCATCCGCGCCTCGGTGGCGGACATCCAGTTCACCCTGCTGCTCACCTTAGGGCTGGTGGTGCTGGTCATCTTCCTGTTCATCCGCAACCTGCGGGCCACGGTCATCCCCAGCCTGAGCCTGCCCATGTCGGTGATCGGCACCTTCGCGGTCATGGCCGCGCTCGGCTACAGCCTGAACAACATGTCGCTGATGGCGCTGACGCTGGCCGTGGGCTTCGTGGTCGACGACTCCATCGTGGTGCTCGAGAACATCGTCCGCCACCTGGAGATGGGCAAGAGCCGGGTGCAGGCGGCCCTGGACGGGGCCCGCGAGGTGGGGTTCACGATCATCTCCATGACGCTGTCGCTGGTGGCCATCTTCATCCCCCTGCTGTTCCTCACCGGGCTGATGGGGCGGCTGTTCCGCGAGTTTTCGGTGACCATCGCCGCGGCCGTGCTGGTCAGCGGCCTGATCAGCCTGACGCTCGTGCCCATGCTCTGCAGCCGCTACCTGGGCGAGCACGCCCTGGCCGGCCGCGGCCGCCTCTACCGGGCCACCGAGGGCGCCTACCAGTGGCTGGTGGATCGGTACAGCCAGAGTCTGTTGTTCGTGCTCCGCCACCGGGTGTCGACCATGGCCTTCTCCCTGGCCATCCTCGTGGCCACCGGGGTGCTCTTCAAGGTGGTGCCCAAGGGGTTCATCCCGGCCGAGGACCGCGACTTCATCATGGTCTCCACCCAGACCGAACAGGGCATCGCCTGGACCGCGCTGGTCGAGCGGATGATGGCCCTGGGCGGGATCGTCCAAGAGCATCCGGCGGTGGACCGGTTCATGGTCCACGCCTCCACCTCGGGCATGATGATGGTCGTGCTCAAGCCCCGGGCCGAGCGGGAGCTGAGCGCCGACGAGGTGATCCGCGACCTGCGGCCGCAGCTGAACACCGTGCCCGGCATCCGCGCCATGCTGGTCAACCCGCTGCCGGTGAACGTGGGCGGCCGCCGCTCGCGCAGCCTCTACCAGCTGACCCTGCAGAGCGTGGACACCCCGGCCCTGTACGCGGCGGCCGGCCAGCTGGAGCGGGCGATGCGGGACAACCCGGAGCTGACCGACGTGAGTTCCGACCTGGAGATGGCCAACCCGGAGCTGCGCCTGGACATCGACCGCGACCGGGCGCTCTTGCTCGGGGTCTCGCCCGAGCGCATCCAGGACGCGCTCTACTCGGCCTACGGCCAGCGCGAGGTGTCGACCATCTTTGGCGCGAGCGACCAGTACAGCGTGCTGCTCGAATACCTGCCCGAGTTCCGCAGCGATGCCGGCGCGCTCGACCGGCTGCACCTGCGCAGCGACACCGGCCGGCTGGTGCCGCTTGCGGCGGTGGCCTCGGTGCGCGAGGGGCTGGGGCCGCTGTCGGTCAACCACTCGGGCCAGCTGCCGAGCGTGACCCTGTCGTTCAACGTCCGCCAGGGCGTGGCCCTGGGCGAGGCCCTGGCCGATCTGCAGGGGGTGGCCGACACCACCCTGCCCGCCGGGGTGCAGGCCTCGTTCCAGGGCAACGCCCGCCAGTTCCAGGACGCCCAGGCGAGCATGGGCTGGCTGCTGGTGCTGGCCATCGTGGTCATCTACATCGTGCTCGGCATCCTCTACGAGAGCTACATCCACCCCCTGACCATCCTCACCGCCCTGCCGTTCGCCGGTTTCGGCGCGCTCGTCACCCTCCTGCTGTTCAACGTTGAGCTGAGTATCTACGCTTTTGTCGGCATCATCATGCTCATCGGCCTGGTGAAGAAGAACGGCATCATGATGATCGACTTCGCCATCGTTGCCCGGGCCGAGGGCAAGAACCCGCACGACGCCATCCACCAGGCCTGCGTGATCCGCTTCCGGCCGATCATGATGACCACGGTGGCCGCGCTCATGGCGGCGGTGCCCATCGCGCTCGGCCACGGCGCCGGCGGCGAGTCGCGCCAGCCGCTCGGCCTGGCCGTGGTCGGCGGCCTGCTCTTCTCGCAGAGCCTGACCCTGTACGTCACCCCGGTGTTTTATCTCTACATGGAGGAGCTGCAGGCGTGGCTGCGGCGGCGGAAAAGCGCCTGAGGACGACAGTTTCGCGGGTATGGCCCGCTCCTACCCCCACGAACATCGCCGGGGACTGTAGCGGGCCCTGCCCGCGATCAAAATCCGAGGGCAAGGAAAACGATCGTTCCCACGCTCCAGCGTGGGGACGAGCCCCCGCAGACGCCACCGCCACGAGGTGAGACGCTGGCCCCGCCAAGCGGACGGTGCGAGGCATGACCGGTCTCCGGGGAAGAAAACAGCCCTTTGGCGCTGAGCCGGGCGGCGGGGTGCGGAACCGGGAAAAAGGG
>ERZ1645187.697-NODE-697-length-32830-cov-246.838261_pt1 | contig 32830 bp, 26 predicted proteins | sample MGYA00575352_ERZ1645187 | MGnify/ENA primary metagenome ERZ1645187 (study PRJEB40837, sample SAMN11349314) | freshwater sediment metagenome | isolation source: river sediment | host: Sediment | place: India: Wazaribad , New Delhi | collected 2017-02-21 ... | reverse complement strand
CGGCCAGGGTGGTTTTGGCGAATTCAATGGGTTTTCGGTCAGGCACTAACTAACCTGAAATCCGGCGGGCAGGATGCCGAGCCGGGTGCGAAAGCGCACCACACCGTCAGTGTCAATGACACGCAGTTCACCATCGCCATGACATTGATTCGTCAATTGACGCCAACCGCGTGTCCCATTCAGGGGACGCCAGCGGAGCTGCGCGGGAGGGATCTGCTGGTTATTACCTTGAGCGATCTGGTGAACCGTCGGTGAATCACGGTACTGTGGTATGAGAGCCTCAACGTTGTATACCCTTGTCCCTAGCAGGTAATACATAGTCTCGTCCGGCTGTTCGGCACCAGTCTGGATACGGCAGTAGCTGCCATCACGACTCTGGACACGCACCTGACCAGCAACGCGAAAGAGAGGGCGCTCAAGCTCATCCAGCGTGCCAACCGCCGTGATCTCGGCGAATCCGTCCGCAACCACCGTCCAATCACCAGGCACAGCGATCCAAACGGTCTCATGGCGTGTCTTGATCGAGCCTTGCCCGCGAAAGGACAGGCTTGTATCGGATTCATCGTTGCTAATGAAGACCCAAGGGAGGTCTTCCAAGGCCTCGCCTCCGGTGACCGAGGGCTGGTCTGCGAGCTGCGGTCGCGTCGTGAGTTGGAAGGCTTTCGCTGCCCCTGCACCGAAGTAACGCGGTACGGCGCGTGCGCGTTCAAGGCGAACCCGAGGTCCGCTGCGTGTCGCCCAGGCAAGCGGCGATGCCGCGGACTGACCGACCTGGAGGAGTAGTTGCAGGCGTCCGGCTGGCTCACCCCCGAATGCCGCCACGGCATGCTCTACGGGCACCGACCCGGTGAGTTCAATCTCAGCCTGGAGCTGCCATATCTCAGACGCGCCTGGGAGACAGTGTAAGGAACGGTTGACTGCGACAGCCGCCTTTGGTTGCCCTTGAGGTGGCTCAGGTGATGGTTTGATCAGGCCTGCCAGGAATCCTAGGGCGTTCTGGTCGCCAAGGTCCAGTGGGAACTGATCCCGCCAGTTTGGGTGCTGTGCATCCAGGGTCGCGATGGGGTCGGCGGCGCCGGCTACCTCTTGCCGTAAATCCCTCACCGCCAGCGCGATCTGTGCGGACAGGGGGTAGACAATGTCTTGCCGCAGATACTGCGGCAAGTATTGTTGCGCGGCCTCTGCGGCCAGCGTCTCGACGGGGATGTTCGCGTTTTCGTAGGTCCGCAGGTTTGCCAGCAGGGAGCGAAAGTAACGGCTCAGCGCTGCTCCTTCTTTTTGCAGGAACTGCAGCGGTAGCCCCCCTTCGCAGGCGAGCGTGCGCAGATAGATTCGCCTTTGGGTAGCCAGCAAAAGTGGTCGATGCCAATAGGTCAGACCGACTCTCACCCAGCCACGAAGCACAAGATATGGTGGAGTGGGAATGGGTGGATTCAGGGCGTCGAGAATATCTTTATAACGCAACTTTCCACCGGTGTAGTGGCGCCTGATCCATTCGGCGGTAAACAGGCAGAATAAGGCACCAGCCAGTTGGTGCGGTCTGTCTAGGTGGACGGTAGCCCTCAGGATCGCGCTTGTTCGCGCTTTCAGCGTTTCAAGGTCGTCCGCGGTGCAGCGATAGGCGTAAAGTGGTCGTTTATCTGGATGGCGTAGACCATGCCGATTCAGTAGTTCGTTGATCCAATTCCGTGCTGCTTCAATCGGCATAGTCGCATCCTCGATCAGGTTGTGTGGTCAATAAGCGCGTTCGGACTGAGGTCCAATGCGGATAAATGCTGCTGTGAAGTTACGCAAATCAGGTATTCCCTCCAGAAGGCGACTAGACCGGTCGGCTGCTCTGCTGCCAGGTATCCTCTCGAACGAGTTTCCCATGCTCAGGGGTACTATGGACCGACTCGAACGACTCAGCCGCCGTCGCGCCGCACTTAGTTGCCCGCGCTTGGTGCTACCTTAGCTTCGATCCCTCTACAACGGCAACAATCCACTCACCGCCAACCTATCCACATCCACCCCGCCACTTCCCCCCAGCACCTGCCGCTCATAGGCAGCGCGGTCGGCGCAGAGCTGAGCCCACTGGCTCAGCCGCCCCTCCAGAAACCAGTCCGGAAAACCAATGCCCGCCGGCAACCGGCGCTGGGAATCAAAACGGTCAAGATACTCTTGTACGTCCGCTGACCGTCCGAGCAGATAAGCCAGGCTGGCCAGCTTGGAAAAATATCGGTGGTCCGCCATGGCCGTCCTGATTTCCTCCCAGGTGGGTAGAGTCAAGGGAGCGGGCAGGCTGCCCGCCCGCGCGGCGAGATGCAGAAACACAAAACAGAATCCCGGGGGCGCCGGGTCCTGATGCGCGGCGAATAGGCGCTGGCGCAGGGGTTCCTGGCAGGACAGGACCAGGTCGAGCGCCCCCCGGTCGGCATGCCGCCAGCCATAGGCGGCGCAGGCGCGCAACAGGTAGAGCGCATCGAAATTTCCCGCGCCCACCGCGCCCAGGTCCGGCTGGTGCGCCAGTGCGGCACGGGCCTCGCCCAACCAGACGCCCATTTCCTCGCGCTCCCCGGCCCCCGCATCAGGCAGCCAGGCAGCCACGTAAAGCAGCCACGCCAGTTCCCGGACCCCGTCGCGGTTAAAGTGGTTGATGGCCTCATCACGCTTGATGCGGAAATGGGTCAGCGCCTGACGCAACTCACCGGCACGCAGGGCGATGCGGGCCTGGCGATCCCGGAGCTTGTGGCGCTGCCAATCGGCGCCGGCCTGTTGCCGCTGAGCCAGGATCTCCTCCAGTTCGATCGCCAGGGTCCGGGCCGCTGCCGGCAGATTCAGATCAATCGCCAGATCCAGGACGTGACCGAGGAAATCGGTCGTCTGCAGGTCGGGATCGGTGCGTGCCATGCCCCGGATGCCCCGGGCGACATCCCGCAGGGCCAGTCCGTAGCGTCCCCGCCGGTAATAAATACGACTCCAGCAGTGGAGCATGCGCGGCGTGAGCGTCACGCCCGCTGTGTTCAGGGCCTCCCGCAGGGCTTCGCAGCGCGGAATCAGGTCCTGCGCATAGGCCTCGGCCAGCAGCGCGAGGAGCGAACCGACCCAGGCCCGCGTCTGATTACCCGTCAGACCGGGTTCCACCGCGCTGAGCAGACCCAGGAGCCACTGCTCGCGGGGCTCGTTGGCCGGGGTCACGCCCAGCCAGCGGCGCAGGGTTGTCTCCGCCCCGTCCAGACTCTCACCGGCCAGCAGGTGGCGCCGGGTGAGGCGCTCCAGCAGGGTCACCAGGGCACGGATATCGTTCTGCTGCACCGCGCTGACCAGGCGCTCATCGCTCCAGGCGTCGTGGGGGACCTCCGCCCCCTGGCGGCGCAGGTCAGGCGCGCCCAGCAACAGCAAGCGCCGGGCGCCCCCCGCGGCCGCGGGTGGACTGGCGGCCGCGCCCAGGGCATCGTCCACCCGCGCGCCGGCGACCCACGCCGGCAGGAAGTCGGCGAGGAATTCCCCGGCCCCCGTCAGCGTCGGGCGGCCCAGGGGCGCGATTACCGTCCGCGCCCCGGCCGCCAGCAACTGGCGGCCCAGGTCGATCAGGTTGCCGTCCTCATCGCCGCAGGCCAAAAGGATGACCAGGGGCGGCAGCCCGCGGGCCGTGGGCAAGGCCCAGGAACGGCCATCGGCCGCCCGGAACGGGTGGTCATCCCGGTCTTCCGTCCCATGCGCCACCACGATCAGGGCAGCGAGGTGGGGCAGGTCCGCCTGGCGCAGATACTGCCCAACCGCCGCCGGTCCGATGACCTGGGCCAGGCCCAGGGCCCGCCGCCAGGGTTGTTCCGGGTCGGTGCGCGGCAGATGATTGAGGACGACGATCTCCCGCCCGGGGGCGATCAGGGGGGTGGGACCAGGCGCCGGCGGGTCATAACGGCTGACGGTGAGCCGACCATGGAGGGTCTGACCCTCCCGGCGCAGGTATTCATACGGGCAGCGGTGCCAGGCCTCCGGCAGGGCCGCGTCGAGGTGGAGCCGCACCCGCGCCGCCGACGCCAGCGCCGCGCCAAGCAGCCCGGCCAGCGCCGGTACGAGGACCTGGTCCAGGCCCCACCGTGCCCCCTGATCCCGCAGTTCCCTCAGGGTGGGCGGGATAGCCAGAAGACTGGGTTGAGTGAGGGACAGGGGGACACGCCCGTCGACACGCCGATCGTCTGCCACCCAGAGCACGGCATCGGCTCCGTCGGCCAGCAGCCAGACGTCCGCCACGGCCTGGGCGGGCAGCGTCACGACTGGCCGGCCAGCGGGTCGGGCAAACGGGCCTCGAACAGGCGCCCGCCAGCCTCATCCCGCACGGACAGGGTGAGACCCGCCTCGGCCCAGAGATCGCCGTCGGGCTGTAGGGCGTCCAGCCGCCGCTGCTGGGTCACCAGACCGTCCGCTTCCACCAGGGCGAGGGTCACCGGGGCCTGGCCGGGGGCGAGGGTGGCGTGAATCTGGACCGATTGCCCATCCGGCTCGGGGATCAGTTGCAGGTCCAGGGTCTCCCCCAGTCGCCAGGTCGCGACGGAAGAGTCAGTTTCGCTGACGCCGGATGTTCCCGGCCCCATGGCCAACACCGGCACCGGGGTCAGGGTCACCTGCCACTGGTCCGCCGCGTCGCGCAGGGCCGCCAGAGCTCGTTGCCACCAGGGGGCCGGTGTGGGTTCGGCCAGCTCGGCCAGCGCTTGCCCCGCCATGGCGCGGATATAATCCGCCACCGTGATGTAGAGTTCCTGATAGGCGTGCCGGGGATCTTGTTCATCCCCCAGGGGGGTACCGGTCACGATCAGGTGCCCCTCTGAGGTGGTGCGCTGGAGCAGCACGCCGGGATCCGCTTCCGGCAGCGCGCTGGTGTCCCCGAGCAGAAAATCCGCCGCCAGGGTCCGCACGGCGGCCAGGCGGGTGGGGGCAAGCTGTCCCAGCGCCCTGCTGGCCGCGGGGCAGTAGATATATACCGGATTGTAAACCTGGACCATGGCCACGCTGGGATCGACCGGGGCATCCTCCTCTTCCAGGAGCAGATCCCAATAGCTGGCGTAATCGGTCTCCGGGCTCATCAGCCAGCCGTACCAGACGCTGGGATGTTCCGCCGGTTCCGACAGAAGCACGGCCAGCGGCCGGGCCAGGTCCCAGTCCAGAGGCCCGCTGGGGGTGCGGGCGCTGTCGATCTGCAGGATCAGGCCCGGGCGGGGTTCCGGCGAGAGGTTGAGGGCATTGGCGGCCACGCGGGCCTCGATCTGCTCGGCAAGATGGGCGGGTAACGCCACCGCGAAATCCGGGGGCTGATCGCGGGGGGCGGGGGGCTCCTGCCGCCAGGCGGCGGCGTAGGCCTGTGCCGCGGGGTCCGCAGCGAGTGCGGCCCGGCGCTCCGCGGACAGGGTGGGGTCACCCTCCAGCCACCGCTGCAGCAAAGGCGGTGAGGGGTCGAACAAGGCGTCTTCAATGACGCTCAAGGGTGGGGCAAGTCGTCGCATGATCAATTCTCCTCGCTGCCAGCACGCGCGGCGGCTGGTGGCGGATACGCCCAAAGACAGGTTCTGGGAACCCTGACGCTGGCCAAGCCCCCCGCCGGGGGATCACGGTTCACGCTGTCGGGACTCATGCGGGCACCTGTGCGGCCTGATCATGTAACGCGACCAGGCAGAGCATTTGTAACGCCAGGGCCATCTCCACCCGATGATCCTGATCCACCGGGATTCCCAGGCTATCCAGCCATTGCCCCCGGTAACTGCCGCGGAAAACGGCGAGGGCCGCCTGCTCGCCCTTGGGTACCGTGATGCCCAGTTTGAGTGCCTTGTAATGGTGTGACGCAAGCTGGTGCCGGCGCCGGAGGGCATCCAAGGCGATCCCGTTTTCCGGGCAAAAATGCTCGCGTAAATAGAGCAAGATCCAGCCGCTCTCAGACCTGAGCTGTTCCCAAAGGCCCTGGCCCGTGAGGAAACCGCGGGCGGAGGCCAGGATCTCCGGGACCCACAGGCCGTAATGTTCACGCAAGGAGGTGAAGGTTTCATTCTCCTGGGGGTTCTGGCGCTTACCGGTCAATATCCCCCGCACCTCTTCGGCCACCAGGTCGAGGAGGTCCCTGGCAGGGTCCCGGCTACTCACGTGCAGTGGCTTCTCCTCCGCCCCCCCGAGAGCAGGCGGGGCATCTGCCGGGTCTGACGGGGGTACTTCCCCGCTATCCCGGCCGTCCTCATCCTGGCGGTGGCGCACATGAGGGGCTCTGAGCAAGCTAATGAGATAGCGGCGAAAGAAAACGGCCAAAGCACCCGAGTGATGAATTTCGCCTCCTTGAGCACCTCCCAGGAAGACCCTGTCCATGAAGAAATCGTGTATGAATTCTTCGCGTGTTCCGCGCAATGACTGGAGTTCCGGCCAGTGGCGATACTGCAGGAAACCATGGATCAATTGATACAACCGGGTCCATTCGGCTTTGGTCAGATTGGGACGCCGGGACCAGAGATCGCGCAAAGTCGCTTCCGCTTCCTGGCCGTTCATAGCGCAGCCCCCAGGTGGCGATTACGCAGCCAAGTGGCAATATTCTGACGCAGGTCTTCGGGCAGTATGCCTATTTCCTTCAGCTTGCTGGCGGTAACCACCTCCGGATGGGGACTCAGATAGCTGTAACGGAATTTGTTATTGCCATCCTTGACGGAACAGCGCCTAAGTTCGATGGGATAAAGGGCATCATCTGGTTTCCTGGTTGCCGGCAGCACATAGAGTCGATACTTCTCTTGTAACAACGACACCACGGGACGCGAGGTTACTGGTTCACCCTTATCTCGGCCGAAGACCAGTAGCGATTGCCAGGCCAGATAGCAATGGCCATGGACAGCCGCATGAAGGTGCATGTTACCTCCCCCCGGCCGGGGAATAGGGAAGGGAGGTGGCCTATCAAGGGGTGGCGGCCCGACGAAGGTAGGCCGCCTGACAAATGTGTCCATGCATGGTGTCTCCACATATCCCTCCTCATATGCGCAACAAAATGGAACGAAAGGATTGAGCGAGCCCAGCCTCAGCCGGCCAGCGACCCGTTGCGCGTGCCGCGCCCCGTTTGCCATTGCCGGTAAAAATCGAGCACCCGGCTCAGGTTGCTGAGGATCACGGTCAGGTCCCCCGCCGCCAGGGACTTGGGGATACGCTGGTCACGCTCAGCCAGGTGCACCGCCTCGTTGCCCAGGATGCGCAGGCAATGCAGGTAACTGTAGATCCACTTCGCCACGTCCGGGGAGCGGCCCAGCAACTCGATATTGCCAAAGGCGCTCTCGCCCGGCGTCAGGCCCAGATCCCGGCACAGCCGCTGGGACATGGCCTCGGCCGTCATGCGGCCGAAATTGCCGAACTGCTGGATCGAGGTGTGATGGTCCTGGCTCGGCAAGGCCAGGGCGAGGAACTCCAGCGCCTGCCTGATCAGTGGATCGCTTTCGCTTTTGAGGATCTCGGCGATGCGTGCCAGCAGGACCGCGCGCAACTCGGCAATCGCCTGGCGATAGTCGCCATCCTCAAAGGTGCGGCCCAGCACCTTGTCCATCGCCGCATCCCAGCCGGCGATCTCGTCATCCGCATGGACCACGAAGTTGATCTGCCGGGTCTGGCGGGACACCCGCAGCCAGTTGAGGGCGATCTCCAGCAAGGTCTGAATCGCCCCTTCCTTGGGGTAGTGGCGGGAGCCCCCCAGCACCGGCAGGGCGATCGTCTGAAAGCATTGCCCACCGAATTCCAGGGCCGCCAGGGCCGCGAAGGTCGCCTGTATCGCCTGACGGAAGGCCGCGATGGCCGCGGGGCCGTTTTCAAAATTGGCCGCCCCTGGCAAGCGCAGCATGAGCAGGTGCTTGAAGGGTGCCCTGGCGGGCGGGGTCAGGCGATAGACGCCCGCAGCGGACTGGTACCAGACCTGTTCCTGCTGGAGCTGGAAGGGCGAGTGCCCGGCCAGGGGGATGACCAGCCCGGCCTCGTCCAGCCCCAGATCCCCGTAACGTACTTCGAGCGCGTTCAGGACCGCACCTGTCGGCCACCCGCCCGCGTTGGCCGAGACGATCAGCAGATCCGCAGCCTCGGCGCAGATATCGCCATGCACCAGCCTGAACTCCCGGAAGCCATGGGGGGCTTCGATGGCAAGGGTGTTCACGACGCTGTTTTTATTCATTTCTAACCATCCTGGCTCCGGAGGGGCTTGCCACCTTTTTTTGTGCTGGGCGTTTTAAAAACCCGCCGCCGCTCTCGTTGACCCCGTATGCCTCACACGGACCACCGTCCGCCAGTGAGGCACCGCGCGGGGGGAGTAGGACACCGGATACCCGGGCCGCCCTCCCCCACGGGACCATCTCTTCATGGGAGCTACCGGATGCCAGCACATCAGTCCGTCATCGAGCGTCAGAATCTGCTTCTCAACATGTTGCCCGAGGGCGACCCCGGCAACTGTGGCGTGTTGGTCAACGATCTACTGGACAAGCTAGCCGGTCATTATGCCGGTCAGATCTATTCTAACGATCCGGCTGGCAAACGGAAGCTGCAACGGGATCTGAAATGTCTGGAGAATAATGAATGGGTGCGCTCGGCTCCTGCGCTGGAAAATGCGAAGCGGTTTGCGCGTGTCCCCCTCGAAGAGGACACAGAGATCGACGAATGGGCATTTGCGCGTCTGGTCGAGGGGCTCGGCGTCTATTGCAACAATGTCAGTCGCGCCCACCGGCTGGCGGCGGCCTTGCGGCGTTTGCAGTCTGTGGACGACGGTGGGCTGGAGCTCCCCGCCGATCGCTTTCAGAGCATCGGTGGAGGGGGGGTCCTCCTGCCGGCGGATTTCAACCCGGCGGTGCTGGCCGCTCTGCTGCGTGGCCTGGCGACAGGACAGATGGTCAAGGGGGTATATGTCAGTCAGGGTCAACGCACTGAGCTGACGCTGCATGTGCAGGCGGCGGTCGATCGTGGTCATGATCTGGTGATCCTGGCGGTGGACGAGGCCAGGCCGGCAAAGGGCGTGCAGCCCTTTCTGCTGCATCGTTTTGTCAGCGTGGAGGTGATCAGCAGGTCCGCTATTCGCCGGGCGGATTTTGACCTGGATCAGGCCATCCAGCAGGGACTGGGGCTGGCGGGTGAAGTCGCGGGCCACCCCGTCACGGTGGAATTGCTGGCGCGGGGGGCGGTGGCGGATCTCTTACGTGACTCTCCCCTGGGGCTCGATCAGCGCTGCTACGACTGTGAGGACGAGGACGATGGCTACGAGGCCCGTGTCATCGCGACGGTGACCCCGTCCGGGCACCTGTGGCACTGGCTGGCTGGCTGGGGGGCGGACATCAAGGTGATCGGGCCGCCGGCAGTCGCGGAGCTGCTGGCTCAACGGGCGACCGCCGCGGCGGCCGTGTATGAGGAAGAGGACTATCCGGGTTATCTGCCCCGGGTTGATCACGGCAATGCGGGCTTCGTCTCCCACCCGCGCTACAACTGAGCGGCTGATGCTGATCCGGGGTCTTCACCCGGATCAGCAACCCTCTGTTCAGCGTAAAACAGCGTCAGATTTCTGAGGTCTGCAATATGTCTATTCTTGGTATCCTGTTCATTGCTCTGATAATTGCCACGGTGATCTTCATCGGCAGAATGGCTTTAGCCGTCGCCGGAGTGTTCGTTGCGGGGATGCTATGGCATCTGGGTGAGTGGTGGAGCTATCCCCTCGCTGTGATTATCTTTTTTGGCATGATCTATGGCACTGACTTGTGGGATTAGCTGGACTGGCCTGCTCTTCACCGTTCCGTTGCAAGTGTTCACCTGATGATAGCGGTGAAGGAAAAGCCGTGTCCGTGGCGGATAATCCCAGGCCAAGCTGGTAAAAATGCTCTAGTGACGGCGAATGGCCTACGCCAGGAACGCCTCCTCCGCGGAGTTGCCGTTCACGACCCTACCGATGATCAGGTCGCGACGTTGGCGGATGAACGTCAGATAGTTGTCCTTTTTGGCCCGATAATGTGCAGACTGGCGCCTAACCCGTTACCTCGGGATAGTGGCATTCGCTACTGACAGGAAGAAACTGAATCAGGTGTAGGGGAGCATCAGACCGGCTTTTGTGGTCACCCTGCCCTTTGGGTAAGTTTCCGGCGGCATCCTTACCCTCGAGGACCCGAACCAGCGCGACTGCCACGGCACAGGGGTGATGACCCGGCAGGCCGTGAGCGGGAACCCTGGGCCGCTCAGCGTTCGCGGCAAACCAGCGGACCACGGGGTTATCGTTGAAGCCTCGCGCGAGCGAGGGCAGTCGCTCATGATGAATATTTCCAAGCCAGCCCGCGCCCGCCGCCATCATGCAGGAGCGCACCCCGCCATCGGGGGCGACATGCAGGTAGCGGGGACGATAGAAACCACGTAATCGACAGCCGGTCTGCCTTAAGCGCCCGGCCGCTGCCTGGGGCGTAACCATCGCATCGGGCCGCGCCGCGCCGCCGAGGTCCACCAGATCCGCCACCCCGACGGTGAGGCGATCGCAGGGCCGTCCGTTCCGGGCCTGGAGCCAGGCCCGCAGGCTTCCGGCCTCGCTGTCGGAGACCCCCGTGAGGATCAACTCGGTGGGCAGGGCGCGCCGCTCGCAGTGGTCGATCACCGCGACCACCGAGCGCCAGAGTCCGGGATACTGCGCGACGCGGCGGTCATAGCTCAAGGCGAGCATCGCCACCCCGGCGTCCTGGAGCCACGCGATCACGGCGTCGGCATCGGCGAACAACCGGTCGCCGATGCTGATGTGGCGGGCGCGACCCCACCAGCCATTGGTGTTCACCCGTACCGGGATACCCAAATTGGCCGTGGTCTCCAGCAGACGCGGAAGCGGACTGCCTGCACGCAGGATCTCGCCACCGCTGAAATTGATGCCGAGACCGACCCAGCCGAGCGCATGCGCGTCCAGGATCGCCTGGCGGATCGGCCCGGGCGCAGCCCAGCCGGTCAGGCCCCGTGCCCGCAGGTCGGCCTGTAGACAGTGGGCACAGCTTAGATTGCACCCGTAGGTCAGCTCGAAATTGATCCCTTCGACCCAGAGGAGGGAGGGCCGCGAACCATGCTGTTTCATCAATCTCCTCACTCAGACCACGGATGCCCGATTCGGGTAGCGCGGAGCGGCTTGCCTCCGGCGCCTGGACCCCAGGCGCTTCGACCAGGCTCACCCAGCCAGCAGGTCAGCGATGCATCCGCCACCCCACCCGGCCGGGCGCCGTTCGGGAAGGCGCCAAGATAGCAAGACGTTACGTCAAGCTTTGTCGCGACGGCGATGCATACTGCGCGGATCAACAGCCGGAGATCAACGCCCATGTCTCAACACGACCGTTACATGTCTCCGCGCGAATTGCTCAATCGCATCGGCCTCAGGGAGGACACCCCCTCGTTGCTGCTTGACGAGGATCTCGACACGTTCGATAAGGCTATTCAACAAACCAGCGAACCTGCTGGTCGACTGATACGAATGCCTCCATTCCGCGGCCACTCCTTGACACCGAATGGACCAACTTGTCTGCGGCCTTTCTGGCATTGGCGTCATCGTGTTTATCCCATTCTCTCCCACAAACCATCCCTGTGTGGGCTAACTACCATCCCGGCAAATCTATAAACCCCCATCCTCCCCTGCCAGGCGCTGCCAGTAGTTCCTGGACCATCCTGACGGGGTGGCTGGGCGGTTCTGGCGCACCTTATATTTCTCCCACTGGGATGCCTGGTCCAGGCACTATTAACAATCTGCGCTGAGCGGCAACTGGTAAACCACGTTGACTAACTTCTGTTGTGGCATGGTTCTTCGACGTGGCCATGAAAGTAAAGGTGTGGCATCATTGAACCTTAAGTGCCAACCGGGACAGGCTGCTCAACCAGGCAATCGCCTGATCTTTTCTAACCAAAGATCTCGACCAACCTCTCAGGAAATCAATCAATTATGGCAACTTGGAATACAGCTCTAGGGCAGCAAATAACGACCCCAAGCGGCATTGATATACCAAAAGACCGAAGCTGGCGAGATTTATTCTTTTTGTCGGATCTTTACGGCTGTGAACTTGAACGAGCCAACTTGGATTTCATTCGCCTCTTCTATCATCAACATCAACTAATTCCAGGCAAAGGTGGTAGAAATCCCAATCAAACTAATCTAACTGTCATACAAGAATTACAGAATAAGCTGAACGGACCATCGAAATTTAAAGAAGATGATCACCTAAATATTCAAAATCTCCGACGAATACTCTTTTATCTCACCGGACTGATTCCTAATGCGTACGTGAGCGCACCCGGTTGGAGCGTGAGGCCATTAAAAAGCAAATCCTTTGGAAATCCTGGTTATAACCCCAAGGCGCCCTGTGCGGTCCTTGGTTCCATAAATACTGGCTATAGCATAACAGGTATGCGAATCGGGGTATTCTACGTTCGTAATGAAGATATTAATGAGGGCTTCCACCTCTCATATGACTATACAGAAAAGACAGCCCCTGAAAATGCTATGGGCGGGAATGCATTTCATAGAGGTAATAATGAACATCCTTATAGACTACGATTCGGCGAAGTAAGTGCTTGCCTTGAAAATAACAATGTAACTTTGCGATTTACCAATAATAATGAAAATCAGTTGCTTGCCAGTTATTCGAAAGAGCTAAATGCATGGATTTCAAAAGTTGATAACAAGCCAAATAGGGAATATTTGAATACCAGGCTAACTGGTACAGAGCGACCAGACCGTATTCCTGTAAATAGCCCAATCTACCCAAAACTAATCGAGCTTCTGCAACTGCAAAAAAACTCAAAAAAAATAGGTTGTTAATTACTAGACCGCGACAGCAAATTACCGAAAAATCCAACCCCTAGTTTCTTCGATATTTCGCACCCTTCTTATTGCCCTCTTGCTCGACCTTGCCAGATGCGACGAGGGTTTTGATCGTAGCTAACCAGTCCGATTCACTGATACCTGACCGGATGACCAGGTCTGACTTGCCGCGCCACTGATGGTCTATTACCGCTAGGAGCTGCTCCGATACTAAATCCGCCATCGGTCCTGGTGCCGGCATTGTGGCTGCAGAGGCATTGGAGGTCCGACGCGGCGGGTCGTTGGGCACATCAGGTGGCTCGGGTGACAGGGCCTCTTCGCTGGCGATAATCTGTACCACCGGCTGCCGATGTTGCGGGCGCGGTCCCAGTTCGGTCACCGCGACGCGATGCTCACCCAGCCGCGCGCGCGCCACCTCGACCAGATGCGGATGGTGCGTTAACACGACCACCTGGGTTTCCGCCGCCAGCTCAGCAAAAGCCGCGAACGCGGCGCCGGCGCGTCGGTCATCAAAGTTCACCAGCACATCGTCAACGATGAGGGGAACCGTGCCGGACCGTTTGAGGTGATGTTCGATCCCCGCCAGACGCCATGCCAGCCAGAGTTGATCGCGGGTGCCGTCTGACAAGGCCGCGGGATAGAGCCGCGCGCCATTGGGGCGTAACGCAACGACATACACCACGTCGTTATGGGTCTCCAGATCGAGCCGCTCGAACTCCCCGTCGGTGAGCATCTGGAAGAAGTGTCCGGCTCGCTGAACCAATTCGCCCTCGCCGCTCGCTCTGGCTTCGTCCACGGCCAGATCGAGCAAGGCCTTGGCCAGCGTGAAAACCACCGTTTCGTCGGTCAGTCGGGCGATTTTCGCCAGCACCTGCTCACGCTCGTCGGCAAGCACCGCGGCATCCGCATCCCCGCGAATCTGCTCCCACGCCTTCTTGGCGGTGGCTCGCTCACCCACCCGGTGATCGTAGGGTATTTGTAAAGCCTTGCTCTCATGATCGATGCTGTCCAACCGGGCAGCGATCTCATCCGGCGAACCCGCCGCGGCCCCCTCGGCGCAGAGTTCGTCCAATGACAGTCCATCGCCCCCCTCCACCAGCAGACGTTCGAGGTCCTCGAGCCGTTCACGCAACTCCTGGACCGCACGGGTGCGTTCACTCACGGTGTCGAGATCATCCATGGCAACGCCAACGCTGGCCGCGATCCGCTCCAGTTCCTCGACCCGCCCGGCCAAGGCCAGCATCTTGTCGGCCTGGTCCCGACGGATGTCGTCAAGCTCCCCCGTGAGACGGCGCCGGTCATCGCGCGCCCTGGACTGCGCCTGCCAGGCTCCCTCGAGGGTCCGAATCGCAGCCTCGCCGCCGGGGGCATCCTCGGCATCCAGGAGTGAGAGCAAGGCGTCGATGCGTTGGTCGACCCGTTTCTTGCGGACCCGCGCCAGTTCGACCTGCCGCGCCACCTCAAGTCCCTGGTTATGCTCGTCGGCGAGCGCCGCGGCCCGGGCGTGTAGCGACAAAAAATCCTGATCGGGCTGTGGCGGGCGGCCATTGGCGGTCAGGGCCTCCACCAGTCTTTTGCGACCCGCTGCCAACCGCTCAACCGCTTGTTCGACATAAGCCTCCTTGGCGCCCAACTCGGCGATGGCCCGGGTCAGTTCGAGCCAATCGTTTCGCCAGTTCGCCATCTCCTCCGGCGTACCGACCCGCACGGTCACCCCCTGCCACAGGGACTCCCAGGCCTCGGCCGCCGGAGCCAGCAGGGCTTCGAGCGCGGCTAGCTCCTTCAGCGCTTCCAGCCGGGCTGATTCCCGCTCCTGGACTTTTGCCCGCAGACTCTGCACGGTCGCGGCGCGCTCCGTGTCATTGAGCACCGCATCGACCAGATGGTCGAGGTTGTTCAGGGCAGCATCCACGCGTTCGGCCGCCTGGTTGCGGTTGGACGAGCCAGTGTCGGGCTCTCGTCCCTCCACGAACCACTGGCGCACAAAGCGCCAGCCCTCGTCACGTTCGACCCGCGCCGTCCCGATCTCCGCCATGCTCGGCACCGGCTGCGCCTTGGAGACCTCCGCGATACGGCGCTGGGCCGCGGCAATCGCCGCGTCATGGTCATCGACCATCCGGCGCAACCGGGCGCGCTCCTGACTCCGGTCAATCTTCTCCCGCCTCACCCGCTCGATCGCCTCCGTGGCGGGGACCGGCAGTGAAGCAACCGCCTCCTGCGCGACGGTGATTCCCAGACGTGACACCGCCCCACTAACCGCGGCACGCCGACCGGCGAGATCGACTTCCGCCTCAGGCAGACTGGTGGCGAGCGCGTTCATCGCCGCGAGATCGGTCACCGCCGCCAGCAGCACCTCCGGCCGCGGCAGTTCGTCCCGGGTTTCGAGCGCGATCTCGTGATTCCGGATCAATTCCAGGTCATGGCGATAACTCGCGAGTTCCTCCACCAGTGCCTGGACATCGGCTGAGTGGCCCAGCAGTCGCTCATCGTTGTTGATTTGCGCCAGTCGGGCCTCGCGTCGTTCGCTCTCTCCGCGCAGACGGTTCAGGTCGGTCACCAGCTCTCGGTGTGCTTGCCTGGTGCTGGCGAGCCCCTCGAGATGCTCCGGGGACAGGATCGGACCCGCCGCGAGGAGGGTCTCCACCTCGCCACGCAGGCGTTCTCGTTCGGCGCGATTGGGGGCGGAGCCCTTGATGCGCCTGAGGCGTGTCTCTTTGACCTTCAATGCCTCGCGCTCAGCCGCGAGGTTGCTGATCTCGGCGTCGAACCGCGCAATGGCATCGCGCTGCTTGGCCCAGACATCGGCCGTGATCGTCAGAGCGTGGAGCTTGCCCTCGACATCGCGCAACCGACCGAGCTCCTTGACAAGCAACTGGGTCTGCCCTTGAGGCTTAAAGCGTTCGTCGATCTGCCGTTGCAGCCCTGAGGAGATCCCTTCCACGTTACCCCCACCAAAGGCAGCGCCAAAGACGATCCGGCCCAGGCCGCCATCCGACTGGAGCAACGCGACTGCATTTCGCCGCAAGGCGTCGTGGTCGAGGCAGAAGAGATGGTCGAACAGATCGGGACTGACCTTCACCAGATCGCGAAGGTCTTCATCAGCCAACTGACTGCCATCAGCGCGAAACGCCTTTTTGCCTCCCTGCCGACGCAGCAGTATCTCCCCTTCGTCCGTGGTGAGCAGCGCCGCGAGCGACGTGTCCCTGGTGGGTCTGCCAGCCGTGATCCGGTCTGACGTGCCAAAAAGGGCCAGCCGCAACGCCGACCGCAAGGTCGATTTGCCGGCTTCATTCGGTCCGACGACGAACATCAGCCCGTTCTGGGGATGATCGAGGTTGATCGTGAGCCCCTCGAAGTGACCGAATGCCTGGAGTTCGAGTTGACGGATACGCATCACTGGGCCTCCAGCATGGCCGTGAGTAGATCGGCTGCCTGTGGGAGCCGTTCCCGGACCAGCTTGACCGAGTCAAGCCGGGATGGCGTGTCCGAACCCAGGCGTGGCAGCGTCGCTTTCAGTTTGGTATCGAGATTGGCCAGCTTGTCAGCCAGTTTTGCCGCCAACGCCTCCTCATCGAGCGCGCGTGCGAGCAAGCGCTGGATCGCCTCCACGGCTTCTGACTCGGCGGCCCCAGTCGCCCGGGGCGGCCGGGTCTGATCGACAAGTTTTTCCACCCATACGTCGCGCTCGGCGGTGGTCAGCCGGGTAATGATCGACAACCGCAGGGTCTCGAGTCGCTCCTGCAACTTCCGCCGCACCTCCCCGGAACCGGTCAGGACAATACGCACGGCCAGGGGGCGACCGGCCCGGGCACGCGCCGCGGTCGCGGCGCTAACCCCAGCCTCGACGGCGTCGTCAAGGCTGGCGAGCGCCGCGATATCGATCTTCACTTCGTCCCAGCGGGCGGCATCAATGGGAATGTGAGCGATGTCGAGCACCCGATCGCCGTCGGTCTGGATGAGGCTAACCCCTTTCGCCCCCGTCTCGCGGGCGTTCCGACCCTGGGTATTGCCGGGGAAGAGCACATGCGTGGCGCCATGGACGGCTTCCTCGCGCTGATGGACATGCCCCAGGGCCCAGAGGTCATAGTGCTTGGCCCGCAGCACCTCGACCTGACAGGGGGCATAGTTGGCATGGCCGGGTCGGCCGTCGAGCGAGGTGTGCAGGAGGCCGACATTGATCAGGCCCGGCACCGCCGGTGGAAAACCGGCCGCGAGATCCTCGCTCACCACGCGGTCGCGATAGCTTTGGCCATGCACCGCCAGGGGGTGGTGGTTTGAGCACCGGGTCTGGGGGCGATCGGCGCCAAAGACGTGCACGCCAGGGGGCACCGGCAACCGATGGGTCAATTGGCTCTCGGCGTCGTGGTTACCATGCACCACGTAGACCTCGATCCCCGAGGAGGTCAGTCGGTCGAGCTGGCCATTCCACCACAGCCCCGATTTGACCTCGTGCCAATCCCCATCGAAGACGTCGCCCCCGATCGTGACCACATCGACCCGTTCCCTGATGGCCAAAGCGACAAGATTCTCCACCGCCTGGCGGGTGGACGCCCGCATGAGATCGACAGGCGCCCCCTCGTAGCGCTCGATCCCCTTCATGGGTGAATCGATGTGTAAATCCGCCGCATGCAACAACCTCATATCAATCTCCCCCCACCCTTAGAAATGTCCATGCTTGTTCATGATGCCAGCCTGCGCTGCCCCTCTTGGGCACCGGTACGTCGTGATTATCACGCCCAGGGAAGCGATCGGCCAAAAAAATCCCCCGAGGCCGGGGGATTTTGGTTGTCAACCCGTCCCTGACCCTTCTGCCGCCGTCATCGCGGACAGGTGATCAGAGACGCCAGCAGATTGCCATGTCCGACCATGCAATAGCTCGCATCCTTCGTCTCATTGCTTTGCGGATAGTAGTAGCCCACGACCCGATACGAAGCATCCTTGCCCACCTGCCTGCCGTCATACTCCGTCTCGATATAGCCGATCGTGCGATAGCTGCTGTCTTGCAAAGTCTGCGTGCTCATAAGTCGCTCCCGTGGAGAATTGAGGTGAGGTTGAGGGTTCAGGCGGCGGGTCGTGTTGATCCGCCTGCCTGATGGGGTGTAACTCTACCGACACCGGGCGTCAGACCTTGTCGTGACTCCGGCAGCTTGTTCGGTCGGTGTCCGGTCCCCGCCCCCCTGGTTGAAGGTGTCAGATAGAACATGGTTACCTGTGATAACGGTGAGTGGGAAGCAGTGCCCCGGGCGGATGGCCCAGGGCCAAGCCGGTAAATATTGCCTTAGCGACGGCGACTGGCCTCCGCCAGGAACGCCTCCTCCACGCTGCTGCCATTCATGACGCGACCGATGATCAGGTCGCGGCGTTGACGGATGAATGTTGGATAGTTCTCCTTCTGGGCACGATAGTGCGCGATGACCGCCTGCTTGATCTGCTCGCGCCATTGCAGATGCTGAATGGGAGTCAGCGGTTTTCTTGCCTCCAGCTCCGCGGGCTGATGCCCTGTCTGCGGGTTGGTGGGGGAGCTAAGGCTGTGGCTGGTAACAGGTTCACAAAGAGGATCGTGCCCATTGGCTGGCTGCATAACGTGCGGTTCCTGGTGGTGCTGAAATAGATGGCTCGTTGAAAGGCATCCTACCGGACAGTCGCGACACGGCTTGTCAGATGGCCAAACGCTGGCGTTGGGGAGGTTCTCGCGGGAGACTGTCACCTGGCCGCCGTTCCGGCGGCGAAATTGCTGTTACCGCCCAGCGGTGACAGTGGCCGATCTGGGTGCTATTCCTATCCCTTCTCCTTAGCCAGGGGGGGTGAGTTACCCCAGCCCACACTGACGGGCTAGAGCGCTCTCCAACCTGTCACGTCTAACCCGGGTGCACCTACTGGCGTCTGTGAACCGGCCCCTTGCCCCGGATTCTTCCCTGGGAAGGCCGCCTTTGCCTTATCATCAGCGGCATGAGTGTTCATTATCTCTACTGACAAAGAGAAGAGTAGTCCTCAAAATCAATACCAACCAAGAGGGGATAATCCGGTGTGGAATCATTCGAATGTAATTAAATATTTTTTTGAAGCTGGAAATAACGAATCAGAATCTGATGAATTATTCTTGGATCGTTATTGTTCAAGCAGAACAAAATATCATCTTGCAAAACAGAATATCAAAGCTACCGATCTTCGCAAAATTCTAAGAATTTTGGCGCCATTAGTGCCGGATTTGGATCACTCTACCCCTTATTGGGCTTGGGATCGCGCTGGGCAGCTTCTTGTCTGCATAGGCCGTGCTCACCTTCAATGGAGGAAAGATCGGCCAGTACCAGTGACCAAGCAACCTCGGTTCGGATTATGTGCCTTTCTAGGTAATATCCACTTATGGTCGGATGAAAAATTAACCTGTGACGCCAGCCTTGATCAACAGGCCTATATGGGATTTAATAACTCCCAATGGCTTTTTTGGGAAGGCAGTGAAAACAAATGTTATTTTCAAGAACCGTTGGCTGGCAGAAATGCTAAACAGGATTTCTCAACACTTCTTTCTGACAACAAGCCGCTGTGGAGTCTCATTCAGGAAATTGGAGGTCGACTGGATTCTCCCAGTTTTCTCCTTCAAGAAGCTTTTGATCCAATTAAAGCACGGTTTGACATGCCAGAAGAGTTCTCGGTCATCTATCCGCAGTTGATCGATGATGGGAAGGGGCTTCCGAAAGTCGCACAGCCTAAAAACACAATATATAGGAAAAGGAGACAGGGGGATGTAAATGAAAAGGTGGTTGGAGAAGAAAATGATCAAGAATACCCTCCTCAACCCCCTCAAGAACCCACTCCTGTGGCTTGTACTGATCCGTCTGCCGTAATTCAGCAGCTCGCCGATGCTTTGCAATTACCTGCGGAAAAAGATGCAAAATTAACCGATTCGCCGGATATTACTGGACGCTACTATGTCTACGTACTCTTGGATTCTGATAATCATCAGCCCTTCTATGTTGGAAAGGGAGCATACGATCGCGCCTTACAGCATTTTCGTACGATTAATCTCAACGATGGACTCGAAGATCCGGACGAGAAAGACAAGAAAGACAAGAAAGATATAAAATTGGGAGTAATACCCGATGATATTCTGAAAGCTGAAGAAAATTCTGGGGTTTTGGTCAACGCGAATGATTCGATTGTCAATACTGAAGCAGAAGCTAATAAAATTTACAAAATCAAAGAGCTATTACGCCGGGGCGTATCACCTAACGACATTCCGCGCGTCGTGGCACGCGGTCTTAGTTCACATGCGGCCTACGCTATCGAGGCACTTCTGATTAAGTCGGTTTATGGCATGGCATCTCTGTCCAATGTCGTGCCAGGACACCATGATGACCGGTTTCGTGCAGTGGGGAACTGGGATTATCAGGTTGGCTACGATTTGCCCGTTACACCACAAGGAGATTTCTCGGATGACGATCAACCACATGCTTGCGGTTCCTATTATGTCTATGTATTACGAGATCCAAGTACTCAGGAAATATTTTATGTCGGTAAAGGCAAGGGAAACCGCCTTGGTCAGCACTTCGCCAATGCCCGCTCTGGTAAGACTTTCTACAATGAACCGCGACTTGAGCGACTTCGTAAGTTACTCGAAAAGGGGTGTACGCCAAAGCAGATTGGGCGGATCGTTGCCAGGGTGGAGAACGAGGCCCTGGCCTATATCATCGAATCTTTTTATATGAAATTTGTAGTCGGTTTTGATCGGCTAAAAAATATTCAATCAGGTCATCTTTATGGCTTATTTCGCTCCCAGGGGGACTGGGAGAAACGTCATGGTTTTGACCTCCCGACGCATGCCTCAGGCATGCGAAAAATGTTACTTGATATCTTTCTGGGCGAAGGACTTGATGCAGTTCTTGCCGAGGTCACCCAAGATCAGCATGTCGCGGCTATACTCACTGAGATACAGGACCCTAAACTAATGGGCGCGGGCGAATTAGCCTCTTTGGGTCAGATTCGCGAGGTCGATAAAGCAGTATCATTACGTATTCAGGTTAGGTGTGCCCGGCGTATCCAAATTGTTTTACACCCAGAGGATATAGACGGACGAGAATGGATGCAGAAAAATTTCGGGCGGTTTGGACTTTATCCTTTGCATCGAGCCGATGATCTTTTTATACCCTTACCCTGGCGTGGCGCGGCGAACGTGCCAACCGACACTGGAGTAGCCGTGGAGCGTGCCGTTAGGTTGGCAAAGTTAGCACAGGTCCTGCAGCGGGCAAAAGAGCGACAGGAACTTGCCGAATTTGATGATCTTCTCGTAGGGCTTCCCCGGCAAAAGATCGCCTAGATTACAGAGTCAACAACATTTATTGTTGCCCTACTTATAGTGCCCTTCATCGTGACCAGGCTCTCATCATTCTGGCGGTGGAGGGTACTCTTAAAGGGTGGGGTGCAATCTTCCCAGCTCCATTTTTACGGCGCTCTCCCCATCCAGGCACATCCTGTCTTCCTTGGCCCAGCTTGGCGGGGGAGGGTGCCCCCGTACTTGCGTGACTAGGTTTGTCGCCCCTTCTGATTACCATGGCTCCTCATCACCACCACCGGGGAACAGCGAATGTCCGTGATAGCTGAACAGCTGGCTCAAGTAATCCTGGTGAGCCCATGCAACCTCCTTAGCGACTGTATACCTAACTAACCGCCTTCACCCTTCCGCCAAGGCAGTACGGGCCCCTCTTCGCCATTGCAGACTGGCTGGTCGGACACGTCCTTTTAGAACCCATCCGCACTCTCTACGTCTCCCTGCCCAGAGAGGGGGGTGATATGCTTTTGCCGACCTGGATGCGGTGCCCGCCAGCCACCCCTTGACGCATGGCTGCTTGCTGTTTCGCCAACGGCGCATTCTTGATTAACAGCTTATTGCGGCCGACAAAGATTTTTCCCTAAGTGTAAGGACTCGCATCTCTTCTTATCCAATCGACTACAGCCAGGAGAACGTAGATGGCCATCAATACGAAAAACACCCCGATTCACCACTCTGGTTCAGATATGGCCGGTCCGGCACCACGCACTGCATCGGACCTTAGGCAAGCAAACGAGGAAAGATTGAAACAGATCCAAGGTAGCGATCCGGGTGAGGCGCGTTTCAGGCTTGGGGATTACCTGCTGCGTGGTCCAGACTACCGCCAGATCCAGCGCTGGGCTGAGGCGCTGAGGATGGCCCCCGAGACCCTGCTCGACACGTTTACTCAGACCCGTCTCGAGCCAATGGAGTGTCAAAGCTTCGAGCCGATTGACTTTGCGCTGGAGGACGGCGCTATTGTTAGCCTGGCCTGGGACTTCAATCGCCTGCCAATTGTCCCCGGGGACTGGGAGCCTGAGTTACTCATCCGGAAGCTGGGGTTTTTTGTTGACGAATGGCAACAAGAGCCTGTCTCCTTCCAACCAGTTCTGCATCAAATGCAAATCCTTGTATGCCTGCGTATCGGTTTGGGATCGCTCAATCTCTCCCAGGTTCCTGAACTTAGGGAACTGCATTGCTTCAGGAACCGACTTACTAAGTTGGTTCTCACCCCGGTGCCAGGATTGACCAGGCTCGTATGCCAGGACAATCCAATCACTACCTTGGATCTTTCACCAGTGTCGGGGCTGACTCTGCTGTCCTGTGATGACAACCAGCTCACCACTTTGGACCTCACCCCTGTGCCCAGGCTGATTGAACTTTACTGCACATACAACCAGCTAGCCACATTGGACCTTACGCCAGTGCGGGAGCTAACCAGTCTTTTTTGCCATAACAACCAACTATCCATATTAGACCTAACGCCGGTGCCGAAACTTACCGGTCTTTTTTGCCATAGCAACCAGCTCACTGCGTTGGATCTTTCCCCCGTTCCGGGGCTAATTGAGCTCGGCTGCCAGCGCAACCAGCTTACCGTATTAGACCTCTCACCGGTTCCATGGCTGACCAGGCTCAGCTGCGGTAATAACCACCTCACCGCATTGGACCTCACGCCAGTGACGGGGCTGACCGAGCTCTACTGCCAGCATAACCTGCTATGCACATTGGATCTTTCACCAGTGCCTGGGATTTCCACACTCCACTGCGAGGAAAACCAGCTCACCGGATTGGATCTCAAGCTGGTGCCTCAGCTATCCGATCTCTGTTGCCAGAATAACCAACTCACCACATTGGACCTATCAGCAGTACCGGGGCTGACCAAGCTCCACCACGGTAACAAGCAGCTAACTGCCTTGGACCTCACGCTAGTGCCGGGGCTTACTGAGCTCGGCTGCTGGGACACCCGGCTCACCGCAATTGACCTCACACCAGTGCCAGGGCTGACCAAGCTCAGCTGCGGTGACAACCAACTCACCGCATTAGACCTCACGCCTGTGCCAGGGCTAATCGAGCTCGACTGCTGGTCCAACCAGCTCACCACCCTGGACCTTTCACCCGTGCCAGGCTTGATCGAACTTAATTGCGCGAATAATCGGCTCACAGTCTTGGATCTCTCGCCGGTGCCAGGGCTGACCGAACTTAATTGCGAGGAAAACCACCTCATCAGTTTGGACTTCTCCCCAATGTCAGAGCTGAAGGCTCTCTGGTGCAATAACAACCAGCTCACCCGATTGGATCTTTCGCCAGTGCCGGGGCTGGCTGTGCTTATCTGTCGCGACAACCCGCTCACCGCATTGGACCTTACCCCGGTGCCAAGGCTGACTGGGCTCTCCTGCGCTCATACCCAGCTCACTAAATTGGATCTCTCACCGGTGGCGGAGCTGACTGGGCTCTACTGCGCTGACAACATGCTCACCGCGTTGGATCTATCGCCAGTTCCCAACTTGCGTTTTCTCATCTGCTCCAGCAACCAGCTCGCCATGTTGCACCTCTCACCAGCAATAAACATGAACTGGCTCAAATGTGAAAACAACCAGATCACCACTTTGGACCTTTCACCGGTGCCCCAACTGACTTCGTTGGATTGTGATGAGGACGTGGAACTGCTCAATATCCCTGAGGGGCTGCGGGTTGACCGTCATAGCCCCCATCCCCCAGCCACGCCTTGACGCCGATAGGACCGTCTTGCCATCGCTGTTTTCGGCATGTCTCCCTTTCTGGCATTGCCGTCACGTGTTCAACCTGTCCTATCCACAAACTATGCTTGTGTGATTAACAACTGTTCCCACCTTTCTGCTCATACCGGCGGCTCTTTCCCCCTTCCCCCCAGCCTAGCGCCCCTGCCCCACCCCGACCGGCAGGCGCCCTCCCCCATCTGCCGCGACCAACCTTGTCGCACCCCCCCGCTACCATGCCGCCTCAATGTTCACCACCGAGGACCCGCGCATGACCATGATCGCCGACCGTCTGGCTCAGGTAACCCTGGGGACCCCCCTGCAGCACCTCAACCTCACCCTCTACCCCCTGCTGGCCCCGGGACCGGAGCTGCCGGGCTACCGGCTCCTCGACCAGGCCCTGGCGGACGGGACCGCCCGGGTCACCGAACTCGGCGAGGGCGGCAGCGTGCCGCAGTTGTGCTTCGTCAACGACGGCGACCTGCCGGTGCTGCTCCTGGACGGCGAGGAACTGGTCGGCGCCAAGCAGAACCGCATCCTCAACCTCAGCGTCCTGGCCCCGGCGCGCCGGACCATCATCATCCCCGTCTCCTGCGTCGAGGCCGGGCGCTGGCGCTCCCAGTCCGCCGAGTTCGCCGGCGCCCGCCGCGCCCACTACGCCAGCGGCCGCGCCCGCAAGGCCGCCGATGTCAGCGAGTCTCTGCATCGGCGCGGCACCCGCGAGAGCGATCAGGGGCGCGTGTGGGCCGACATCGCCGATAAATCCGCCCGCATGGGCGTCCACTCCGCCACTCATGCCGCCGCGGCGCTCTACGAGGGTCATCGCGCGCGGCTGGACGGCTATCAGGCCGCCTTCAGCCCCCGGCCGGGGCAATGCGGCACGCTGTTCGCCATCGACGGCCGCCTGGTCGGGCTCGACCTCTTCGACAGCCCCGCCACCCTGGCCGCCCTGCTGCCCAAACTCGTGGAGTGCTATGCTTTGGACGCCCTCGACACGGCCCTCGCCGCGGTCCCGGCGATCCCGGCGCGGGCGCCCTTCGACCCGGCTGCCTGGATGACGGCTATCGCCGCGGCCGCGGTCGAGCGCTTCCCGGCAGTGGGCGAGGGCGAGGACTGGCGCCTGCGGGCGCCCGACCTCACCGGCGGCGCCCTGGTCAAGGCGGAGCAGATCATCCACCTCTGCGCCTTCCACCGCGCCGAGGCGGATGACCAGCCCGAGCCCTGGAGCCGCCGGCCCCTGCGGCGTTACCCGGGCGGCCGCTGAGCTGGGGCCCGGCCCCCCGCCGGGGGGGCCGGTGCCGGGGCACCCGGCGGGCCCAGTGCCAGCAAGAACAACCAGTCAGGAGACTCGCGCGATGGAATTGATTGTCGGACAAGGTTTTGATCACCGTGCCCCCCACCCGACCCCGCCCCGGCTGGGGAGCGAGGCGGTCGGTCAGGAGGGCCTGTTGCAGCGGCTGGAATTCCGGGCGGGCCTGACCCCACCCCGCCAGTCCCACGCCGAACGGGTGGTCGGCTATCTCCAGGCCCTGCGGGCGGCGGACGGCCCGGCACGCTTCTATCACGCCTCCCTGGCCGCCGACCCGGTCGCCACCGCCAGCCACCTGCTCGCCTGGCGGGACTACGCCCTCGACCACGGCTGGTCCCCTCAATCCGGTCCGGATACCCCCGGCCGCCTGGTCGATCTGGCGGTGGTGTAGGTCCACCTCAAATCGGCTGGAAAAGACCCGTTTTGACCGCCAAGGCGATGGGGCGCGGTTCGCATCAGCGTACCAGGCTAGACCGGTTTGGATTCCCGCGCGGCTACTGCACGCGAACCAAGTTCGTCAAAGGATTCCAGACGGGCGACTTGGTACGTGAGGCAGTGCCTAAAGGCAAGTACGTGGGGGTGCATTACGGAAGGGTAGCGGTACGCGCCACCGGGATCTTTAACGTCGGAGCAAGACAAGGGATCAACCACCAACACTGCATCCTCGTGCAACGCGGATGTGGTTATCAGTTCAATCAAACAGATAACAACTACCGCAAGGAAATGCGAGAGGAGGGGCTTGCTCCGCAAGCCGCGCTATCCCTCCCCGGCCTGAAGGCCAGGGTTGTGCGCCCGTGAAGGCGCTTGATCAGCACGGTGGAAGTCCGTGTCCGAGTAAGCCAAGACTCGGTAGCCGAAGGTAACTGCGTCGCCGCGAGGCGAGGTGGGAAGCAACTGGAGGCGAACGATTGGTCCGTAGGTTAACGAACCCGTTTCGGCGTCCTGTGGTGGCGAGCCTGCAACCCTAAGGCGAAGCCTGAAACTCATTGTCCGCGTTGCGCTGGCGGTTAAAACGACGGATGGACGACAGGGCGTGATTGGGGACGGAACGATCGGAAGGTCAAGCGCGATAAGCGGGGAGACCTGGCGGTGGCGGTGACCGCCGCCAGGAGTCAGAACCCTCACAGGAGCGTCGGTGCAGCGTGTGGACATGGCTAAGCGGAAGGCCCCCACCCCGGGGTCGAGATCGGTCATCAGCCGTTAGCCGGCCACCGTGGCGTTTAGGTCGGCACGGTCATCCACCCGCAGGTTGCAGCGATTCCCCGCCGAGAGGCGATATACCGCCTTGTTCGTGTCTCTGAGGACCTTGGCCCAGCTACCGCGTTCTGAGCGCCGTCGCCGTTCACCAGGCAGGCGTCGAGGACGCTGATCAGGCGCCCCGGCCACCTTGATGACCGGGGCGCCGAGTCATCCGCGCGGTACACCATGAGCACATCCGTCCGCCAAAGCGAAAGTCAGTAGGGTAGCGACAGGTACGGCATAAAACCGGACTTGAGCATTAGCACCTCGCTCAGAGGGGCACCAGGTAGACCCCCGCGCCGGCCACGCCGCCCAGCAGCACGCAGGTCAGGAAGCGATTCCAGGCCGACAGCCCCGCGTCAGCCTCCCGGGCCACCTCCTGCCAGTGCGCTGAGGCAGCTAATGCGTCACGGACTGACGCGTCCGTGTTTTTCAATGACGCCCTCGCCGCACGGAGGTCCCGATCATGCCCGACCACCCTATGCTTGTTGCCCGTGAGCGTCCGCGACTCATCCTGGACTTCCCCGCTTGGCAAGCTGCGCCGGACATTCAGCCAGGGCGAGCCGAAAAGCCGCAAAGCCAGCTCCCCGCAACTGCCGCCCCAACCGCAACCTCTCCCGCTGACGACCCCCTACGGCCCCTGTTATGGCTGGCGCGCCGGGAAGGCCTGCTGCTGCTCGTCAACGAAAGCGGCGACGATCTGCACGCGGTCCGGGCGGAACCTTACGGCTACCACCTCCGGGACCGCATGCGCCTCCAGGTTACCGGCGATGGCGATGGCTTCGAATACCACCAGGTGCCCCCGGGCAGCGCCGTCCTGGTGGCGGCGTATGGCCCCGAGGAGCGGGACGTGATCTGCGGGGTCAGGCTGGCGGTCCAGGCGCCCCACCTGGGGTGCCTGGCGATCCATCCCCCCACCGCCAAGGGCGGCGTCGAGGAGACCGTCCTTATCTGGGCGCATGGAGGGACCCCCGCTCAGGTCACGGTCCTGGTAACCCCCTGCGGGCCCGCGGTCTTATAAGTGAGAGATGGTATCCTTCGGTAACCCGGCTTACGGCTGGACCTGGAATCAATAAGAAGATCGGCGCGCGGCGTTGGTGACAACGACCCAGGCATGAGGAACATGGCCCGCATCATCCCCTCCGACATCAGCCGCCTGGCCCTGGCCGGCGCCCACTCGCGGGAACTGGAGACCCTGGCCCTGCTCAAGGACCAGCTCGGACCCGACTATGCCGTGTTTCACAGCGTCCACTGGAGCTTCAGCCAGGGCCAGGCCACCCGCTTCGGCGAGATCGACTTCATCCTGGTCAACCGCGCCGGCAACGTGCTCTGCATCGAGCAGAAGAACGGCGCCCTGGCGGAGACCCCGGACGGCCTGGTCAAGGTTTACGGTGAGCGCCACAAGTCCGTCGGCACCCAGATTCACCGCTCCCTGAACCAGGTTCGCGACAAGTACCAGTGGCAACACCCCCAGGCGCGGTCATTGACCCTGGATTACCTGCTCTACTGCCCGGATTACCGCGTCAGGAACCTCAATGCCGCCGGCCTGGACCAGAACCGCATCGTCGATGCCGCCGCCAGCGATGGCCTGGCCCGGCGGATCGCGCGCGTCCTCGGCCCCGGTGAGCCCGATCCCGCCCGGCGCGCCCTGATCGAGGCGTTCTTCCGCCAGACCTTCGAGGTCGTCCCCCAGATCCACCGCTACCGCCAGGCCCAGGAACAGCACTACGTCCGCCACGGCGGCGCCCTGGCCGAGTTGATCCGCACCCTGGAGATGTCCCCCTTTCGGGTGCGCGTCTCCGGCACCGCCGGCTGCGGCAAGAGCCTGCTGGCCAGCGTCTTCGCCCGCGATCAGGCCGCCCAGGGCCGGCGGGTGCTCATGGTCTGCTTCAACCGCCCCCTGGCCGATCGCCTGCAAACGCTAATCCCCGAGGTCCGCGCCCAGACCTTCTACGGCTTCTGCGACCAGTTCCTGCGCGGTCGCGGCGAAACCCTGGACTATGACCGGATGAATCAGCCCGGTTTCTGGAGCGCCATCCAGGACCGGGTGCTCGCCGCCCCCATCCCCCCTGATTGGCGCTTCGACACCCTGATCGTTGACGAGGGGCAGGACTTCGCGGCGGACTGGCTGGAGATCCTCCACCTCTTCCTCAGCGCGGACGGCCGTATCCTCTGGCTGGATGACCCGGATCAGAACCTCCTCAACAAGCCACCCCTGACCCTGCCGGGGTTCACGCGCCTGCACCTGCGCCAAAACTACCGCTCGCCCTACGGTATTGCCCGCTTCATGCGCCAGCACCTGCCCTTCGACTTCGAGCCCGCCAATCCCTTGCCCGGCCTAGGGGTCGGTGTTCACACTTACCAAAAGCCGGAAGATCAAGCCACCTCCCTCGCGGCCGTGATCAACCAGTTACATTCCCTCGGCTTCAACCCGGAGGAGATCGTCCTCCTCTCGCTGCAAGGGATCGACAAGTCCCCGCTCTGGCGGTGTGAACGGATCGGCAAACACACCATCCGCCGCTGGACCGGCGCCTATCGGCCCGATGGTTCGCAAATCTGGAGCGAGGGGGAGATCACCCTTGACAGCCTTTACCGCTTCAAGGGCCAGGAGGCCCCGGCCGTCATCCTCACCGATATCGAGGGGCAGGAAAGCACCCAGCGGCTGCAACGGCTGCTGTTTTGCGGGATGAGCCGGGCGACGGTGCGGCTGGACCTGGTGTCAACCCACTATCCACCCGTGCGGGCGGAACTAACCGAGGGCACTTGGACATGAACCCCCTTCCCTCTTTCAAGCATTGGCTACCGGACTTCACCGCCCTGCGCACCCTCTTACTGAATCCGAGCGTCGATGACCAGGAGCTGGAGGCCGCCCTGGAGGCCGCCCGACAACGCCAGCCCCTGCCGGTGATCTGGCTTCTGGGCAAGACCCAGGCGGGCAAGACCGCCATCGTCCAGGCCCTGACCGGCAGCCCCCTGGCGGAGATCGGCACTGGCTTTCGCCCCTGCACCCGCACGGCGCGGTTTTACGATTACCCGGCGGAGGCGCCGGTGGTGCGCTTTCTCGACACCCGTGGTCTGGGCGAGCGCGCCTATGACCCGGACGAGGATATCCAGTACTGCGAATCCCAGGCCCACCTGGTGCTGGGGGTGATGAAGGCCATGGACCTCGAACAGGAAGCGGTCACCCGCGTCCTGCGGCAGGTCCGCGGGCGCCACCCGACCTGGCCGGTGGTCATCGCCCAGACCGGGCTCAACGAGGGCTATCCCCCGGGACAGGGGCATGTCCTGCCCTACCCGTTTGACCAGGAAGACTGGCCCAGCCGCCTCCCCGCCGACCTGAGCCGCGCCCTGGTCGCGCAACGGGCGACCCTGGGCACATTGCCCGGGTCCGGTCCGTCGCGCTGGGTGCCGATCGACCTGACCCTGCCGGAGGATGGCCTGGAACCGACCGACTACGGCCTGGCGGCCCTGTGGGCGGCCATCGGCGCGGTCACCGCCGACGATCTGCGGGCGCGCCTGGGGGCCGATGCTGACGTCCACGACCTCCTCGCCCGCACCGCCCACCCGCACATCGTCGGCCACGCCCTGGCCGCGGCCGCGGTCGGCGCCTTGCCGGCGGTGGGGCTGGCCGGCGTCCCGGCCATCCAGGCCAAGCTTCTGCACAGCCTGGCCGCGATCTACCAGGTGCCCTGGAACGGGCGCCAGATCGCGGAATTTCTCGGCTTTCTCGGCACGGGCATCGGCATCGCTTATCTGGCCCGCCTGCTTGGCCGGGAGCTGATCAAACTCGTACCCTACCTTGGTCAGACCCTGGGGGCTGTGTACGGCGCCACGGCCAGCGGCGCGGTCACCTTCGCCCTGGGTAAGGCAGCCTGCTATTACTTTCGCAGTGTCCGCTGCGGTGAACGGCTTGATCGCACCACCCTGCGCAACCTCTATACCCAGGCCCTGACCCAAGGCACCGCGCTGATCAGGCGCAACCAACCCCAGGAGTCGCCCCATGACTGACATCCGGCTCAGTCGTCACGACGGCTTACGGCTGGCCGCCCCGCTGCTGTGGCTGGCGCCGGTGGCGGCCTTGCCGGTATTGGGTCTCTGGTGGCTGTGGCACAGCGGCCACCTCCTGGGGTGGCTGAGTGCCCTGCTCGGCTGCGCCGCCCTGGGTCTGGGGCTCCAGACCTGGCTGCGGCGGCGCGACCGGCACCTGCTGGCGGCGCATGAAACCGCCCCCGACCCCGACTGGCCGCCGCGCGACCAGGCCGCCTGGCAGGCCATCGAGGCCCTGGCCGCGACTCTCAGACCGGAGGACTGGCCCCTGGATGAAAGCCTCTGGCGCCTGGGCAACCAGGCCCTGGAACGGGTGGCGCAGACCTACCATCCCCAGCGGGACCAGCCGCTGCTGGAACTGACCCTGCCCCATGGCCTGCTGATCATCGAACGGGCCTGTCACGAATTGCGCATCGATCTGGCCGACAACATCCCCCTCAGTCACCGCCTGACCCTCGGTGACCTGGTGCGCCTCAACCGCTGGAAGCGGACGGCGGAACGCCTCTACCCCCTCTATCGCGCCGGCCGACTGGTCGTGAACCCCGCCAGCGCCCTCCTGGCCGAGGCCAAGTCCGCCCTGGGTAACCGTGCCTTCGCGGTGGCCTGGACCGACCTGCGGCGCTGGTTGCTGCAGGAGTATGTCCGCAAGATCGGGCGCTACGCCATCGAACTTTACAGCGGTCGGCTGGTGCTGGACGAGCCGACCGCTGCCGACTTCACCCCACCCTCACAGCCCGAGGCGGAGCGGGAAGCCCGGGCGGCGGCCCTCCGGGCGGAAGAACCCCTGCGCCTCCTGGTCCTGGGCCGGGCGAATGCCGGGAAATCAAGCCTGATCAACGCCCTCTTTGGCGAGGCGCAAGTGGCGACGGACTGCCTGCCGGACCAGGCGTCCCCGGTGACCCCGTATCGGCTCGCACGGGAGGGCCTGACCCCGGCGCTGATTTTCGATACCCCCGGCCTCGACACCCCTGCCCTGCCCCCCAAGATCCTGGACCCGTTGGTGGACCGCGCCGACCTGATCCTCTGGGTCACCGCCGCCCAGCGTCCGGACCGGGAGCCGGAGGCGGCGCTCCTGAGCCGGCTGCGCCAGCGCTGGGCGGCCCACCCCGAACGCCATCCCCCGACCCTGCTGGTCGCGGTCAGCCACATCGACCTCTTACGCCCGCGCCAGGAATGGCAGCCGCCCTATGACCTCAACGACCCCACCCGCGAGAAAGCGCGGACGATCCGCGCCGCAGTGGAGGCCGTGGCCGCCGATCTGGAGGTGCCGCTCGACGCCGCCATACCCGTCTGCTTGGCCGCGGGACGCAGTTACAACGTGACCGACGGTCTCTGGGCGGCGATCCTGGCCCAGCAATCCGCCGCCAACCGGACCCGGCTCTTGCGCCTGCGCGGGGCGCAGCACCAGGCGGAGACCTGGGCCCTGCTGCGGCGGCAGTTGGCCAGCACCGGACGCTTCCTGCGGGGATTGCCGGGACGACTGCGGTGAGGGCACGGGTCGGTACCCGGGAGGGGACCCGACGCCGATCGTCATCCCCGGCGGTGACCCCGCAGGTCCGGTCTATGCCGCCGGGCGGTCACTCCCGGGCCTGCTGCTCGGTTTCAGCCTGCGGCCGTTAACGCCCCGTTTTTGCCGGTGGGCTTACCGCCCCTGACCACCGGCCTGCTCGCCATCGCGCCAACAGCGTTTGCCAACGGTGACGAAGGGCAGGAAGAGGACGAGCAGTTGCATGCTCTCCCACCCGGACATCTCCGCCGCGGCCGCCACTCCGTAAGCCCAGAACCCCCACGCCACCGCGGCGCTCAACGCCAGATAAGGCGGTATCAGCAGCCGCCAGTAGGGCGTGTCCGGAAAACGCCAGGGCCGGAACCAGACCACGCTGCCATAGCCCAGGGCGCCGAGGGCGATGCCGATGACCCCGGCCAGCAGTTTTCCCTGGACCAGGAACACCACCGCCAGCGCGGGTATCCACAGGAAGGCGCCTGAGAAGCCTCCAAGCCATCGGAGTGTCGCCGTGCTCAGGATGCGAAACGGGACTTCCCGGAGAGTAAACCGGGGCCTTGCCGCCGTTTAGGCAGATGTTTGTTTTCTCCGTTTGCCGCCTGGTTTCCCGGCGGTGCCACAATATCTCTGCCATGCGACGGTTCGGCCTCCGGCTCCTCGCAGAACCGGACTTGGCGTGTTACACCATCCGGCTCCCAGCCTGAGTCTTCCACCAAGGGACGGGGTAGAGGTCGTGGAGAATGCGTGCTTTGGGCAACCATCGCCGGATGTACGTGGAGAACTGCTTCCAGTTCAGCGAGCGCTTCTGACTGCGCCGGTTCAGCCACTTGAACAGCAGCCGTTGGGTACAGTAGTGCCTGACCGAAAACCCATTAAATTCGCCAAAACCACCCCGCCCGGC
>ERZ1645187.696-NODE-696-length-32862-cov-6.874204_pt1 | contig 32862 bp, 26 predicted proteins | sample MGYA00575352_ERZ1645187 | MGnify/ENA primary metagenome ERZ1645187 (study PRJEB40837, sample SAMN11349314) | freshwater sediment metagenome | isolation source: river sediment | host: Sediment | place: India: Wazaribad , New Delhi | collected 2017-02-21 ... | reverse complement strand
GACGGGCGGTTCGAGCCCGAGCGACGGCGCGTCGGCCGCCAGCGAATCGCGATGCTGGGGGCGGCCGATCTCGCCGCGCGCCAGCGCCTCGACGTCGACGAGACCGGCGTCGAGCATCCGGTCGAGGTGGGGCCGGACCGGACGCGTGAGGTGCGCGTGCTGGTCTCGGTGCCGAAATCGGCCCTGACCGACAAGAGCCTGCCCGTGGTTGTTCGTGCCTCTGCCCTGTTCGTCGGCGAAGTTGTGACCGCAAAGGATCATTTCTTCAGCCCCGGTAACTGATATAGGCTGGCGAGGGACTTTCGTGACATCCTGCTGTGGAGTGATCATCATGCCCGTGGATTTGCTTCCGTCGGATGGCGGCAAGACCCGCAAGGAGTTCGTCATTACCGGGCGCTTCGTGTTCATCGCGCTGGCGACGTTTTTCCTGGTCGTGGCCGGCGTCAATGCGATCATGATGACGCTGGCGATCAAGACCTTCCCCGGGGCGGATGCGCGCAACGGCTATGATGTCAGCCAGGGGTATAACCGGGAAATCGCCGCCGCCCGCCAGCAGGCGGAGCGCGGCTGGGCCAGCGATGTCACCTTCACCCGGCAGGGCGAGGGCGCGCGCGTGGCGCTCTCCCTCAAGGACAAGGCGGGCGCGGCCGTCTCCGGTCTTGCCGTCGCCGTCCGGGTCAAGCATCCCTCGGATCGCAACCGCGACCATGTCGTGACCCTGCGCGAGCTGGGGCCGGGCGCCTATGAGGCCGCCATCCCGACCATCGGGGATGGGGCGTGGGAGCTGGCGTTCGAAGCCAGGAGCAACGACGAGCGCATGTTCGTGCTCAACAGCAAGGCGAACCTGAAGGGCTGAGACGATGACGCAGGCTCTGGACCCGCAGGCCGTGCGTGATCTGTCGATGTTTGTCCGCACCGGGGCAGACGGGGCGGATGCGATGGATCTCGCCGTCGGCGGCATCAAATGCGCTGTGTGCATGGCGACCATCGAGAAGGGGCTGTCGCACGAGCCGGGCGTCGTCTCGGCGCGGGTCAATCTCGCCTCCAAGCGGCTGACGGTGGAATGGACGCGGGGGGAAAACAGCCCCGAGCGGATCATCGACCGGCTCGACGAACTCGGCTTCCGGGCCCATCCGTTCTCGCCGCGCAAGCTCGACAGCGAGGAGGCGATCGAGGAGCGCAAGCTGCTGCGCTGCCTTGGCGTGGCAGCCTTCGGCGCGATGAACATCATGCTGCTGTCGGTGTCGGTCTGGTCGGGCAATTTCTCCGACATCACGCCCGAAACGCGCGATTTCTTTCACTGGCTTTCGGCATTGATCGCCCTGCCGACGGCGGCCTATGCCGGCCGGCCGTTCTACGAGAGCGCCCTGCGCGCGCTGAAGGCCGGCGCGGTCAATATGGATGTGCCGATCACACTCGGCGTGGTGCTGGCGCTTGGCATGTCGGTGGTCGAGACCTGGCAGCACGCCGAGCATGCCTATTTCGACAGCGCGGTGATGCTGCTGTTCTTCCTGCTGATCGGGCGGTATCTCGACCAGTCGGTGCGGCGGCGGACGCGGGACGTCGCCAGCAATCTGGCGACTCTGCGGGCGGATACCGCCTCGCGCATCCTGCCCGATGGCACGATTGTCGATGTGCCGGTGGAGGCAATCGACCCCGGCGATGTGGTTCTGGCCAGTCCGGGCCAGCGGATCGCGGTGGATGGGATTGTCGACAGCGGGCAATCGGATGTCGACCAGAGCCTGATCACCGGCGAGACACGGCATGTGCCGGTGGCCCGGGGTGCCAATGTCTATGCCGGGACGCTGAACATCTCCGGCCAGCTGCGCATCCGGGTGACCAAGGCGGAAAGCGGCACGCTGCTCGCCGAGATCGAACGGCTGCTGACCGGCGCCATCGAGGGACGGGCGAAGTATGTGCGCCTTGCCGACCGGGCGGCCCGGCTTTACGCGCCGGTTGTGCACACCACAGCGGCGCTGACCTTCATCGGCTGGCTGATCGCCGGGCTGGCGTGGAAGCCGGCGCTGCTGATCGCCATCACGGTGCTGATCATCACCTGCCCCTGCGCGCTGGCGCTGGCGATTCCCGCCGTTCAGGTGGTCGCCACGCAGGCGCTGTTCCGCCGGTCCGTGCTGCTGCACGCACCCGATGCGCTGGAGCGGCTGGCCGATGTCGATACCATTGTCTTTGACAAGACCGGCACGCTGACCCTGCCGAAGCCGGCGCTGGCCAACGGCGGGGCGATCGACCCCGCGCTGCTGGCGCGGGCCGGGCAACTGGCGGTGGCCAGCCGTCATCCGCTGGCGCTGGCGGTGGCGGAAGCCGCAGGCAAGCCGGCAGCGGCGCTCGATGTGCGGGAAGAGCCCGGCGCCGGCGTGTTCGCGCTGATCGACGGCGCCGAGGCACGGCTGGGCAGCCTTGCCTTCTGCGATGCGCGGGATGCGGGCGATGCTGTCGCGGCGGCCTATCCCGATGCCTCGCTGATCGCCTTCCGCCATGGGGAGGCGGTGGCTGTTTTTGCCGTGGAGCAGGGCTTGCGCGATGATGCGGTCGAGACCGTCGCGGGGCTGAAGCAGGCGGGTTTCCGGCTCCTGATCCTCTCGGGCGACCGGGGCGAGGCGGTGCGCCGTGCTGCGGATGCGCTGGGGCTCGACGATTTCGCCGGTGATCTGAAACCGGCGGACAAGATTGCCCGGCTGGCGGTTCTCGCCGGCGAGGGGCGCAAGGTGCTGATGGTCGGCGACGGGCTCAACGATGCGCCCTCGCTGGCGGCGGCGCATGTCTCGCTTTCGCCGGTCACGGCGGTGCATCTGGCGCAGGCGGCGGCGGATGGGGTGTTTCTCGGTGATCATCTGAAACCGGTCAGCGATTCGGTGCGGACGGCGAAGATTGCCCGCAAGGTGATGGCGCAGAACCTGTGGCTGGCTGTCATCTACAACATCATTGCCGTGCCGCTGGCGATTGCCGGGTTCGTCACGCCGCTGATCGCGGCGCTGGCGATGAGCGGCTCGTCGATCCTCGTTACGCTGAACGCGCTGAGCGCACGGAGGTAGGAAGCGTGAACGTCCTCGTCTATCTGGTGCCGATGGCGCTGATGCTGGGGCTGGTCGGCCTCGTCGCCTTCCTGTGGTCGCTGCACAACCGGCAGTTCGACGATCTTGAAGGGGCGGGCTGGCGGGCCATCGCCGACGACGATATCGATCCGAAATCCTGAACGGGCGGGTTGCGTCGCAGCCCATGCCTGTGCACCATGCCCGATGTGAATTGGGCATGGGGCGATGAGCGAACACTCCTATCCGGTCGTGCATCCGTGTGGCGACAGCGCGCTGACGCTGGAACTGGGCCATGTGATCGACGAAGCGCTGAGCCGGTCGGTTCTGGCGCTGGACCGGCTGCTGAAAGATCAGGGGCCCGCCGGGGTGATCGAGACCATCCCGACCTACCGGTCGTTGTTCATCGTCTACGATCCGCTGGCGACGGACTATGCGACGCTGTCCGGCTGGCTGCTGGAGGCGGCACGCGGGCCGCTGCCGCCGGTGGCCGAGGGGCGGACCTGGCGCTTTCCGGTCTGCTATGGCGGCGAGGCGGGGATCGACCTTGCCTTCGTCGCGGAGAAGACCGGCCTGACGGAGGCCGAGGTGGTGCGGCGCCATGCGGGTGGGCGCTATCGCATCTACATGATGGGGTTTTTGCCCGGGTTCACCTATCTCGGCGGGCTCGATCCGGCATTGGCGGTGCCGCGGCGCAATGATCCGCGGCTGACCAGCCCCTCGGGCACCATCTCGATCGGCGGTATCCAGACCGGCATCCAGTGTCTCGTCTCGCCCACCGGCTGGCATCTGATCGGCCGGACACCGGCGCGCACCTATGATCCCGCGCGGACCCGGGTGTTCTTCCTCGAACCGGGGGACACGGTGCTGTTCGAGGCGATCGGACCGGAGGAGTTTTCCGCGCTGGAGCGGCGGGCCGAGGCGGGCGAACTGATCGCCGAGGAGGTCCGGTCATGATCACGCTGGAGGTGCTGGAGGCCGGTCCCTATACGACGGTGCAAGATCGCGGCCGCTTCGGCGGGCAGCGCTATGGCCTTGGCACCGCCGGCGCGATGGACCTGTACAGCCTTGCTGTCGCCAACAGCCTTGTCGGCAATCCGGTGTTCGCGGCGGGGGTGGAGATCGGCCCGCTGCCGGCGCGGTTCCGCGCGGTGGGCGGGCCGGTGCGGCTGGCGCTGGCCGGCGCGGTGCGCGGCATGACCATCGGCGGCCGGGCGGTCAACGGGCAGGAGACGTTCCTGCTGGCGGACGAGGAGGTTCTGGCGGTCCGCGCCTCGGCCGAAGGGGTGTTCAGCCTGCTGGCCATCGAGGGCGGCATCGCGGTCGAGCCGGTGTTCGGCAGCCTGTCGATGCATGCCCGCTCCGGCATCGGCGCGCCCTATGCGCGTGCGCTTGGCGCGGGGGACCGGCTGCCGGTCCGCGCCGCCGGGGCATGGGAAGCGGAGCGGAACCTCAAGCCGCCGCCGCGCGACAAGGGGCCGATCCGCGTCGTCCTCGGGCCGCAGGCCGATCATTTCTCCGGCGAGGCGATCGAGGCCTTTCTGACCACCGAATGGGGGATTTCCCCGACGTCCGACCGGATGGGCTACCGGCTGGAAGGCCCGCCGCTGGAGCATGCCAAGGGCTACAACATCATCTCCGACGGGATTGCCAACGGCTCCGTGCAGATCCCCGGCAACGGCCAGCCGCTGGTGCTGCTGGCCGACCGGGGGACGACCGGCGGCTATCCGAAGATCGCGACGATCATCACGCCCGATCTCGGGCGTCTGGCGCAGATCGCGGTGGGGGCCAAGGTGCGGTTCGCGGCGCTGCCGATCACCGAGGCGCAGGCACTGACGCGGCATTATTTTTCCGCGCTCGAGGCACTCGCCGGCAGCGTGCGGACGATCGGCGGCGGCGATCTTTCAAGCGAGTTCCTGCTGGCGGCCAATCTGGCCGGGGCAGCGATTTCCGGCGATGAATTCTGAACGGAAGGCATGATCATGACGATGCGGGTGGATCTCAACAGCGATCTTGGCGAAAGCTTCGGCCCCTGGCCGATGGGCGATGACGAAGCGATGCTCAGCCTCGTTTCCTCGGCGAATATCGCCTGCGGCTTTCATGGGGGCGATCCGCAGGTCATTCTGAAGGCCTGCAAACTGGCGCGCGAGCGCGGCGTTTCCATCGGCGCCCATCCGGGCTTTGCCGATCTTCAGGGGTTTGGCCGGCGGCCGATCCTCGGTCTCAGCGCTGCGGAACTGGAGAGCATGATCGTCTACCAGATCGGCGCGGTGCAGGCGCTGGCGCGCATGGCCGGCGGCGCGGTGACGCATGTGAAAATCCACGGCGCGATGTCCAACATGGCGTGTGAGGATGCCGGCATGGCCGGGGCGATCGCGCGGGCGATCCGGATTGTCGATCCGACGCTGATTTTTGTCGTTCTGCCGTTTTCCGAACTGCAGAAGGCCGGGCAGGCGGAAGGCCTGCCGATGGCGATCGAACTCTTCGCCGACCGCGCCTATGAGGACAACGGTCTTCTGATGTCGCGCAGGAAGGCGGGATCGGTGATCCATGATGCCGATGCGGCGGCGGAGAATGTCTTGAGAATGATCCGCATGCAGGCGGTGACGACCGGCAGCGGCAAGGTGATGCCCACGCCGGTCGATACAATCTGCATCCATTCCGACACGCCGGGCGCCGTGGCGATGGCCCGGCATATCCGCAAGCGGCTGGACGAGGCGGGCGTCGTCATCGCCCCCTTCGCCTCGTGGATCAAGCGCTAGGAACTTGACTTAAAAGACCAATCAATCGTGCTTGTGGCTATGATGGTGGCCGCAGCCGCAGTCTTCGCCGTGGGCATGACCGTGGTCATGCTTGTGCTCGTGCTTGTGGTCATGGCTATGGTCTTGACCACGGGCGTGATGGCCGCCGCAGCAGCCTCCGTCGTGGGCATGGTGGTGACCGTGGTCGTGATCGTGGTGATGATGACCATGATCATGATGGTGATGGCCGCAGCCGCACCCGTGGCCATGGGCATGATCGGCTTCCACCGGGGCGAGGTAGGCGCCGCCTTCGGGATCGAATGCGGCTTCGATCGGCGTGATCTTCGCGCCGAGGCCGCTGAGGATCGCCGCGATCTCCGTATTGGCGCGGATGCGCAGCTTCCTGCCGGCGATCTGAAGCGGCAGATGATGGTTACCCAGCTGCCAGGCGATGCGCACGAGATCACCGTCATCCTTCGGACGCACCTCCATCAGGGCCTCGGGCTTGCCGACAACCTCGACGAACCGGCCATCCTCCAGCACGAACGCGTCACCGGTCCGGACATTCACCGCCTGTTCGAGATCGAGTTCGATCGCTGTTCCGCGCTGGCCGGTCAGCGTCGCCTTGCGGCGGGCGCGGGCTTCGGAATCGAGCACGACGACATCGGCGGGCTCGCCCTTCCAGGCGCCGGCGGCTTGAACGGTGGTGGCGCGGGCCATGGTGCACTCCTCGGAGACGGTCAATCGGATCGTAGGGCTGTCGCTAGGCCGATCGGCTGGCGGCGGCAAGCAAAATTGCGATGGTCACGATTTCGGCAGCGGCACCGGCTGGCCGCAGCGGATGGCGACCAGCGCGCCGGAGACGCGGGCAGCGAGGGCGCCACCGGTGAGCGGCGGACCGGCGGGTTTGGCGGCCGGGGTGCCCGGCACGATGAGGGCGTGGCTCTCGGCCGGGACAAAGCCGGCGACAAGGCGCGGCGTCGCGCGCGGCGGGGCGACAAGGCCGACGAGATCGCCCGAGCGGGTGAGGACGAGGCTGCCGCCGCCTTCACGATGCAGCGGCGCCAGCACGCGCTGGCCGGCGAGTGTGCCGGAGGTGAGGGCCAGCTGCGGCTGCGCCCCGCCGGGGACAAAGCCGATGATCAGTACATCGGCGCCCGGCTGCGCGGGGACCGGCTGGGCGGCGAGGGGTTTCAGTGGTCCGGTGTCTGCCTCCAGCAGGGCGAAGCCGGTCGGGGCATTGCCGCCAAGGCGGGCCGGGCGGCCATTCACCGTCAGGTCCGGGCAGGTGCCGGCCAGCCCGGCGGTGAGTACGGTGCCGGGGGCGGTGACAAGGCCGGTGAGGATCAGCCCCGGTGGCAGGATGCCGGCGGCGGGAGCGGGCGGGGTTTGCGGGGTGGGTGTGCCGCCGGGCTGGGGCTGGCCGGCGGGGCCCGTGGCACTGCTGACCGGCGCGGCGCCGGCCGCCGGCTCGAAGCTGTTGGCGAGCGCGATCACCGTGCGCTCGGCGGCGCGGGCCTGCGCGGCGGGATAGGCGATGGTGTAGCCGACCAGACGGCCCTGCCCGATGCCGAAGCGGGTGTAGAAGGCGCGCGGGCCAGCCTCCCCCGCGACGACGAAGAAATCGGGCCTGAGCAGCTTGTAGGTGACCTTGCGGCCGGGAATGCCGACAATCCGCTCGAACGCCTGCGGCAACTCCTCCGCGCCGCCGGCGGCATTGGCGGTTTCCACCGCATAGGCGCCGTCCGCGCTGGTCCAGCGGGTGCCGTTGGGCAGCACATCACGCTTCGAGAAGGTGGCGAGCGGCAGCGACAGGGCGGCGCCGGTTTTTGCATCCACTTGCCGTGCGAATTTGGCGGCGGCGCGGGCGCGGGTGGCGGTGTCGGTCAGCGCGCGGCGCTCGGCCGGGTCGAGAATGCCATCGGCCGGCGAGCGGAGCGCCTGCTCGAAACGGACAATCGCCTGATAGGTGCGTGCGCCGAAGGCACCGGAAATGGTGGCGGTGAAATCCGACCCCCAGATCAGATCGGACTGGATGGCGCGGCGCTCCGCCTCCGGCAGGGCCATGAAGGCGCGTTCCGCCGCTTCCATCGCCGGATTGGGCACCGGAAGGGTGGCCGGACGCTGGCCCTGCGCCAGCGCGGCGGGCGCGAGCACCAGCAGGAGCGCGGACAAAACAACTGTCGATCCAATGCTCTGGCGGGGAGGCTTGGCCATGTCTGTGCCCTTCAGCGGGGAAGCGTCACCCCCACTGTGGCACCGTGCCGGGGCGCTGTCGAGATCAGCGCCGTTGCGGGCGAGACGGAACGTGCTAGGTTTGCGCCGGAGGGTGCTTTGCACCTTCTGGCTGCATGCCGCGCGCCCCGCATGCCGCTGTGCCAGACCCCTCAAGGGAGATGCCGATGCGCCGCTTCGTTCTCAGCCTCAGTGTTGCGGTTTGCCTGTTCGCCGGCCCGGCGCCGGCGCAGCAGAAGGGGTATGTCCGAGAGGATCTCGCCAGTTCGGTCGTCCGGCTCGAAGAGTCGATCAAGAAGGGGTTTTCCACCCTGCTGCAGGGGCGGACAGGGCCGCAGCTGCGGCAGGAGGCGGCGCAGACCCTGCCGCGCGATGCGCGCCGGGCCTATACCGTCTATGCGCTGGCGATTGCGGCGGATGCCGGATCGGGTGCGGCCTGGCTGGGTTTTTCCAAGGCGGCGCTGGAGATGGAGCCGCGCGACGGCAACGAGCGCTACCGGCTGCGCGATCAGGCCGCGAGCGCGGCCTACAAGGCCTATCAGCTGGCCCAGTCGCGCCCCGAGGAGGCGGCGGCGCTGGCGCAGGTGGCGGCAGCGGCCGAGCGGGGCGAACAGTGGCGCATGGCGCTTGATGCCTATCGCAACGCACTGGAGCGGCAGGATATGGCCGATGTGCGCCGCACCTATCAGGAGTTGCGGGCGAAATACGGCTTCCGTGTCAACCCGAACGAGCCGTACAAGGTGGATTCGGATGCCGCCTCGCCGCGCGTCTGTGTGCAGTTCACCGAGGCGCTGCAACGCGGCAAGGTGGATTTCGCACCGTTTGTCGCAGTCAGCGGCGCGACCAACATCGCGGTGACGGGCGAGGACCGGCAGCTCTGTGTCGACGGATTGAAGCACGGCGAGCGCTACACCGTCATGGTGCGGCAGGGGCTGCCCTCGGAGGTGGGCGAGAACCTGCTGAAGACCGCGGATTTCGAGATTTACGTGCGCGATCGTTCGCCGCAGGTGCGGTTCACCGGGCGCAACTATGTGCTGCCGCGGGTCGGGCAGGAGGGGATTCCGGTCGTCTCGGTCAATACCAGAAGCGTCAACGTGACCATTGCGCGGATCGGCGACCGTTCGCTGCTGCCGACGGTGCGGGGCGAGGGGTTCATGGGGCAGATCGACGCCTCGCTGGCCCGCAAGATCGCGAAGGAAACGGGGTTCCGCGTGTGGAGCGGGACGCTGGACGTCAAGCCCGAGCAGAACCGCGAGGTGACCACGGCCTTTCCGATTCTCGACGCGGTGAAAACGCTGGAGCCGGGCGTCTATGTGATGACCGCCTCGGCGGAGGACGTGAAGAGCGGGACCGCCGACGCTGACGAGGACAGCTACGAGACGCTGGCGACGCAATGGTTCATCGTCTCCGACCTCGGGCTGACGGCGGTCTCCGCGCGCGACGGGGTGCATGTATTCGCCCGTTCGCTGGCCTCGGCCAGGGCGGTGGCGGGGCTGAGCGTCAAGCTGGTGGCGAAGAACAACGAGATTCTCGCCGAGGTGAAGACCGACAGCGCGGGGCATGCGGTGTTCGATCCCGGTCTTGCGCGCGGCACGGACGGCGTGGCGCCCGGCATGGTGGTGGCCAGCGACGGCAAGGGCGACTACGGCTTTCTCGATTTGCAGCAGGCGGCATTCGACCTGACGGATCGCGGCGTCAAGGGCCGCGCCGCGCCGGGCGCGCTCGATGCCTTCGTCTTTGCCGAGCGGGGCGTCTACCGCTCGGGCGAGACGGTGCAGCTGACGACGATCCTGCGCGATGGCGCGGGCAAGGCCGTCTCCGGCCTGCCGCTGACGCTGGTGGTGCAGCGGCCCGATGGCGTCGAATACAAGCGCGTGCGGGTCGAGGATCAGGGCCTAGGCGGGCGCGCCTATTCGCTGGCACTGCTGAGCGGGGCGGCACGCGGGGCGTGGCGGGTGAAGCTCTATGCTGACCCGAAGGGCGCGCCGATCGGCGAGACCACCTTCATGGTCGAGGATTATGTGCCCGAGCGGCTGGCGCTGGATCTCAAGCCGGGGGAACCCTCGCTGAATGCCGGGCAGCCGGCGGAAATCGCGGTGTCGGCGGATTATCTTTACGGCGCGCCGGCTGCGGGGCTGGAGGTGTCCGGCGAGGTGACGGTGAAACTGGCCGACAAGGGCACGGTGCCGAACCATGCGGACTATCAGTTCGGGCTTGATGACGAGACGTTCGAGAATGCCTCGCAGGAGATCGAGGACAAGGGCACGACCGATGCGCGCGGCAAGGTGACGATGTCCGTGGCGCTGCCGGAGGCGACGGCCCCGCGCGCACTGGAAGCGCGGATCACGCTGAGGGTGGGGGAAAGCGGCGGGCGCGCGGTCGAGCGGTCGGTGACGCTGCCGATCCGGCCCGCCGGCCCGGTTCTGGCACTCAAGAAGCTGTTCAAGGACGAGGCGCTGAGCGAAGGGGCGATGGCGGAGTTCGACCTGCTGGCGCTGGCGCCGGAGGGACGGCGGCTTGCCCGTCCGAATGTCGTCTGGACTCTCTCTCGCGTTGACCGGCGCTACCAGTGGTTCTTCAAGGACGGGAGCTGGTCGTTCGAGGCGATCAAATCGACCCGCAAGCTGCTGGACGGGCGGATCAGCCTTGCCGGCGAGGCGGCGGGGCGCATTGCCGTGCCGGTGGAGTATGGCCAGTACCGGCTGGAAGCGCGCGGCGAGGGTGGCGGAGTCCTGCCGGTCAGCCTGTCGTTCTCGGTCGGCTGGTCTGGCGAGGGCACGGCGGCGACGCCGGATATGCTGGAAACGCAGATCGACAAGGCGCGCTATGGCGCAGGGGAAACGATGACCATCCGCCTCGGCCCGAAATTCGCCGGGACGGCGACAGTGCTGATTGCCGGCGATACGGTGAGCGAGACGCGGCTGGTCGAGGTGGGGCGCGAGGGCGCCTCGCTGACCCTGCCGGTGAAGGCCGAATGGGGCAGCGGCGCCTATGTCGTCGCGCTGGCCCATCGCCCGCTCGATCAGGCAGCCAGGCGCATGCCGGGGCGCAGTCTCGGCCTTGCGTGGTTCGGCATCGACGGCGAGGGGCGCAAGCTCGATGTCGCGGTCGGCACGCCCGAGCGGGTGCGCCCGCGCGGGCCGCTCGATATTCCGCTGACGCTGACCGGACTGAAGGCGGGGGAGGAGGCGTTCGTCACCGTCGCGGCGGTGGATGTCGGCATTCTCAACCTGACACGCTACCAGCTGCCGGATGTCACCGGCCATGTCTTCGGCCAGAAGCAGCTCTCCGCCGAACTGCGCGATCTCTACGGCTATCTGATCGACGGGATGCAGGGTACGCGTGGGGCGATCCGCGCGGGCGGCGACGGCGCTTCTGCCAAGCTCGACGGCGCGCCGCCGACGCAGGAGCCGCTGGCCCGCTATTCCGGCGTCGTCAAGGTGGGGGCCGACGGCAAGGCCACCGTCTCATTCGATCTGCCGGCCTTCAACGGCACGGCGCGGGTGATGGTGGCGGCGTGGAGCGCCAGCGGTGTCGGGCAGGCGCAGAAGGACGTGATCGTGCGCGATCCCGTCGTGGTGGCCGGTACGCTGCCGCGGTTCCTCAACATGGGCGATCAATCGCGCATCCACCTGCAGATCGACAATCTCGAAGGCAAGGCGGGGCAATATACGCTCGATCTCGATGTGCACGGCCCGGTGGTTGTGGCGGCGGAGGCGACGCGGCGGGTGGTTTCGCTCCAGCCCGGCGGCAAGACGGCGCTGACCATTCCGGTGAAGGCCGGCGGCATCGGCACGGCGAAGCTGGACCTGAGGATGACCGGGCCGGAGGTGGATGTTTCGCAAAGCTTCAACCTGACGGTTCTGCCGGGCACGGCGGAGATTTTCCACCGCACGGTGCGCAATCTCGACGCAAAGCAGGCCGTGACGCTGACTTCGGACCTGCTCGGCGAGTTCATGCCCGGCACGGGCATGCTGTCGGTGGCGGTGTCGACCTTCGGCGGCATCGATGTGCCGGCACTGCTCGCCTCGCTCGATCGCTACCCCTATGGCTGCACCGAGCAGACGGTGAGCCGGGCGATGCCGCTGCTCTATCTGTCGCGGCTCAGCCGGGCGGGGGCGGATACGCTGGCGGTGCCGGGCGATCTCCATGCGACGATCCAGACGGCGATCGACAAGGTGCTGACGCGGCAGACCGGGGCGGGCGGATTCGGCCTGTGGTCCGCCGACGGGGCGGAGGACATGTGGCTCGATGCCTTCGTTGCCGATTTTCTGACCCGGGCGCGCGAGCAGAAGTTCGTCGTGCCGCAGAAGGCGTTCGACATCACGCTCGACCGGATGCGCAACCATGTGGCCAACACCTCGGAGGTGAAGGACGGCGGCAGCGATCTTGCCTATGCCGCCTATGTGCTGGCGCGCAACGGCCGGCCGGTGATGAACGATCTCAAATACCTCGCCGATACCAAGCTGAATGATTTCACCACGCCGCTGGCGCGGGCGCAGCTGGCGGCGGCGCTGGCACTTCTGGGTGATCGCGGGCGGGCGGGCACGGTGTTCACCTCGGCGGCCGGGCAGTTGCAGGCTGCGAAAGCGGAGATGATCTCGCGCGCCGACTATGGCTCGAAGCTGCGCGACGGTGCCGGGCTGCTGGCGCTGGCGGCGGAGGCGAACGCGGGGCGGGAGGTGATCCAGCGGGCGGCCACCATCGTCTCGGATGCGCGCGGGGCGACGCGGTTCACCTCGACGCAGGAGAACACCTGGATGGTGCTGGCCGCGCAGGCGCTGGTCAGCGATGCCGAGGGCGTGTCGCTCAGCCTCAACGGGCAGGCGCATCGCGGCCCGCTCTATCGCAGCTACCTCTCCCGCCGGCTTGACGGCGCGCCGCTGACGATCACCAACACCGGGGAGGCGCCGGTGCAGCTGGTTGTCTCGGCTTCCGGCCATCCGCTGGCGCAGGAGCCGGCGCTCGCCAGCGGCTTTGGGCTGGAGCGGACGATGCACAAGCTCGACGGCACGAAGATCGACGGCACCGGCTTCCGCCAGAACGACCGGATGGTGGTGGTGCTGAAGGTGACCGAGCCGGAGGCCAGGTTCGGCCGGCTGCTGTTGGTCGATCTGCTGCCGGCGGGGCTGGAAATCGACAATCCCGCGTTGGTGGAGAGCGGGGCGCTGACCGGGTTCGACTGGCTGAAGCGCGAGGTGGAGCCGGCGACGACCGAATTCCGAGATGATCGGTTTGTGGCGGCATTCAACCGCTCGGGCAGCGGCAAGGCCACCTATTCGGTGGCCTATGTGGTGCGCGCGGTGGCGCCGGGTGAATATGTCCAGCCGCCGGCGGTGATCGAGGATATGTACCGGCCCGAGCGGTTCGGCCGCACCGGCTACCGGACGATCACGGTCGCGCCCGCGCGGTGAGGTTCCGGCGGTGAGGCGGCGCGGCGGTTGGATCGCCGGCGCGGTGGCGCTCGGCCTCGCCGTGCTCGGCGGGGTGGCCGGCGCGCGCTGGGTTGCGGCGCTCGGCCCGCTCGATCTTGCCAAGACGCAGGAGGGATCGCCGATCGCGGTGGATCGCAACGGGCGGCTGCTCAGGCCATTCACCACGGCTGACGGGCGGTGGAAGCTGCCGGTGACAGCGGCGGAGGTGGACCCCGGTTATCTTGCGCTGCTGAAAGCCTACGAGGACCAGCGGTTCGACGTGCATCACGGCATCGATGCGCGGGCGCTGGCGCGGGCGGCGTGGCAGCTGGCGCGCGAAGGGCGCATCGTTTCCGGCGCCTCGACGCTGACGATGCAGGTGGCGCGACTGCTGGAGCCGCGTGAGGAGCGCTCGCTGGCCGCCAAGGCGCGGCAGATGGTGCGGGCGGTGCAACTGGAGCGCCTGGCCGGCAAGGGGCAGATTCTCGATCATTATCTGACTCTGGCGCCCTATGGCGGCAATATCGAAGGGGTGCGGGCGGCGACGCTCGCGTATTTCGGCAAGGAACCGCGGCGTCTTTCGCTGGCCGAGGCGGCGCTGCTGGTCGCGCTGCCGCAATCGCCCGAGGCGCGGCGACCGGACCGCTTCCCCGAGGTGGCGCGGCGGGCGCGTGACCGGGTTCTGGCGCTGGCTGCGGCGCGGGGTGCGATTTCTTCCGCCGAGGCGGATGCGGCGCGGGCGGACCCTGTGCCGCTGGCGCGCAAGCCGTTCCCGATGGTTGCGCCGCATCAGGCGGAGGCCGCACTCAGGGGCCTGCCGGGGGAGCGCGTGCACCGGCTGACGCTGGACTATCGCCTGCAAACCGCACTCGAAGCGCTGGCGCGCGAGCGGGCGGCCAGCCTGCCGCCAAAGTCGGCGCTCGCCATCGTCGCCATCGACAATGCCAGCGGGGACTTGCGCGCGGCGGTGGGCGGGGCAGACCTGTTCGATGCCACCCGTGCCGGCGCGATGGATCTGACGCAGGCGATCCGCTCGCCCGGCTCGGCATTGAAGCCGTTCATCTATGCGCTGGCGTTCGAATTCGGCATCGCCCACCCCGAGACGATGCTGGAAGACCGGCCCTCGCGGTTTTCCGCCTATTCGCCGGAGAATTTCGACCTGACCTATCAGGGCAGCATCACAGCGCGCGTTGCCTTGCAGCAATCGCTCAATGTGCCGGCGGTCGATCTTCTGTCAGAAGTGGGGCCGTTCCGTTTCATCGCCCGGCTGCGGGCGGCGGGGGCGGATGTGGTGTTGCCGCGCGATTCCGCGCCGGGGCTGGCCGCCGCACTCGGCGGGCTCGGCATCCGCCTCACCGATCTGGCGCGGCTTTACGCCGGGCTTGCGCGTGGCGGGGCGACGCTGCCGCTCGCCACGCGGATGGACCGGGTGATCCTGCCGGGCGGGGAGCGGGCGCTGACCAGCCCGGTGGCGGCGTGGTATGTCGCCGATACGCTGCGCGGCACACCGCCGCCGGTCCATGCCCTGCCGGGGCAGATCGCCTTCAAGACCGGCACCTCCTACGGCTATCGCGATGCCTGGGCGGCAGGGTTCGACCGGGAGACGACGATCGCGGTGTGGGTGGGCCGGCCGGATGGCGCGCCGGTGCCGGGCATGACCGGACGGACGGCGGCGGCGCCGGTGCTGTTCGATGCCTTTGCCCGGCGGGGCGGCGAGACGCTGACGCCGCACCGTCCGCGCGATGTGCTGGTGGCGAGCACGGCCAACCTGCCGCTGCCGCTGCGGCATCTGCGCAAGGATCTGCCGAAAACGGTGGCGTCGGCCAGTGCGCCGAGCCTCAAGATCGCCTATCCGCCCGACGGGGCGCGGATCGACCTTGGCCTTGCCTCCACCGATGACCGGAGCGAACTGATGCTGAAGGCGAGCGGCGGGCAGATGCCGCTGATCTGGCTGGTCAACGGCCGGCCGGTGCAGCAGGGGGATTTCCGCCGGCAAGCGCATTGGCAGCCGGATGGCGCGGGCTTCGTGCGGGTGACGGTGATGGATGCGGCAGGCGCCAGCGATACGGTGCATGTGCGGCTGGAATAACGCCGCCGCTTTTCTTGGCCGGGCTGACATTTTTTCTTGTTCGCTCCGGCCATTTGGTTCAATTAAGTCATCATACAACATGGCGGGGCGGGTGCGCCGCCGTGACACCCTGACGCCAGCCCGGGGCGATGCGGCCCCCCGGCGCCAACCGGCGAGGAGAGACGTGGTGCGCGTGCTTTTGGCCGCGATGGCAATGCTGGCATGGGCCGGCGCGGGACGGGCCGAACCGGTGAAGGTTGGCCTGATCCTCACCATGTCCGGCCCGTCTTCGACCTTCGGGCGGCATGCGCGCGACGGATTCCAGCTTGCCGTCAAGCAGCTTCAGGGCCGGCTGGGGCCGGAGCCGGCGCTGGTCAGCGTGATCGACGACGGGCGCGACCCGGCCAGGGCCGGCAGCCTGACCGACGCGTTCATCAGGCGCGACAAGCCGCAGTTCCTGATCGGGCCGTTGTTTTCCGAACTGTTCCCGCCGGTGCTGAAAGCGCTCGATGGCTCGGGCGCGCTGCTGATCAGCCCCAATGCCGGGCCGGCGGCGCTGGCCGGCAAACGCTGCCGGCCGGATGTGTTCGTGATGTCGCAGCAGGATGAGCAGCCGATCGAGGTGATGGCGAAATTCGCCGAGGAGCGGACGCTGAAGCGCGCCATCATCGTGGCGACGGCAGGGGAGGAGGCCGAGACGGCCGCCACCGCCTTCAAACGCTCGTTCAAGGGCGAGGTGGCCGACCGGCTGCTGATCGATGCGCAGACGCAGGATTTTTCCGATGCGGTCAACCGGATCGATCTGCTGCGCCCGCAGGTGGTGTTCCTGCATCTGAGCGGGCCGGCGGGGCCGCGCTTCATGGCGCAACTGAAGACATCCGGCGCCAGCGAGGGGCTCATCCTGCTCGGTTCCTCCGGCTTCGACGAGGCGGACCTGCCGGACCACGGCGCGGCGGCGGCGGGGGTCTATTCCGCCGGCAACTGGGCGCTGGGGCTGCAAACGCCGGAGAACGTCGCGTTCGTCGCGGCGTTCGAGGCGGAGTATGGCTACCGGCCCGGCGCGGCGGCGATGCATTCCTACGACGCGGCGCATCTGATCGACCGCGCGCTGAACCTGACGGGCGGCAACGTGGCCGACAAGCCTGCACTGACCGAGGCGCTGCGGCAGGCGGAAATCGAAAGCCCGCGCGGCAAGTTCACGTTCGGCAACAACAATGTCCCGATCCAGGACCTCTATCTCACCCGCGTCGAGAAGCGCGGGGACGGGCGGATCGTCACCGAAGTCGTCAAGCAGATGTTCGCCCAGTACGGCGACCATTATGCCGCCGAATGCACCATGAAATAACCGTTTCAACAGGAGTGAGGGAATGTCTCAGGGGATCAAGGTCGCCATCGTCACCGGCGCGGGCTCGGGCGTTGGCAAGGCATCGGCCGTCGCGCTCGGCAAGGAAGGATTCGCCGTCGTGCTGGCCGGCCGCCGGGCCGAACAGCTGGGCGAGGTGGCGGGCCTCATCACCGGGGCCGGCGGCAAGGCGCTGGCGGTGCCGACCGACGTCACCGACGAAGCCTCCGTCGCGAACCTGTTCGCGCAGGCGGTGAAGGCGTTCGGCCGGGTCGATGTGGTGTTCAACAACGCCGGGATGGGCGGCGGCGGGCTGATCGAGGATATCACCCTCGCCGACTGGAAGAAGGTGGTGGATACCAACCTGACCGGGCCGTTCCTCTGCACGCGCGAGGCCTTCCGCGTGATGAAGGCGCAGGTGCCGATGGGCGGGCGGATCATCAACAACGGGTCGATCTCGGCCTATGCGCCGCGGCCTAATTCCGCGCCCTATACCTCCACCAAGCATGCGATCTCGGGCCTCACCCGTTCGACCGCGCTTGACGGGCGCAAGTATGACATCGCCTGCGGGCAGATCGACATCGGCAATGCGGCCACCGACATGGCGATGCGCATGGCCTCGGGCGTGCCGCAGGCCAACGGCGAGATCGCCATCGAGCCCTTGATGGACCCGCAATGCGTGGCGGACGCGATCGTGACCATGGCGAAGATGCCGCCGGGCGCCAATGTGCTGTTCATGAACGTGATGGCGACGAAGATGCCGTTCGTCGGCCGCGGCTGAGCGGCGGAACGCGGACCGCAGAAAGCCCGGCACTGCCGGGCTTTTTTGTTATGCGGCGGAGAGACCACCGAGGAACAGCTGGGCGACGCGCGGATCGTTCAGCACGTTCTGCGCGGTGTCGAAAATCCGGGTCTGGCCGAGTTCCAGCACCAGCCCGTAGTCCGACATTTCGAGCGCCGAGCGGGCGTTCTGCTCGATCATCAGGATGGTGACGCCGCGGTTCTTCAGTTCGGTCAGGATGCCGAAGGTCTCCTGCACCATCAGCGGCGAGAGGCCGATGGAGGGCTCGTCGATCAGGATCAGCTTGGGATCGAGCAGCAGGCCGCGGACGATTTCCAGCTGCTTCTGCTGGCCGCCGGACAGGGTGGAGGCCTGCACGTTGGCCTTCTCGCGCAGGGCGGGGAAGCGGTTCAGTGCGCGCTCGATGCGCTCGGGGATATCGGTGATGCCCTTGCCGGCGCTGACGGCGCCCAGCTCGATATTATGGCGCACCGACAGCTCGGGGAAGATGTTGCGCCCCTGCGGGACATAGCAGATGCCCGCCTCGATCAGCCTGCGCGGTGTCCAGTTGGTGACATCGCGCCCCTCGAAGCGGATGCGCCCCTCGCGCGCCGGCAGCATGCCGAAGATGGTCTTGAACACCGTGGACTTGCCGGCGCCGTTGGGGCCGATCACCGTGGTGATGCCGCCGCGCGGGACGGAGAAGGTGGTGCCGTTGAGAATGGTCATCGAGCCGTAGCCGGCGACGATGCCTTCCAGTTCGAGTACGGGGGCGGCGGTCATGCGCGTGTCCCTCAGTGGCCGAGATAGGCGTTGATGACGTCGGGATTGGCGCGGATCTCATCCGGCGTGCCGATGGCGAGCACCTTGCCCTCCGCCATCACGACGACGCGCTGGCAGAGGCTCATCACGAACTCCATGTTGTGCTCGATGACGACGAAGGTGGCGCCCTGCTCGGCGTTGATGGCGCGCAGCCGCTCCTTCAGATCGCCCAGCATCGTCAGGTTGACGCCGCCGGCCGGCTCATCGAGAAGGACAAGGCGCGGGCCGGCCATGAAGGCCATGGCGGCATCCAGCAGCTTCTGCTGGCCATAGGAGAGGCCGCCGGCCTTCTCGCCGGCAAGATGAGTCATCTTGAAGAAGGCGATCATCCGCTCCGCCTCCGCCGTCAGCCCGGCATCGCGCGGGCCGAACAGCCGCGAGGCCATGGTGCCCTTGTGCTCCTGCCCGGCGAGGATCAGGTTCTCGCGCACTGTCAGCTGCGGGAAAACCTGCAACAGCTGGAAGGTGCGGCTGACGCCAAGGCGGTTGAGATCGGACGGGCGCATGCCGGTGATGTCCGTCCCGTCGAGGCTGACCGAGCCGGCGGTGGGCGCAAGCTGGCCGAGGATGGTGTTGAACAACGTCGACTTGCCGCAGCCGTTGGGGCCGATGAGGCCGAGAATCTCGCCCTCGCGCACATCGAACGAGACGCCATCGACCGCCTTGATGCCGCCGAAGTGCTTTTTCACATCGTTGATTTCAAGGACCGTTTTCACGCCTGGCCCTCCTTGGTGAAGGTGGGCCGGGCCGCCGCCCGCTGGGCGGAGGCGGCGCGGGTTTTCCGCTCGGCCATGTATTTGTCGATGATGCCGAGCAGGCCGGTGGGCGAATAGATCAGCAGCACCATCACCAGCAGCGCGTAGGCCACAAGGTAGAACCCCTTGGTGTAGTCACGCAGCCATTCGGGCAGCAGCACGGCGATCAGCGCGCCGAGGAACGGGCCGAAGAAAAAGCCCGAGCCGCCAACAATCACCATCAGCAGCAGGTTGAACGACAGGGCGAGGGCAAAGGGGTTGGGATCGATAAACTCGACCAGCGGGGCATAGAGCACGCCGGCGATGCCGCCGATGGTGGAGCCGATGGCAAAGGCCATCAGCGTGTAGCGGCGGGTATCGATGCCGAGCGACAGCGCGCGCACCGGGTTCTCGCGCAGGGCCATGAAGGCGCGGCCCCAGGGTGATTTGACCATCCACCACATCAGCCCGGAGACGAGCACCAGCCAGAACAGCGAGAAATAGTAGAAATGGAGCGGGGGCTTGGTCGAGATACCGAAGACCGTCGGCCTCGGAATGCCGAAGATGCCGTAGGTGCCCTTGGTCAGCCATTCCTCGTTGCGGAAGACGAGATAGGCCAGCGTGGCGAACGACAGGGTGACAAAGGCAAGGTAGTGATGCTGCACGCGCAGCGCCGGATAGCCGAGCATCCAGCCGATGGCAAAGCACAGGACAATGGCGACCAGAAGCGGGACGATGAGCGGATAGCCCTGCGTCGTCATGATCGCACTGGTGTAGGCGCCGATGCCGACGAAGGCGCCCTGCGCCAGCGATATCTGCCCGGCGTAGCCGAGGGTCAGGTTCAGCCCCATCGCGGCGATGGTCATCACCACCCACATCGACATCATGTAGTTGCCGAAGCGGGCCAGCGTGAGCGGCAGCAGCAGCAGGATGGCAGCGACGACGACGGCCACCACCGTCGCCAGGGGATTGTCACGGATGGCGCGGATCATACGGTGCGCTCCTCGCGGCGGCCGGCCAGCCCGTGCGGACGGAACAGGATGACGGCGATGAGAATGAACAGCGGCACGGCGCCGCGATACTGGGCGGAGATGTAGCCGGCGGCGAGATTATCGATGACGCCGAGCAGGAAACCGCCGACAATGGCGCCGCGCAGCTGGTTGAAGCCGCCGATGATGGCGGCGATGAAGGCCGCCAGCCCCAGCGTCTCGCCCGAGGAGAACTTGGCGAGATAGATCGGCGTGACGAGCAGCGAGGCGAGGGCGACGAGCACCGCGTTGATCACGAAGGTCAGCATGATCATCCGCTCCACCGGGATGCCGAGGATGCGGGCAACGGTGGGGTTCTGCGCGGTTGCCTGCATCTGCCGGCCCAGCGAGGTCTTGTCCAGCAGGAAGGTGAGGGCGGCGAGCGCGCCGAGCGCCACCACGATGATGCCGATGTGCTGGAGCGAGACGTTGGTGCCAAGGATGTTGACGGTGGTGGAGGGCAGCATCGAGGGGAAAGGATAGGCCTCGGCGCTGTAGAGATCCTTGACACTCTCCTTGATGAACAGCGCCAGCGCCATGGTGGCCATGGCCAGCGGCAGCACGCCGTGCTTCAGCATCGGATCAACCAGCAGGCGCTTGAAGACGGCGCCGAGGATGATGGCCGAGAGGACCAGCGTGATGATGATCGCCATCCAGAACGGCAGGCCCATGTTCATCGCGATCAGCGCGAAGAAGGCTGGCAGCATCACAAACTCGCCCTGCGCGAAGTTGATCGTCTGCGAGGCCTGCCAGAGCAGGGCAAAGCCGATGGCGATGATGGCGTAGATGGCCCCGGTGGCCAGCCCCGCGATCACAAGGTTGATGAAATTGGACATGGGCTGTCCTGTCTCCGGCCTTGCGAAACGCCGGCCCGCCCGTCGCTTGGCGGGCAGGGGAGCATCAGCCGGGCTGATTTGTGAAGGGGGGAAGAGGGGCGGGCCGGGCGCATGGCGCGGCCCGCCGTTTCAGAGGATTACTTCTTGCCGAGTGCCGGCAGGGTCTTGGAGATGATGGTCTTGCCGTCCTTCACCTCGGCGAGGAAGCTGACGCGATCAAGATCGCCGTTCTGATCCACCGAGACGTCCATCAGCAGGCCCGGCTCCTTGGCGACCGCGAACGAGGCGCCCTTGATGGCCGCGACGAGACCCTTGGGGTCCACCTTGCCCATCTTCTCCGTACCGGCCTTGATGGTGTAGATGCCGAGATAGCCCTTCATCGCGTTGTGATCCGAGATGTAGTTGTACTTGGCCTGAAAGTTCTTGGCATAGGTCTGGATCGCCGGCAGCGGGGCATCGGCGGCAAGGCCGACATGGCCGCGCACGCCGTTGGCGGCAGAGCCGGCCAGCTCGATCACCTTCTGGTTGAGCAGGGTGGTCTCGCCGATCAGCGGCAGCTTGAGGCCGGACTTCTCGATTTCCTTGAGGATACGGGCGCTCTCTTCCTCATGCAGGTAGATGAACACGGCATCCGCGCCGGCGGCCTTGAGCTTGGCGACATCGGCCGCGAAATCGACCTGCGCGGCCTCGGTGGAGATGTCGGCTGCAATCGCGATGTTGCGGGCCTTGAGTTCCTTCAGGATGCCGTCGCGACCACCCTTGCCGAAATCGTTGTTGACCCAGACGACCGCGATCTTCTTGGCCTTCAGGTCGTCGCCGATATAGGCGGCGATCTTCGGCATCGAGATCTGCTGGCCGAAGGAGGTGCGGATCAGCGTTTTCAGGCCCATCTGGGTCAGCTCCGCCGCCTCGCCGCCGATGATGTTGGCGATGCCTGCCTCGGAAGTGACCTGCGCGGTCACCTTGATCGAGCCGGAATAGACCGGGCCGAGAATGGCGTAGGGGTTGGCGTCGATCGCCTTCTGCACCAGACCGCGGGCAACGCCCGGGTTGGTCTGCGTGTCAGCGCAGGACATCTCGATCTTCTGGCCGAGGATGCCGCCCTTGGCGTTGATCTCCTCGATCGCCAGCTTGGCGCCGGCCTCGAAGTTCTTGCCGACAGTCGCGCCCGGGCCCGACAGCTCGGATACGCAGGCGATCTTGATGGTCTGCGCCTGGGCCGGCGAGACGATGGCCAGAAGGGTCATCGCGGTGGCGGCAGTGAAAAGATGCTTCATCGGTTTACTCCCCAGAGTTGTAGGCGGTGCAGGCACGGCAGGCCCGCTGCGGGATGGACGTGGGGGATGAGCGGAAGGCCGGAAGATCAGGACAAGGGCCATAATGGCCGTATTCCCTTCCTTGTCCTCAACCTGTCGCGTCATCCTCCCCGATCCGTGGACTTGTTCTGATTGGCCGGCACTCAAGCACAGGCGTCACCCCCACACAAAAACAAAACATGCCGCGACACGCAACATGATGTTAATTTTCCGCCCTGCGCTGCGACACTTTTCCGGTGTCCTGTTCCGGCCGCGGCCCCGCCGGGTGAAAAGCGGAAAAATGAACATGGTGTTTGGTTGGCCGCAGGGTTCGGTTATTGGGTGCCTCCGGCCAAGCCGCTAGGCTGGTCCGGACGCTCCTGCCGTGCCCCCCGCGACGGCGGGCCGGGCGGCGACATGACATCAGACCGAGGACGTGCCCCATGGATTTTGCCCTTTCCGACGAACAGCGCATGCTGGTCGATACCGTGCGCGCTTTCATTGCCAGTGATCTGAAGCCGCTGGAAGACGAGGTGGAAGAGACAGGGCAGCTGCGGCCGGAACTTGCCGCGGCAATCCACGGCAAGGCCAAGGCGCTCGGCCTCTATGCCATGAACATCCCCGAGCAGTTCGGCGGCGGCGGGCTGTCGGCGATCGACCATATGCTGTGCGAGGAGCAGTTCGGCCATACCACCGACATTCTCATCCGCCGGGCCTTCGGCAATGTCTACGAAATGCTGCTGGAGTGCAGGGGCGGTCAGGTCGACCGCTGGCTCAAGCCGTGCGTGACCGGCGAGCGGGTGTGCTCGATCGCCATCACCGAGCCGGGCGCCGGATCGGACGCCGCCGGTATCAAGACCCGCGCGGTGAAGGACGGCGACGGCTGGCGGCTCACCGGCGGAAAGCACTTCATCTCGGACGGGCTGGTGTCCGATTTCTTCCTCGTCACGGCAGTGACCGATCCGGCGGCCGGCGCGCGCGGCATCTCGATGTTCCTGGTCGACAAATCCCTGCCGGGCCTGACCATCGGCAAGGACCAGCCGATGATGGGCCTGCGCGGCACCAGCCATGTGGAGCTGTTCTTCGACAACGTGCCGCTGGAGCCAATCACCCTGCTCGGGGCGGAAGGGCAGGGCCTGCGCCTTGCGCTGATGACGCTGGGCCGGGTGCGGCTGGCGCAGGTGGGCGCGCGCGCCATCGGCAAGGCCAGCCATGTGCTCGATCTGATGGTGAGCTACGCGGGGGAGCGCAAGCAGTTCGGCCAGCCGATTGGCCAGTTCCAGATGGTGCAGCAGATGATCGCCGATTCGGTGATCGAGCTGAACTGCGCGCGCCTGCTGCTCTACCGTGCGGCGTGGGAGCTGGATCAGGGGCGCGACGGGCGCGACCACATTGCCATGGTCAAGGTCAACGCGGCGGAGACGCTGGGGCGGATCGTCGACCGGGCGGTGCAGGTGTTCGGCGGCATGGGATTCTGCAAGGATCTGCCGATCGAGCGGTACTATCGCGACGCGCGGATCTACCGCATCTTCGACGGCGCCTCGGAGGTGCACCGCTTCACCATCGCCCGGGCGACGCTGAAGACCGGCAAGGCGCTGTTCGACGAGGTGTGACCGGATTTCCGCTTTTCAGGGCGATCTTAGAGCGCTAAGTTCGCGAGTCGCGGGGTGTTGTCCGCCGACGGAGCGTGAGTGGTGAACAGTGCGGTGACAGCCGAGGCAGAGGTCCATGCCTGAAGCCCCAAGTCCGCAGCGGCAGGGCGGGACCGATCCCGCATCGGCGGCTGCGCCGGCCGGCCGGGTGTCGCACGGCATCCTGATGCTGCTTGCCGCATCGCTGCTGTTTGCGCTTTCGGATGCGACCTCCAAGCTGCTGACCGCAACCCTGCCGCCGCTTGAAGTGGCGTTTCTGCGTTCGGCGATCATGGCCCTGTTCACCGTCGGGGCGGTGATCTGGCTGCGGGGACCGCGTGTTCTCTATTCAAAGCATCCGGTGCGGCAGGGCTTGCGGGGGATTGCCTATTCGGCGGCGTCGATCATTTTCGTGCTGGGGCTGGGGCTGATGCCGCTGGCCGAGATCGTCGCCATCAATTTTGTCTGGCCGCTGCTGATCACCGTTTTTTCCGTGCTGCTGCTCAAGGAAAAGGTCGGCATCCGCCGGTTCACCGCCACGATTGTCGGGTTTTCCGGGATGCTGATCATCATGCGGCCGGGCACAGGGGCGTTTCAGGTTGCGGCGCTCTATCCGCTGGCCACCGCCGTGTGCTGGTCGCTGGCGGTCACGATGACGCGGGCCATGCCGCAGAGCGAGGCGCCGGAAACCACGATGGCGTGGTCGTCGCTGATCATGCTTGCCGTCACCGTGATCGCCGTGCCGTTTGTCTGGGTATCGCCCAGCGCAACCGATCTTGCCATCGCATTCGGCATCGGGCTGCTCGCCGCCGCCGGCCATGCGCTCATCATCAACGCCTATCGTCATGCCAAGGCCTCGACGCTGGCGCCGTTCAGCTACACCCAGCTGTTCTGGGCGGTGATCGCCGGATATTTCTATTTCGGTACGGTGCCCGACCGTTGGACCATCGCCGGTTCGCTGGTGATTGTCGCCTCCGGCCTCTACACCATCCACCGCGAGCGGGTGCGGCGCGGTGGCGACTGAGCGTTCTGCCGTCACCGCTTCAGGGCGGTGATCCTTGCGCGATCAGCCGGGCGAGTTCCGCCTTCCATGCGCTCAGCAGGGCATCGAAATACGCCTTGTCGGAGCGCAGGACGCTTTGCAGCCCCATGCCGCGCAGGATGCACAGGGTGGTGTTGAAGGCGAGCTTGGCGCGCTCCGGGCTGACGCCGGTGTTTTCGAAAAACCGCACCCACACCGCATCCAGCGCATCGTGAAACCGGCGGACATGGCCGCGCAGATCGGCCCTCAGCGGTTCGTTGTGGCGTGCTTCGGTGACAAATTCCAGCGTGACCGTGAACAGCCGCCCCCGGTACATGCGCCAGACGACATCGAGAAAATCATCAAGGCTCATCCGCCCGCGCGAGACATCGCCGGCGAGGCGCGAGATTGTCTCCGCTGCGGTATCGAGCATCAGGCCAGAGGCGGCGGAAACCAGCGCGTCCTTGTCGCGGAAATGGTGGTGCACGGCGCCGCGTGTGACGCCCGCCGCAGCGGCGATATCGACGATGTTCGCCCTTGCATAGCCGCGCGCTTCCAGCACATCGAGCGTGGCCTCGAGCAGGCGCTTCTTCATCGCCTCGGTCCGCATTGCCTGCGTGCGGCGCCGGACCGCAGGAGCGGCCGGAACCATCGCATTCTCCATGGTGTCCGGCTTGGCGACCATCCTGTTCCTCATGACATACATCCATACAGGCATGCATGTTTCTTTCCGTCAATCGCTTGACGGCGAGAAAGATACATGCGCGAATGTATGCAACATCCGTGAGGAGGCGGGCGCGACGCCGGCCGGAGGCATCCGGCGCCCTTCCTCCGGAACTCACCGCCTGTTCGGCCCCGGGGGATCATTGCCATGCCACGCCTCAGCGACTTCAAGTGCCTGACCTTCGATTGCTACGGCACGCTTATCGACTGGGAGAGCGGCATGGTGGAAGCGCTGAAGCCGCTGACCTCGCGTGTTGTTCCCCACCTGAGCCGGAACGCCATTCTCGAAGCCCATGCCCGGCATGAATCGTTCCAGCAGGCGCAGACACCCGGCATGCGCTATCGCGATCTTCTCGCCATCGTCTACAAGCGGCTGGGCGAGGAATGGGGCGTTGCGACTCCGTGGCAGGAGTGCGAGGCCTATGGCCTGTCGGTCGGCGACTGGCCGGCCTTTGCCGACAGCGCCGAGGCGCTGGCCTATCTCAAGCAGCACTTCAAGCTGGTGATCCTGTCCAACGTCGACAACCTGAACTTCTCGCGCAGCAACGCCCGTCTCGGCGTCGTGTTCGATGCGATTCTGGCGGCGGAGGATATCGGCAGCTACAAGCCCGACCAGCGGAATTTCGACTACATGCTGGGCGTGCTCGGCGGGCGGGGCATCGCCAAGGGCGATATCCTCCATGTCGCCGAGAGCCTGTTCCACGATCACAAGCCGGCCCGGCAGGCGGGGCTGGCCAATTGCTGGATCTACCGGCGGCACGACCAGCAGGGCTTCGGCGCGACGATGAACCCGGGCGATGTGCCGAGCGTCGATTTCCGGTTCAACAGCATGGCCGACCTTGCAAAGGCCCACCGGGAGGAGTTGCGCGGGCCGGCGTGACGCTGGCGCCGGGGCGGGCCGTGCCGATGTCCCGCACCGTCCGGGGCGCCACCCTTACCGGCATCGCCGCGATCGTCTCCTGGGGGGCGCTGGGGCTGCTCGGCAAGCTGGTGGCCGATGTTCCCCCGCTGGTCGTCATGGCCGTGTGCTTTCTGCTCGCCGGGGCAGGCGGTGTCGTGCTCTGCCGCGTGCAGGGCAAGGCGCCAGCCTTCTCCCGCCCTGTGCTGGTCTCGGCCGGGTTCATCACCGCCTATCACCTGATCTACCTGACGGCGTTCGCCTATGCCCCGGCCATCGAGGTGACGCTGCTCAACTATCTCTGGCCGGCGCTGTTCATCATCATCGGCAACCTGTTCTTCCGCCTCGGCAGCGGGGCGCGCGGGTTCGCCGGGGCGGGGCTGGGCTTCGCCGGTGTCGGCCTGCTGATCGGACCGAATGCAGCGTTTGCACTCTCGCCCGGCACGGTGACCGGTTATGGCCTTGCCATTCTCGCTGCCGCGATCTGGGCGGGCTATTCCAACATCCGCCGGACCGCGGTGGGCGATGTGATCCCGGCGCTGACGGCGATCTGCCTGATCTCCGGCCTTCTCTGTCTGGCGGGCGCGGCGTTGACCGGGGCGCTGACCCGTGGGCTGACGGGGCGGGAGATGCTGTGGATCGGCCTTCTGGCCGTGGGGCCGGCGGGCGGGGCGTTCTTTGCGTGGGACTATGGCATCCGCCATGGCAACGCGGCGCTTCTGTCCGTTCTGAGCTTTGCTGCGCCGCTTCTCTCCACCGCCATGCTGATCGCGGCGGGGTTTGCCGCGCCAAGCTGGCCGATCCTCATGGCCGCCGGCCTGATCGCGGCAGGCGGCTGGGTCGCGCGGCGGTGACCTTCGCGCTGGCCGTGCGTTCTGCGGCCGGTCAGAGCAGGTTTTCCGGCTTGCGGACCCGGCGGGACGGCCGGGGATTGTCCGTGCGGGCCAACACCTCTGGCGGGAAGGCGGGCGGGCCGTCCGCTTCCGCCCCCTCGTCCGGCACGGTGATGGCCGGCTGTTCGGCCACCTTGAGGCGCAGGCCGGCCAGTTCCTGTTCCACCGCGCGCCTGTCCTGCCGCAGGCGGTCGATCAGCCCGGCCATGTCGCGCTGCTGCTCGATGGCGTGGGTGCGTGCCGCTTCCAGCGAATGGGCGCTGTCCGCCAGTTTGCGGTTGAGGCGCTCGATCTCCGCCGCCAGCCCCTGCCGCTCGATATGTTCGAAATCGCGTTCTCGCCCGCGCTGGCCGGCTTCGTCGATCAGGCGCAGCCGCTCGGCCTGCAACTCCTCGATGCCGCGCTGCTGATCGGCCAGCGTGGTTTCCGCCGCCGTCAGGCGCCGCTCCGCCGTGGCGATGTGGGAGGCGGCCTCGCGCAGCTTGCGGGCGGCGAGGCGCAGTTCGTCCCCCTTCATCTGGGCGTCGTCGCGGTGGCGGGTGGCCTCTGCCTGCGCTTCTGCCAGCCGTTCGGCCAAAGTCTCGCCCGCGCTCTCAAGCTCGGCGATGCGGGCCTGACGCTGCTCGGCCAGCTGCCGGTTGGTGCCGGCCTGCTGGTCCAGCGCCTGATTGGTGAGGCGCAGGGCGGTGTGGTTGGTGATCAGGTTGTCGCGCTCGCGCTCCAGCGTGGCGACATCATCCTCAAGCCCGGCGATCCGCTCTTCCAGCTGGCTGACGGTCTGATCCCGCGCGGCGATGGTTTCGAGGTGGGTGGCGATGGTGGCATCGCGGGCATGGATGTCGATCAGGCGCTGGCCGCTCTCGGCCCGGACAGCCTGCACGGCAGCTTCCGCCGCCTCCCGGCCGGTCTCGATCCGCCGCAGCTCTACCGCATGGCCGGCGCGGATCTGGTCCTTCTCGGCGGCGATCTCTTCCGGCGAGAGCGGCAGGGTCGCTTCCAGCTCCTGCCGGGTGAGGCGCACGGCGCGGCGCCACAGCGCCGGCAGCAGCGCGATGGTGACCAGCGCGGCCGTCAGCAGGCCGAGCATGAAATACATGATCTGTTCGATCATCGGACCCTTCCGCCAGCGCGGCGGCGCACCTGATGCGCCCGCCCCAGCTTTGACAGAAAGCGCGGCGGGATGAAAGACCGTTGCGCGCGGTGTGCTGGCTGGCGGCGCGCCTCAGAAGGGATTCCAGGTGGGGGTGCCGGAGAATTTGAGATAGCCGATATTGACCCCGAGCCGGGCGCCGACGCCGGTGCGGATCGGTACGAGGATGATGCCTTCCGAGCCGAGCGCGGTCATGCCGAAGCCGCCGATGAAATAGGCCGAGCCGTCGATGCCGGCGAAGCGGCGGTAGAGATTGGCGACGCGCGGCAGGTTGTAGACCAGCATCATCGTGCGCGCGCCCTCGCCGCCGAAATCGAACCCGACGGAGGGGCCTTGCCAGAAGATCTTCGAATCCCCGGCGTTGCGGGTGTAGAGCATCCCCTCGCCGAACCGCAGGCCGCCGACAAAGGCGCCCGAGGCCTCCTGCCCGAGGATGTAGCCGTTGGGCTCGCCAAAGCGGCGCACCGCTTCCTCCACCGTCAGGGCGAGGCCGCGCGAGACATTGCCGAAGAACTTGTGGCCGGAATCAACCAGTTCGCGCGTCTGGAAGGTGTTGGTGTCGCCGCGCTTCTGGGCGAGGGCCGGGGTGGCGAGCGCAGCCGCCGCGCCGAGCAGCAGGGTCCGGCGTGTTCTGTTCCGTTCCGTCCAATCCTTCGCCATGGTGTGGCCTCCCAGCCGTGGTGTGTCCTCACCCGAATCGACATGCCCAAGAGTTTGGGGACAAGTGGGGCATCCGCAAGGCCTTTTGGTGGTGGAGGCGCCGGCTTTGCTCCGGCCTTGCGGCATGGTTAAGCCTTTGCCAGTGCCCGCGATGGCGGATTCTCAAAGCGCGCTCAAGCGTGTATCCCCGTGACGATATCCATTCAGGTGATTCGGGGGCTGCCGTGAGCGCTGAAATCAAGACCATTTCGCTGGAATCGCTCGATCTCGCGGCGCTGCTGTGCAGCCGGGTCTGCCACGATGTGATCAGCCCGGTGGGCGCCATCGTCAACGGGCTCGAAGTGCTGGACGATGACAAGGATCCTGCCACGCAGGAATTCGCGCTGACGCTGATCCGCAAGAGCGCGCATCAGGCCTCGGCCCGGCTGCAGTTCTGCCGGCTGGCATTCGGCGCGGCCGGCTCGGCCGGCGCCTCGATCGATCTGGGCGATGCCGAGCAGGTGAGCCGCAACTTCTTCCAGGACGAGCGCACCCAGCTGGTGTGGGAAGCGCCGCGTCTGCTGCTGGCCAAGAACAAGGTCAAGCTGCTGCTCAACATGCTGGTGATCGCCTCTGCGGCGATCGCCCGCGGCGGCTCGCTGACTGTGACCCTGACCGACGACGGCACGAATACGGCGATGAAGGTGACGGCACGCGGCGCCTATCTCCGGATGCCGCCGCATGCGGCGGACCTTGTGGCCGGGCATAACGAGACCGGTGTGGTCGATGCCCATGGCATCCAGGCATTCTACACCGGGCTGGTGGCGCGCGCCTCGGGCATGACGGTGGCATTCGACCTGACGGACGAGGCGCTGACGATTTCCGCCGCGTGAGGCGGCGATAACGCTCCGTTAGCGTTACCGAAAACCATTCCTCAACGGTTGAGGCGGCATAGTGCCTGCCTGACGATCCGGCGATGGGGCCGGATCGATCCGGTTCCGGGCAGCATGCAGGATCTGATCCGCGATTTCGTGGTTGAAACGGTCGAGAGCCTCGATGCCCTCGATGCCGAGTTGCTGCGCTTCGAGCGCGAGCCGGACAACCAGAGCATCCTGTCCCAGATCTACCGGCTGCTGCACACCATCAAGGGCGCCTGCGGGTTTCTCGATCTCGGCCGGCTCGAACGTCTTGCGCATTCGGCCGAGGAGCTGATCAACCGGTTCCGCGATGGGCGCGCTGCGATGCGTGACGAGGTGACGCTCGTGTTGATGACGCTCGACCGCATCCGTGGCATCGTCGTCCATGTCGGTGAGGCTGGGCGCGAGCCGGAGGGGGCGGATCACGAACTCATCACGCTGCTCGAGGCCTGTGCGGCGCGGGGGCTTGCCGCACCGCTCACCGGCGGCGCCGGCCCGGGGAGCAGCGCCGGTCACCTGTCGTCCGACGAGATCGACCGGCTGTTCACCATGGAGGAGGGCGCGGCCGCCGTGCCGGACGAGCCGCAACTGGTGCGCCGCAACGTCCGCGTCAGTGTCGAGCGGCTCGATCATCTGATGAACATGGTCTCCGAACTGGTGCTGGTGCGCAACCAGCTGCTCGATCTTGCCCGGAGGGATACCGGAGGGCTCTACAAGCTGCCGCTCCAGCGCCTGTCCTATATCACCGGGGAATTGCAGGACGGGGTGATGCGCACCAGGATGCAGCCGATCCAGGGCGCGTGGTCCAAGGTTTCGCGCATGGTGCGAGACCTGTCGGATGAACTGGGCAAGCCGATTGCCGTCGACCTGACGGGCGGTTCGACGGAAATCGACCGGCAGATTCTCGAAGTGATCAAGGATTGTCTGATCCACATGATCCGCAACGCGGCGGATCACGGCATCGAAAGCGCGGAGGAGCGGCGGGCGGCAGGCAAACCGGTCGAGGGCATCATCCGCCTCAAGGCCGCGCAGGAGGGCAGCCAGATCGTCTTCACGGTGGAGGATGACGGGCGGGGGCTGAACCTCGACCGTATCCGTGCGCGCGTTCTGTCGCTCGGCCTGTCCACCGAGGAGCGGCTGCAGAAGATGAGCGAACAGGACATCGCCCGGTTCATCTTCGCGCCCGGATTCTCGACCGCGGGGTCGATCACCAATGTTTCGGGCCGTGGCATCGGCCTTGATGCGGTGCGCAACGGCATCGAGCAGGTCGGCGGGCTGGCCGATGTCATCAGCCGGCCGGGACAGGGGACCAGCATCATCCTGCGTCTGCCGCTGACGCTGGCGGTGGCGGGGGTGCTGGTGGTGGAGGCGGCCGGCCAGACCTATGCCCTGCCGCAGGTGACGATCGCCGAACTGGTGCGGGCCAGCGAGGGCAGCGATGTGCGGTTCGAGCGGCTGGGCGACAGTATCGCACTACGGATGCGCGATTGCCTGCTGCCGGTGGTCGATCTTGCGGGGATCCTCACCGGCGGGACGGTCGAGAGCATCGACAGCGGGCTGGTCGCGGTGTGCGAGGTGGGGCGGCTGCGGTTCGGCATGGCGGTGGATGCGATCCACCAGACCGAGGAGATCGTGGTCAAGCCGCTGTCGGCGCGGCTGAGGCATATTCCGTATTTCTCCGGCGCGACGATCCTCGGCGACGGGTCGGTGATCCTGATTCTCGAGGCGACGGGGTTCGCCGATCTGGTCGGCCCGGTCGTGCCGGAGGCCACCGAGACCGGCGAGCCGGCGCGCGCCGCGCCGCCGGCCTCGCGCGCGACGACGATGCTGGTGTTTTCCGCCGGTGAGGGGCCGCTCAAGGCAGTGCCGATGGCGCTGATTTCCCGGCTGGAGGAAATCGAGGTGTCGTCCATCCAGCAGATCGGGGCGCATCGCCTCGTGACCTACCAGGGCGGGCTGATGCCGCTGTTGCCGGCGGATGAAACGCTGGTGGCCCGGACAGCCGGTCTCCAGCCGGTGCTGGTGTTCCAGCATGGCGGGCGCAGCGTCGGCGTGATGGTCGACGATATCCTCGATGTCACCGAGGCCGAACTGACGCTCGATCTCGCCAGTGCGATGCCCGGAATGGTCGGCACTGCGCTGATCGGCGGGCGGACGATGGCCATTCTCGATGTCGCGGCGCTGTTCGGCCGGATCTCCGCCGCCGCCCCGGTGGCCGGTGGTGCACGGCCGCAGGTTGCCCTGCACGAGCCGTCCGAGTTCTTCCATGCCCTGCTGGTGCCGGTGATCGAGGGCGCGGGGCTGGCTGTTCGTCCGGTGTCGAGCGCAGCCGAGGCGGTGGAGATGGTCCGTTCCTCCGTCTGTGATGTGGTCATCATCGATCTCGACAGCCGGGATGGTCATGATCTTGCCCGCACCCTCGCGGCCAGCCGGCCGGATGGGCTGGTGCGGGTGATCGGCCTTGTGACACGGCGCAGCGCCAGCCTGATGCAGGAGGCCGAAGCGCTGGGCCTTGCCGCGCTGGTCGGCAAGTTCGACCGGCGCGGGCTGCTGGCGGAGATTGCCTTCGCCCCCGAACAGGACGGAGCGGCGGCATGAGCACCCTGCACAGGCTGGACCCGGCGGACGGGCGCGAGGACACCGA
>ERZ1645187.695-NODE-695-length-32863-cov-33.711656_pt1 | contig 32863 bp, 27 predicted proteins | sample MGYA00575352_ERZ1645187 | MGnify/ENA primary metagenome ERZ1645187 (study PRJEB40837, sample SAMN11349314) | freshwater sediment metagenome | isolation source: river sediment | host: Sediment | place: India: Wazaribad , New Delhi | collected 2017-02-21 ... | reverse complement strand
AAGTACATGGGCGGCCGCGCTTCCGGCATCCTCAACTTCGGCGTCAAGGGCGGCCGCGAAGGCGGTGGCAAGTTCCAGGATGCGCTGCAACTGGTGACCCGCCTGGTCAACATCGGCGACTGCAAGACGCTGGCCTGCCACCCGGCCTCGACCACGCACCGCCAACTGGCGCCGGAAGAACTGGCCAAGGCGGGCGTTTCCGAAGACATGATCCGGCTGTCGGTCGGCATCGAGCACGTCGACGACCTGATCGCCGATCTGGATCAGGCGCTGAACGCCGCCTGATCCGGCTCAACCAGCCTGAAAACCCGGCCGCGTGCCGGGTTTTTCATATTTGGTTTTTGCCCTTTTTTAGCCGTCGACCGCAACAGGCGGTTCTGGCAACGGATTATTCGGCCGGCTCAAGGCATGCGACACGCCGCCACTGCCAACGCAGCCTCCAGCCAACAGTGCGACGCTGGCCACGCAGGTGTATTCGACCTACCGCAACTCCTCGACCAGCAGCCAGATCGAACGTGCATCCTGCCCACCGCCACTCGATCGACTGAAGATGCCGGACTGGTTTCCGCTGACTTCGCGGCTGCTGCCACCCACTTCTATCCATTCGCCAAGGCGCCCGGTGACCGTGGTCGTCAAACGCTGCGTGCTGACCGTGCCAGGCGGCCCGAAGCGCGAAGCGCTGTCGGCCTGCTGGCTGATCTCGATGGTAACCCGCTCACCATTCAGGCGCGGCGTTGCAAAGAAACCACGCCCGACATCCTGAAAGACCACGCTTTCGCTGATCACTGCGCCACCTGGGCCGATGACGGCCTGGCGCATGGGAATAGGCAGTGCGTAGCCGACCTGAATGAAGGCGGCCCCCCCCTCGATGGTCTGTACCATCTGCCCGGCACTTTCGCTACGCGCTCCCTGATTGTCCCAGAGACGCGCATCGACCCTGGTGCGGCTACTGTCGCCGATCACGACCCGTCCGCTGACTTCGGCACCCCGACTGCCCCCTTCGCTTTCACGATTCTGGCTGACGCGAATCAGCAGGCGCCGCGACGGCCGGTCGATGGTGGCCAGCACGCGCCTGATTTCTTCGCGGTTGCGGGCGCTGGCACGCAGGAACAACTGGTCGTTCATGCCGGTCAGGGTACCGCCCGGCTCGACCAGCGGCAGCAGGGTCGGCAATACCTGATCGACGGTCTGGCTGCGCAGGGCGATGATTTCCATTTCCTGCTGCGCCCCGGCCGGCAGAGACAACAAGACAACCAGCAGGCACAGGATGCGGCCCAAGCCCGGCAGGCACCAGGCGACACCAGTCACTCGGGCATCAGGATTGGCAAAGTGCGATGCGATGGCAATTCTCCAGATCGGCGGCGACGGTCGCGACGACCAGCGGGTCGGCGCGCCCTTCGCTTGCCCGCTGCTGCAGGATGGCGATGATCTCGTGCGGCGGCATCGGCGCCCGGTAGGGTCTTTCCTGCGCAAGTGCCTGGAAGATGTCGGCGACGTTGATGATGCGTGCTTCAAGCGGCAGCGCAGCGCCGCCGACATGGAAAGGATAGCCGTGGCCATCCGGTGTTTCATGGTGATAAGCCGCCCACTGCGCGATCTCGTCAATGGCGTGCAGGCGCTTGAGCACCTGCCGCGTACCGTAGCTGTGGCTCTTCATGATGTTGAATTCCTGCGCCGTCAGCCCCGTCCGCCCTTCAATGATTTCATCGGGAATCTGCAGCTTGCCGATGTCGTGGAGCAGGCCGGCCACTTCGATTTTTTCGCAGGCGACGAAGTCCAGACCGAGACGCTCCGCCAGATGGCGCGACAAACAGGCGACCCCCTGGGAATGCTGCTGCGTGTAGTGCGACTTGGCGTCGATGATGCGGGCAAAGATGTCGGCACAGTGCTTGAATTCCGACCAGCCGATGACGCGCGGCTCGCCGTGACTTTCCATCTCGAGTTGATACTGGTGCACCGAATCCTGCTGCAAATCCAGCCAGAAGGCTTCGCCCTCGGACAAGGCCATGAAGGCATCGAGCAACTCGGGGCAGAACAGTCGGCCGCGTTCGGTGGCGAGGCGCGCCCTGATCTCCGACGCATGCGCCAGCACCGTTTGCTCGGCATGGAAGGGGGCGGCCAGGACATCGATGCGGTCGGCGAGAAAAATGAGGTTGGCGTAGCGGATGGTATCCGCTGCCAGCGACTGCTGCTCCAGCCACTCCCAGCGGCTGTGGTGATAGCGGATGATCGGTGCGAGATGCGCCAGCGGTGCGAAATCGTGCAACAGTGCATCACCCCGGATGCAGTGCTCCTGCGCACCCGACCATTCCAGATCGACAACCAGACTGCGATGTACACGCGTGGAAGACACACCGCAGTCATGCAGCAGGCCGGCATCGTAAAGCAGGCATTGCGTCGCCTCGTTCCAACCGAGATGGCAGGCCATTTCACGGGCCATCATCCCCACCCGCCGGCCGTGCAGTACATCGTCGACACCGACGAGGTCGATGGTATGGGCGATCGTCATGACCAGCTGGCGCAAATCGATGGCGAGATCCTGGGGCAGTTGTTGTCCTGTCATGCGTATCAGCCGGCGTTGTGTGGCAAGGCGAGGTACTCGCGCGAGTGCATCTCGGTGAGCCGGCTGACGGTACGTGCGAATTCGCCGGCCTGCGTGCCTTCGGTATACAGCGCCTCGGGCGCGCAATCGGCGGTCGCAATCAGCTTGACCTTGTGATCGTAGAAGACATCGACCAGCCAGGTGAAACGCCGCGCCTCGGAGGCCTGGTGCTGGGTCATTCGCGGAATGTGGGAAAGCAGTACGGTGTGATAAGCGCGGGCGATTTCGAGGTAATCGTTCTGCGAACGCGGCCCACCGCACAAAACCTTGAAATCGAACCAGATGACGCCGTGGCCACGACGAAGCGTATCGATGTTGCGGCCCAGCACTTCGATATGCCCACCTTTCTTGCCCTCTTCGCCGGCCACCATGCGGAAGTAGTCAAGCATCTTGCTCTCGGCCGTCGCATCGGAGGGGTGGTGGTAGATCTCGACCTGCTCCAGTGCCCGCAGGCGGTAGTCGATACCCGCTTCGACTTCGAGCACGTCGAGCTGTCGTTTCAGCAGTTCGATGGTCGGCAGGAAGTTTTCCCGCTGCAGGCCGTTCGGATAAAGCCGGTCAGGCGGGTAGTTGGAGGTCATGACCAGGATGACCCCCTTGGCGAACAGGCCGTCGAGCAGGCGACCGAGAATCATCGCATCGGCAATGTCGGATACGTGAAATTCGTCGAAGCAGAGCAGACGGATCTCGCGCGCGATCTGCTCGGCGATCTTGAGTACAGGATCGGGCTCGCCCTTGTATTTATCGAGGTCGTGATGAATCTGCTGCATGAAGGCATGGAAGTGAATGCGCTTCTTGCGCCGGTAAGGCACCGCATCGTAGAAGCAATCCATCAGGAAACTCTTGCCGCGCCCGACGCCCCCCCAGAAATACAGTCCCTTGGGCGGCTTGGGTGGCGCCAGCAGGCGCTTGATGGTACTGCCGCGATCGACCTTGAAGGTCAGCAGGCTTGCGTAAAGTTTCTGCAATGCGCTGGCAGCCGCCAATTGGGCGGCATCGGCAAAATAACCCCGGGTCGTGAGCAGGGCATGGTAGGCATCGAGCATGCCCTGGGCGGGTACGTTCAGTTTGGTGTGCGGCATGGGCTAGATCATATATCAGCCGGCGGGTGGCTGACGCGGGGCGACGAGGGGAAGAATTATACGAAATTGCGTGCCAGCCCCCGGCGTGCTATCGACGGTAATACTGCCGCCCAGCACGACGGTCACGGTATTCCAGACAATATGCAGCCCGAGACCGCTCCCGCCGCGCCCGAGCTTGCTGGTCACAAAAGGATCGAAAATTCGCGGAAACAACTCGGGCGAAATGCCGGCACCATCGTCGGCGACCCGCAGGATGACCTGATCCTCACCGTGGCGCTCGGCGGCAATCTCGATCACCCCGTGCGAGCGTCCGTCGAAACCATGGGTCAGGGCGTTGCTCAACAAGTTGGTCAGCACCTGGCCAAGCGGGCCGGGGTAGCTGTCGAGCGCCAGGTCGCCGGGAATTTGTCGTTTGATCTGGTACGGCATGCGCTTGAGCATCGGCTGCATGGTCATCAGGATTTCATCGACCACTTCGGAAAGCATGAATTTTCGCCGCTGAACACTCGTCTGGTCGACAGCCACCTGCTTGAAACTGGCGATCAGCTCATTCGCGCGCTGCAGATTGCGCACAGCGATTTCGCTGCCGCGCTCGACCCGTTCAACAAAGGCTTCCAACGTCGAACGGCGCAAACCACTCGCCATCTCGCGACGAAACGCCCGAACCTGATCGTGCAGCGTCGACACCGCCATGACACCGTTACCGATGGGCGTATTGAGTTCGTGCGCCACCCCCCCAACGAGATTGCCGAGCGAAGCCAGCTTTTCGCTGCGCACCAGTTCGCCCTGCGCGAGCTTGAGGGTTTCCATGGCTTCCGACAATTCGCGGTTGGCGCGCTCAAGATCGATCGTTCGCAACTCGACACGGTGCTCGAGCAGGAGATTCAGTTGCTGAACGTTTTGCAGGCTCTGCAACAGACGCTCCTCGCTCTTTTCCAGTTCGCCCTGACGTTGACGAACCGCCGCTGCCATCGACTCCATATCGGAGGCAAGCTGGTTGAATTCCAGAATGCGCCCGCGCGAAACCTTGCCACCGAACTTGCCGCCGGTCAGCGCCCTGGTCTGGGCAATCAGGTCGCGCAAGGGAGCGCTCATCCGGGCTGCCCACAGGGGCGCCAGGATCAACGCCAGCAACATCGAGCCGACAAACCCTACCACCACCAACAGGATGGTTATCCTGACACGCGGATTGGCGATACCGGTCGGGTGCGCCACCATGAACGTCCATTGCAGCTTGCTGGAACGTGCGAGGCCCGTAGCGTAGGGGCGCCCCGAAAAACGGATAGACCTGACATCGCCTTCCTGGCCCAGTGATATCCCCCGCAATTCGGCAGCCCAGTTGCGCAGGCGTTCGCTTTCCGACAGATTTTTTCCAACCACATATTCGCCGGCACGGTCGACCACCAGTACCGGAAAATCGAGATCCTTTGCGCCGGCGCGCAGCACCTCGCTGGCGAAGTCGGGGGCCACTTCACCAATCAGCATATAGCCGTTGAACGGTATGGCCAGCCCGATCGTGGCATCGCCGTTCAGTACGGACAGATAACGGTCGCTCCACACGCGTCGGCCGAGGGTGCGCCCGGAAACAAGAAGTGGATTTCGCGACAGGTCGGCACCAACCACATTGGAACGCGTATGTTGCACTTCCTCGGGCAAGGCCGCGTACTCGACATGCCCGTTGCGGTTAATCAGGTAGATCGCCTTGAAGCCCCCCTCAAGGATGACCGCATCGAGAAAGCGCTGAATCTGCTGCGGCGACATCGTCATGTCGAGTGCGACGAGCGTTCCCAGGCGCCCTTCCAGACTGTCGATCAACTGCTCGACGTAGCGCGTCAGGCTGACCGCCTCATTGCGCATGTGCTCCCGATCCTCAGCCAGAATGGCGGGAACGCGATAGGCGAGCACACCGATACCGATCAGGCTGAAAGTGACCAGTGTAGCGATCACCAGTAGCGCGATCAGTGAGGTTCGCAGGCTCCATTCGCCGGCTACGGTCGACTGTTCGGATTCGATCAAAATGCCAACCTAACGTAGTGTGACGAACTGCCCATCGCGCACCACCATCACATGCGGCACACGACGATTGTCGCCAAAACGGTCAAATGTGATTGCATCTTCGGCACCGGGAAACGGGCCGCGCGTCAGCAATGTTTCACGCAAGGTCTCCCCGTTCTGGCGTTTTGCCAGTGCCGTCACCAATATCTTTGTCGCGTCGTAGGCAGCCACGCCGGCAAACCCCGGTTCCCGCTGAAAACGTTCGACGTAGAGCGCGCGCAGGCGCTCCAGACCCGGTGCCTTGCTGTCACGATCAAAGTAGTTATGCAACACCAGCCCTTCGACCGCCGCACCGCCGAGTTCAACCAGGCGCTCGGTAGCCGCCCACTGCGAAGCGAACAGCAACAACTGCCGATTGCGTTCGCGAATCTTCTGTGCAAAACGCGCTGCATCGACGGCGCTGGTGATCATCAACACCGCATCCGGCTGCTTGCTCAGTGCAATCCGGGCGACCTCACCAAAGCTGACTTCGGGCCCGGATTCGTAGGCAATCGGGATGATCTCTCCACCAAGCTCCTGGAAAATCACCGTGAACTCGCGCAGCCAGCTTTCGGTGTAGGCCAGGTTCCGCAGATCGTGGATCGCCGCCACTCGGCGTACGCCGTTTTCCTGAAAATGAAAACTGGCACTCAGCCTGGCCTCTTCCCGGGTACTCGACAGAAGCAGGAACAGATTGTCGTCCTGAGCAAAAAACTTGCGCGCCGTTACCGTCGGGCTGACAAGAACGACTCCAGCCATCTGGGCCAGCGGTAGAACCACCTCGGCCATGGCACTGGTCATCGGCCCGACGATGCCCTCGACACGCATCGAGATCAACTCGTTGGTTGCAGCAATTGCCCGTTCCGGACTCTGCGCGTCATCCCGTACGACCAGTTCGACCTGTCGGCCGTTGATACCTCCGGCACGGTTGATTTCTTCGACAGCGATCTGAGCCCCATTGCGCCCTGCTTCACCCAGATCGGCAACGCTGCCACTCAGCCCGGCCAGAAAACCAATACGCATGGGTTCTCGCTGCCCGCAACCGCCCAAGACCACTAGAGCAACCAGGCAGGCAAGAATTCTCCGCATCGCGAATCAGTTCCCCCGTTTCTGCAGCCAGTAAAGCAGATCCGCCTGCGTCATCGCCGGGGCATAGACCATACCCTGCGCCTCACCGCAGCCAAGGTCGCGCAGAACCTGAAGTTGCCTGCAATCCTCAACCCCTTCCGCCAGAACCCGCATCCCCAACTGCTTGCCCAGCTGGACTACCATCGCCGCAATCGGCGTTCCGGAATGCTGGTCGTCAAGGGCATGGACGAAGCAGCGGTCGATTTTGAGACAGTCGGCCGGCAGACGTGCCAGATAGCTGAGTGACGAAAACCCGGTACCGAAATCGTCGATGGCGATCAGCACTCCAAGCGCCTTGATTGCTCGCATGCGCTCGACAATGTGCGCCCAGCCGGATAGCGCGACGGATTCGGTAATTTCAAGTTCGAGTTGGCCTGGATCGACCGCACTGGTGACAATCGCGGTACGCACCGTATCGATGAAACCGGGCTGGCGAAACTGAACCGGCGACACATTGACCGCCATGCGCAGAGAATAACCCAAGGCGGCCAGTTGGCGCTGGGCGGCCAGCGCCGTGTTCAGCACCCATTCGCCGAGTTCGACGATCAATCCCGATTGTTCGGCGACCGAAATGAACTGTTCAAGCGGCACGAACTCGCCTTTGGCGTTACGCCAGCGCAGCAAGGCTTCAAGCCCGATGACTGCGCCGGTAGCAAGATCGATCTGCGGTTGGTAAACGACAAAGAGATCCTTGTTTTCCAGGGCGGCTCGCAGGTCGTGAAGCATGTGTACCCGCTGCCGGGTCAATCTGCCGACCTCGGCGGTGTAATAGGCATCGTTGCCGGGACCGGCAAGTTTTGCATGCTTCAAGGCTATTGCACCATTGCGCAGCAGGTCTGCGCCATCCGCGTGCGCTGCATCGGCGCTTACTAGGCCAATCGAGAAGGAAATGGTGTGGAGGCCGCCTTCGCTGTCGAAAGGCTCCAGCAAGAGTACCCGCAGATTTTCGGGGTTGACAACTTCACTGCGGCCAAATATGCCGAAAACATCACTGCCAACTCGCGCGACAAGCAGGTCATCCGGCAACATCCTGCGCAAGCGCCCCGCAACTGCCTGAAGTTGCTGATCGCCGAAACGGTAGCCAAAGGCATCGATGGTTTCGGAAAACTGGTCGATATCGACCAAAGCAAGCACCTGATTTGCCGAGCCTTCGCCAGCAAGCTTTTCATTCATCGAGGCAATCTGCGCTGCCCGGTTTGGCAAGCGCGTGAGCTCGTCGACATAGGCCGCCGTCCGTAAACGCTCGACCAAATCTATGTTCTCGCCGCAAATCGCAATATTGGCACGGAATACATCGAGCAAATGCCGGTCTATCTGGCGAATTGTTGCGGTCGACTCGACATAGACGGCAAAATTCCTGCCCTGCCGCCCGGCAAAATGGAGTGTCAGCGAATGCTCGTCACTCTGACCATGCCGCAGCTGCAGACATTCTTCCAGCATCTCTCTGGCATGAACATCGTCAAGCTTGGCCAGCGGCTGGTCGACATAACTGCCATAGCGGCCAGCTGCAGCCAGCACCCCCGTTTCTTCCGCATTGCCTTCGACACGGAAACAAACCATGCCAACGTGAGGAATACCGAGAAGATCGGAAAGCTGGACGATGACCGCAGCGGCAAAGGACGGCAAGCCCTGCTCCGCACTGAATTGACTGGAGCCCCTGACAATCATTTCAAGACCACTGCGACTTGCTTCCAGTCGTTGAATCTGATCGAACGAACGAATTGCCGCTGTCACTGTCGTGAACAGCTTACTGCGCGTCAACTCCGTTTTGGTCTTGTAGTCATTGATATCGTAATTGGTGATTGCATCGAGTTCCGGTGCATTTCCAGGCTGACCAGTTCTCAGAACTATTCGAACAGCATCAAGCCTCAAGTCGTTGCGAATCTGCTCGACTGCCCTCAGGCCCGCATCTTCACGTTCCATCACGACATCGAGAAGAATGACCGCAACATCGCGGCGCCTGGAGAGCACCTCGATCGCCTCTGCAGCGCTAAAGGCGTGCAGAAATTCCAGCGGCTTTCCCAGTACATGCAAACCGCTCAGCGCAAATTCGGTGGCGTGGTGGACGTCTTCATCGTCGTCGACGATCAGTAGATACCAACAGGCCCCCGCCTCGCGACGGGATTCCGGCGCAAGGACTTCATCGAGAAAAGCCAGTTGATCGTCGTTACTATGCATTACGCAGCCAGAATGAAATGTAATCGCGAATGAATCCGTAGTATGGCCGCAAGAATGCCAAAAACAAAGAGCCCCGCAGGGCTCCTTGTATCACTTGAACGACCGGCACGATGCCAGCCGGACGAGGTTAGAAGTTCAACGTGCGCTTGTCGCAGGCCAACGCGGCCTCATGGACGGTTTCCGACAGCGTCGGGTGGGCGTGGCAAATACGGGCCAGATCTTCGGCAGCACCACCGAATTCCATTGCCACGACAGCTTCGGCAATGATTTCTGAGGCGTTGGCACCAATGATATGCACGCCGAGGATGCGATCGGTCTTCTTGCAAGCCAGCACCTTGACGAAACCGGACGGATCGCCCATGCCTAGTGCCCGGCCGTTGGCCAGGAACGGCACCTTGCCCGGCTTGTACTCGATACCTTCGGCCTTGAGCGCCTGCTCGGTCTTGCCGACCCAGGCGATTTCCGGCGAGGTGTAGATGACCCAGGGAATGGTGTCGAAATTGCAGTGACCAGCCTGGCCAGCCATCAGCTCGGCAACCATGACGCCTTCTTCATGCGCCTTGTGGGCCAGCATCGGACCGCGCACCACGTCGCCAATAGCCCAGACGCCCGGCAGGTTGGTCTGGCAATGGCCATTGACTTCAACGAAACCGCGAGCATCCAGCTTGAGGCCGACGCCTTCGGCGTTCAGGCCGTCGGTGTTCGGCACACGGCCGATCGAGACGATCAGACGGTCGGCGTCCAGCTTCAGGGCCTTGCCATCCTTGTCTTCATAGGCAATCGAAACGCCCTTCTTGGTCGTCTTGATGTCGCCGATCTTGACGCCCATCTGAATATTCAGACCCTGCTTGGTGAACAGCTTGAGGGCTTCCTTGGCGACATCGACGTCAGCCGCAGCCAGGAAGTCCGGCATGGCTTCAAGGACAGTGACTTCGGCACCGACGCGACGCCAGACGGAGCCCATTTCCAGACCGATGACACCGGCACCGATGATGGCCAGCTTCTTCGGCACGGATTCCTGATTCAGCGCGCCTTCGTTGTCCATGACAATCTTCTGGTCAACCGGCAGGTTCGGCAGGTGACGTGCCTTGGAGCCGGTGGCGACAATGACTTGCTTTGCCAATACCTCTTCCTCGCCAACCTTCACCTTCCAGAAATCGCCTTCCTTGCCAATGAACGAGCCATGGCCCGGCAGGAAAGTGACCTTGTTCTTCTTCAGCAGCATCTTGATGCCACCGGTCAATTGATTGACCACGCCATCCTTGCGCGCCTTCATGGTCGGCACATCGATGGAGGCCTTACCGACCTTGATGCCCTGGGCTTCGAAGCTGTGGTTGGCCTCCTCAAACAAGTGCGAGGTGTGCAGCAGCGCCTTGGACGGGATGCAGCCGACGTTCAGGCAGGTGCCGCCGAGGCGGGGTTCACCCTTGGGGTCGGCGTAAGAATTCGATTCTGCACAGGCAGAGGTAAAGCCGAGTTGTGCGGCGCGAATGGCGGCGATGTAGCCGCCGGGGCCACCACCGATGACGAGCACGTCAAATTGCTTGGACATGGGACAACCTTTCAGTGTTCAGATGTGCAAAGGCGCCAGCGCCCCTTGCAGGGAACTGGCGCCGGCAAACGTCGATTAGACGCCGAGCAGCAGGCGGGACGGATCTTCCAGCGCTTCCTTCATGGTCACCAGACCGAGAACGGCTTCGCGACCGTCAATGATACGGTGATCATAGGACATTGCCAGATAGTTCATCGGGCGAACGACCACTTGGCCATTTTCAACCATGGCACGATCCTTGGTGGCATGAATGCCGAGAATCGCAGACTGTGGCGGGTTGATGATCGGGGTGGACATCATCGAGCCGAAGATACCGCCATTGGAGATCGAGAAGGTACCCCCGGTCAGATCTTCGATCGAAAGCTTGCCATCCTTGGCCTTGGCACCGAACTCAGCAATCTTCTTTTCGATTTCGGCGATGGACAGTTGGTCGGCATTGCGGATGATCGGAACGACCAGGCCACGCGGCGAACCAACAGCGATACCGATATCGATGAAGCCATGATAGACGATGTCATTGCCATCGACCGAGGCGTTCAGGATCGGGAACTTTTGCAGGGCAGCGCAGGCTGCCTTGACGAAGAAACCCATGAAGCCGAGGCGAACGCCGTGGGCCTTCTCGAACTTCTCGCCGTACTGCTTGCGCAGCGCCATCATCGGGCCCATGTTCACTTCATTGAAGGTAGTCAGGATGGCGTTGGTCGCCTGCGACTCCAGAAGACGCTCGGCAATGCGGGCACGCAGACGCGACATCGGTACGCGCTGCTCGGTACGGTCGCCCAAGGCGACGGCAACCGCCGGTGTCGGCAAGGCAGCCTTTGCAGCTGCCGGTGCAACCACCGGCCCAGCCTTCGGCGTGGCGGCAACTGCATCTTCCTTGGTCACTCGACCGCCACGACCCGACCCAGCAACATCGGCGGCAGCGATGCCCTTTTCGTCGAGAATCTTGCGTGCCGAGGGGCTGGCGGTGCCAGCCGGTGCCGCAGCTGCCGAGGCCGCAGCAGCAGGCGCGGCGGCCTTGGGCGCCTCGGCAGCGGGAGCAGCAGCACCAGCCGCAGCCTCGGTATCGATGCGGGCAATCAATTCGCCGGAAACGACGGTTTCCCCATCACTCTTGACGATCTCGACCAAAACCCCGGCACCCGGTGACGGCACTTCCAGGACAACCTTGTCAGTTTCGATATCGATCAGGATCTCGTCACGTGCGACGGCCTCGCCGATCTTCTTTTTCCAGGAGGCGAGCGTGCCTTCGGCGACGGACTCGGACAGCTGGGGAACTTGGACTTCGATAATGCTCATGATGACTCCACTCTGCTCTAGTTATTAGTGCTCGATCTTGCCCAACGCGGACTCGATCAGTGCCTTTTGTTGCTCGTTGTGCTTGGCCAAATAGCCGACCGCAGGCGAGGACGATGCCGGGCGGGAAACCAGCAGCAACTTCTGCGTGACGCCCATTTCGCTGTCCAGGTGATGCCGCGAGGCAATCCAGTACCAAGCGCCCTGATTGCGTGGCTCTTCCTGCGTCCAGACAATTTCCTTCGCCTTGGGATACTTGGCAAGTTCGACCTGCAGGGCATCCTTCGGGAAGGGATAAAGCTGCTCGACGCGGACGATCGCGATATTGGTGATCTTCTTCTCGCGGCGAGCTGCAATCAGATCATAGTAAACCTTGCCGCAGCAAAGCACCACGCGGGTGACTTTCTTGGGATCGATTGCATCCACTTCGCCAATCACGCGCTTGAATTCACCATTGGCCAGCTCTTCCAGCGACGATGCTGCATCCTTGTGGCGCAGCAGCGACTTGGGCGACATGACGATCAGAGGCTTACGCTGCTTGCGCAGTGCTTGCCGGCGCAGCATGTGGAAAACCTGGGCAGCCGAGGTCGGCACACAGACTTCCATGTTCATTTCGGCGCAGAGATTCATGAAACGCTCGGGGCGAGCCGACGAGTGCTCTGGCCCCTGTCCTTCATAACCATGCGGCAACAGCATGACCAGACCGCAGGCACGACCCCACTTGGCCTCGCCGGAAACGATGAACTGGTCGATCACTACTTGGGCGCCGTTGGCGAAGTCGCCGAACTGCCCTTCCCAAACCACCAGCTCATAGGGATTGGCAGTGGCGTAGCCGTAGTCGAAGGCCAGAACAGCCTCTTCGGAAAGCACCGAGTCGTAGCAATGGAACCCGGCCTGTTTTTCCTGAAGATGCTTCAGCGGCACATAGGTGCCCTTGTCCCAGCTTTCACGATTCTGGTCATGGAAAGCTGCGTGACGATGGAAGAAGGTACCGCGCCCGACGTCTTCCCCGGAAATACGCACCCCATAGCCGGAAACCAGCACCGAGGCATAAGCTAGATTCTCTGCCATACCCCAATCAACCGGCAACTTGCCTTCGCCCATCGCCGCGCGATCCTCGACGATTTTCTTGACCCGTGAGTGCAGGGTGAAACCTTCCGGCAGCGCGGTCAGGCGCTGTGAAAGACGCTGGAGCTCCTTGATCGGCACCGTCGTATCACAGTTGGCGATATAACTCTTGGTCAGGAATGGCGTCCAGTCGATCATGTTCGGGTGCTTATAACCCGCCAAAACCGGGTTGTAGAGCAACTCGCCCTTGTCCAGATGCGCACGGTACTCCTTGATCATCTGATCCGGGCCATCGGTAGCCAATACGCCTTCAGCGATCAGCTTGTCGCCATACAGCTTGCGGGTACCAGGGTGCTTGGCGATGATCTTGTACATCAGCGGCTGGGTGACCATCGGCTCGTCCTGCTCGTTGTGGCCGAGCTTGCGGAAACAGATGATATCGACGACGACGTCTTTCTTGAATTGCTGGCGGAACTCGACAGCGAGCTGGGTAACCAGCGCGACCGCTTCCGGATCGTCGCCATTGACGTGGAAAATCGGTGCGTCGGCCATCTTGAAGATGTCGGTACAGTAGTGGCCGGAGCGATAGTCGCGCGGATCGCTTGTAGTGAAGCCGATCTGGTTATTCACCACAATGTGCAAGGTGCCGCCCGTGCCGTAGCCACGCGTTTGCGCGAAGTTGAGCATTTCCTGATTGACACCCTGGCCGGCCACCGCCGAGTCACCATGGATGATGACAGGCATGATCTTGCTCTTGCTGCCCTCGCCACGGCGAACCTGGCGAGAATAGACGGAGCCTTCGACCACCGGATTGACGATTTCCAAGTGGGACGGATTGAAAGCCAGCGTCAGATGGCACGGGCCTTTAGGCGTCGACACGTCTGACGAGAATCCCATGTGGTATTTGACGTCACCCGCAGACAGGTCAACCTTCTTCTTGCCTTCGAACTCGGCAAACAGCATGGAGGGCGCCTTGCCCAGGGTATTGACCAGCACGTTGAGGCGGCCTCGGTGAGCCATGCCAATGACAATTTCGTCGACGCCGTTATTGCCGCCGGTACGGATCGCTTCGTCCATCGCAACGATCAGCGAATCCCCGCCTTCAAGCGAGAAACGCTTCTGACCGACATACTTGGTGTGCAGATAGCGCTCAAGCGTCTCGGCTGCGGTCAACCGCTCCAGAATACGCTTTTTCTGATCTGCATTGAAAGTCGGGCGCGAGCGGATGGTTTCAAGACGATCCTGCAACCAACGCTTCTCGGTGTATTCGGTCATATACATGTACTCGACACCGACGGTGCCGCAGTACGTCTGCTTGAGCGTTTCGAGAATATCGCCGAGCTTTGCGGTTTCCGGCAGGCCTTTCAGGGAACCGACACTGAAAGTCTGGTTGATATCGGCATCGGTAAACCCGTAGAAGGAGGGTTCGAGTTCGTCGATCTTCGGACGCGGCAAACGCTTCAGGGGATCCAGATCCGCCCAACGGGTACCCATCGAACGGTAAGCGGTGACCAGCTGTCCGACAGCCGACTGCTTCTTGTTATCGCCGCCGGAGGCCGGGGCGCTCGGACGGAAACCGCCATCCTTCGCCAGTTCGGCAAAGGCTGCGATAACCGGAGCATGTGCCACATCACGGGCAACATAGCCGGGCATCTGGGCCAGCCGGTCAAAGTAATCCCGCCACTCATCGGGCACGGATGTCGGATTGTTCAGGTAATTCTCGTACAGTTCCTCCACGAACGGCGCATTGCCGCCGAAGAACATCGTGCTATCGAACTGTTGATTCATCGTAGTCATAGGCATCCCCATTAGGGTGTTTTAATTGTTTGCAGTCACCGAGTTCAGCACCGCAAAGCTCCACCAGCAAAAAAGGGCGGCCAGCGGGCCGCCCTTTTCCTCCAACTTAGCCGCGTTGCGCCAGCGGAACGACGTCGCGCTTGGCCGCACCCATATACAGCTGACGCGGACGACCGATCTTGTATTCCGGATCGGTAATCATTTCTTCCCACTGGGTCATCCAGCCAACCGTACGAGCCAACGCGAAGATGCAGGTGAACATTTCGGTCGGGATGCCGATGGCCTTCTGAACGATACCGGAGTAGAAGTCGACGTTCGGGTAGAGCTTCTTCTCGACGAAGTACGGATCTTCCAGAGCGATCTTTTCCAGTTCCATCGCCAGCTTGAACAGACGATCGTTTTGCAGGCCGAGTTCGCTCAACACATCGCCACAAACCTTGCGCATCAGCTTGGCGCGCGGATCAAAGTTCTTGTACACGCGGTGACCGAAGCCCATCAGCTTGAAGGAGTCGTTCTTGTCCTTGGCGCGATTGATGTACTCGCCAACGCGGGAGACGTCACCGATCTGCTCCAGCATTTGCAGACAAGCTTCGTTTGCACCGCCGTGCGCCGGACCCCACAAGCAGGCAATACCAGCGGCGATACAGGCAAAGGGATTAGCACCGGAGGAACCGGCCAGACGCACCGTCGAAGTGGATGCATTCTGTTCGTGATCGGCGTGTAGCGTGAAGATGGTATCCAGTGCGTTAACCAGCACCGGGTTCGGCTTGTACTTCTCGCAAGGATTGCCAAACATCATTCGCATGAAGTTGGCGGTGTAGTCCAGATCGTTGTCCGGATGCATGAACGGCATGCCAGTGTTGTACTTGTAAGCCATCGCGACGATGGTGGGCAACTTGGCGACAAGACGGTTAAAGCTGACATTGCGGTGCTCAACGTCGGAAAAATCCATCGCATCGTGATAGAAAGCCGACAGGGCACCAACGACGCCCGTCATCACGGCCATCGGGTGGGCATCGCGACGGAAACCCGAGAAAAACTTGGCAAGCTGCTCATGCACCATCGTGTGTTTCTTGATGGTGGTCTCGAAACTAAGCTTCTGCTGGGCGTTCGGCAGTTCACCGTTCTTCAGCAGATAGGTAACTTCCAGGAAGTTGCATTGCTCGGCAAGTTGCTCGATGGGGTAGCCGCGATACAAAAGCTGACCCACATCGCCATCGATGAAAGTGATCTTGGATTTGCAGCTGGCGGTCGAAAGAAAACCGGAGTCGTAGGTGAACAAACCGGTCTTGGCACCCAGCGTACGAATATCGACGCAGTCGTTGCCATGCGTCGGGGTCATGATCGGGAAATCGACAGGTGCCATCCCATCGATTGTCAAAGTTGCCTTGCGTTCGGTCGTCATGGTGTCTTCCCTTGTCAGGTGTTGGTTATCACTACATTGCAAAAAAAGCGGTCAACATTCGGAAGTTAAAATGCCAACCTTACTTAACTCTTACGTAGCACTGCCACGATCGGTGCCAACCGAGGATCGTCGGTCTCCGCCTTGCCGGTCAGCAGATCCCAGAGATCGTGATCCTCCATGTCGGCAAGTTCTACAAACGCTTGTTGTTCCGCCTCATTGAGCTTCTCGAATCCATTGTCGAGGAAACGCGTCAACGTGATATCAAGCTCAAGAAGCGCTCGCCGAATACAACGCCAACGCAAGCGTTCGTAGTCCTTTCGCTCCATCAGACTGCGCGACGTACCATCATGTCCTTGATTTTGCCGATCGCCTTAGTTGGGTTCAGACCCTTCGGACAGACATCGACGCAATTCATGATAGTGTGGCAACGGAACAGGCGATACGGATCCTCGAGGTTATCGAGACGCTCATTGGTCGCCTGGTCGCGCGTATCGGCGATGAAGCGGTAAGCAGCCAGCAGACCAGCCGGCCCAACGAACTTGTCGGGGTTCCACCAGAACGACGGGCAGGACGTCGAGCAGCAGGCACACAGGATGCACTCGTAGAGGCCATTCAGTTCTTCGCGATCCTCTGGCGATTGCAGGCGCTCACGCTCCGGCGGCGGATCGTTGTTGATCAGGTACGGCTTGATCGAGTGATACTGCTTGAAGAATTGGGTCATATCGACGATCAGGTCGCGAATGACCGGCAGGCCGGGCAACGGACGCAGTACGATAGGCTGCTTGAGACTGTCGATGTCGGTCAGACAAGCGAGGCCATTCTTGCCATTGATGTTCATGGCATCAGAGCCGCAGACACCTTCGCGGCAGGAACGGCGGTAGGAAATCGCGTCATCCTTGGCCTTCAGCTTGGTCAGCGCATCCAGCAGCTTGCGATCAGTCGGCTCGAGCTCGACCGAAATATCCTGCATGTAAGGCGCGTCATCCTTGTCCGGATCGTAGCGATAAATACTGAATTGAACCATGCGTTTGCTCATTCTGGACTCCAATTAGTACGAGCGCGTCTTGAGGGCTACGGCCTCGACGGTCAGGGGTTGCATGTTGACCGGCTTGTAGCTGATCGAGTTATCCACCGGCGAGAACAGCGTGTGCTTCAACCATTCCTTGTCGTTACGGCCGTTCGGGAACTCGGCGGTATCCGGTGCATCGTCGCGGACGTGAGCACCACGCGACTCCTTGCGTGCTTCGGCAGAAATCATCGTTGCCTTGGCAACTTCGATCAGGTTTTCCATCTCGAGCGCTTCGGTACGCGCTGTATTCCAGGCCATCGATTTGTCCTTGATTTCGAGCTGGCGAGCCGCCTTTTCGACTTCGAGAATCTTGCTGACGCCCTGCTTGAGCATGTCGCCAAAGCGGAACACACCGGCGTGATCCTGCATGGTGCGCTGCATGGCCAGTCGGGTTTCGTGCACGTTGGCACCGCCCTTGCGGTTATCCAGTGCGCTGATGCGGGCCAAGGTCTTGTCGGCAACATCCTTGGGCAGTTCGCGATGGGCGCGACCCGCCTTGAGATCTTCAACGGCGGAATCGCCAGCCGATTTGCCAAAGACCAGCAGATCGAGCAGGGAGTTCGTACCGAGGCGGTTGGCACCGTGCACCGAAGCGCAGGCACATTCGCCACCGGCGTAGAAGCCCGGCACAACGCTGCTCATGTCGCCATCCTTGGGCATCACAACACGACCGGAGTAGTGCGTCGGGATACCACCCATCTGGTAGTGGCAGGTCGGCACAACCGGCAACGGCTCCTTCAGGCAATCAACGCCGGCAAACTGCAGGCCGATTTCGTGGATGCCTGGCAGGCGCTTCATGATCGTGGCCGGATCGAGGTGGGTGATGTCGAGCAGGACGTAGTCCTTGTTGACGCCACAACCACGGCCTTCCTTGATTTCGGTTGCCATGGCGCGGGAAACCACGTCACGGGAAGCGAGATCCTTGGCGTTCGGGGCGTAACGCTCCATGAAGCGCTCCTTGCTGCTGTTACGCAGGATACCGCCTTCGCCACGCACACCTTCGGTGATCAGCACACCGGCACCGGCAACGCCGGTCGGATGGAACTGCCAGAATTCCATGTCTTCGAGCGGAATGCCGGCACGTGCCGCCATGCCCAGGCCGTCACCGGTATTGATGAAGGCATTGGTCGACGAGTAGAAGATCCGGCCGGCACCGCCGGTCGCGAAAATCGTGGCGCGAGCATGGAAAATCACGATCTGGCCTGTTTCCATTTCCATGGCGGTAACGCCAAGGACATGACCTTCTTCATCACGAATCAGATCCAGCGCCATCCATTCCACGAAGAACTGGGTGTTGGCCTTGACGTTGCGCTGATACATCGCGTGCAGCATGGCGTGACCGGTACGGTCAGCCGCAGCACAGGAACGACGCACCGGCTTTTCGCCGAAGTTGGACATGTGACCACCGAACGGACGCTGGTAAATCTTTCCGTTATCGGTGCGGTCGAAAGGCATGCCGTAGTGCTCGAGCTCAACGACGACTTCGTTGGCTTTCTTGCACATGAATTCGATCGCGTCCTGGTCGCCGAGCCAATCGGAACCCTTGACGGTATCGTACATGTGCCACGTCCAGTGATCTTCCTCTGAGTTGCCGAGAGAAGCTGCAACGCCACCCTGGGCCGCAACGGTGTGCGAACGGGTCGGGAAGACTTTGGACAGAACGGCGGTCTTGAGACCGGCTTCGGACAATTGGATCGCAGAACGCAGACCGGCACCGCCAGCCCCGACGATGACTGCGTCAAACTTCAAAACAGGAATACTCACGCTTACAGCCTCCAGAGAATCGCAGCAGCCCACGCGGTGTAACCCACCAGCGCAGTAATGGTCAGCACGTGCAGGGTCAGACGGATACCCGTCGGCTTCACGTAGTCCATCCAGATGTCACGCACGCCGATCCAGGCGTGATAGAACAGGCTGACGAAGAAAAGGAAGGTCATGAACTTGATGACGCCATGGGCAAAAACACCTTGCCAGGCTTCAAAAGTTCCGGGGCGGACGATCAGCAGAACAACGGCGACCAAGACCGAATAGACCGCCATGATGACAGCGGTAGCACGCTGGGCAATCCAGTCCTTGAGACCGTAATGCGCACCGACAACGATACGGTTAATCACAGCAGAACCCCCCAGAGGATCAGGGTCAGCGGAATGCTGACCGCGAAAACCACAGCCGCAGACTTGCGGGCTGCCTCCTTCTCGATACCGACATGCAGATCGAGAAGCAGGAAACGGATACCGGCGCAAAAATGATGGACAAAGGCCCAGAGCAGGCCGGCCAGCACGACTTTAGCCGGCAGACTGGAAAATACCGCTTTAAAGACAGCGAACGTTTCAGCGGACGTCAGGCTGGCAGAAAACAACCAGAGCAACACGGGTAAAAACAGGAACAGCCCGACACCACTGACGCGATGAAGGATCGATACCTTGCCCGGAAGCGGCAACCTGATAGTGGTCAAGTCCAAATTTTTTGGACGTTTCTTGATGGTCATTTCTGCCATGAACGTCATCCCTCGCGAAAAGATGCGGTTTTTCCGCTTTTACGTAGTTAGAAAAGAAAAATAATTATACATTCAAATCTTGCTGCAACACGCCGCGCCAAGTGTTTTCCGGCGTGGCGATACCGGCTCTTTTCACGCTAGCCAAGATCGTTCCGATAGTAATGGTGGTTCGTGCAATAAAGCCCTCGCCGCCACTCGACCGGCTTTTCGCCATAGGTATATGCCGTACGCTCCACCAACAGCAATGGCGCCCCCGCTTTTACGGCGAGATGCTTGGCGCTGGTGGGGTCGGCCGCAACTGCCCGCAGGTGCTCTTCGGCACGAATCATGCGGACGCCGTAATCATTCTCGAAGACGCTGTAGAGAGAGCGATCCCCGCCGTCAAGACGATCCAGCGTCAAGCCTGCGAACAGATCGCTGACCAGATGAATCTGGTCAAAAACCACCGCCTCGCCGTTGAAACAAAGAAGACGCTCGACATAAATCACCGGCTCGCCGATTTTCAACCCGAGGGCGGCGGCAGCCTCCTCCCCGGCCTCCCGGGTCGTACATGAAAGGGGCACGCTGACCGTATGCGCCGCACTACCATCGTCGGGAACCAGACGCAAAAAGCGGTAAAAGGAACGCGGATCGTCGTGACTGGCGACAAAAGTCCCTTTGCCCTGGCGACGAATCAGCAGGTTCTCGGCCGCCATTTCGTCGATTGCCTTGCGAACGGTGCCCTGACTGACATTGAAACGCGCCGCCAGATCTCCCTCACTGGGAATGGCATCGCCCGGCCCCCATTCCCCTGCCTCCAGGCTGCGGATCATGAAATCCTTGATCTGCCGATAGAGCGGACTGAATGTCGGCGAGGCAACGCGAAAGGACGGGCGGACTGGATCTCGGTTCATGGCGGGAAATTTCAGCACATTTCCGGCGGGGCGTCCACGAAAAGTTGTCTTATATAAGACACATGATGAATTGACAGTCGGACGCCGAACTTCTAACATCTTTATTCTCTCGAACCAGCCGATGCAAGGTAAAAGACCAAGGCCAGCATTCGAGCAGACCCGCACATTTTCTACCATGCTGTTTCATTCAGGAGCGACATATGTCCAAAGCCCCCATGCGTGTTGCCATTACCGGCGCCGCCGGCCAGATCGGTTATAGCCTGCTGTTCCGTATTGCTTCCGGCGAAATGCTCGGCAAAGACCAGCCGGTCATTCTTCAGTTGCTGGATCTGCCGCAAGCCCAGAAGGCGGTGCAGGGCGTCATGATGGAACTTGACGACTGCGCCTTCCCGCTGCTCGCCGGCATGGTCGCCACCGATGACCCGAACGTTGCTTTCAAGGATGCCGACGTCTGCCTGCTGGTCGGTGCCCGTCCGCGCGGCCCCGGCATGGAACGTGCCGACCTGCTGACCGCCAACGGCGCCATCTTCACCGTTCAGGGCAAGGCCATTGCCGAGAACGCCAAGGAAGACGTCAAGGTTCTGGTTGTTGGCAACCCCTGCAACACCAACGCCTACATCGCCCGCTCTGCCGCCATCAAGGTTGGCCGCACCAACCCGAACAACTACCACGGCATGCTGCGCCTCGACCACAACCGTGCGCTGACCCAGCTGGCCCAGAAGTCCGGCCGCGCAGTTTCTTCGCTGAAGCAGCTGGTTGTCTGGGGTAACCACTCGCCCTCCATGTACGCCGACTATCGCTTTGTCACCTCCAACGGTGACAGCGTCAAGGGCCTGATCAATGATGCCGCCTGGAACAATGACGTCTTCCTGCCGACCGTCGGCAAGCGTGGCGCCGCCATCATCGAAGCCCGTGGCCTGTCGTCAGCAGCCTCCGCTGCCAACGCCGCCATCGACCACATCCGCGACTGGCACCTCGGCTCGACCGAGTGGGTCACGATGGGCGTCCCGGCACCGGCCGACAACGGCTATGGCATTCCGGAAGGTCTGGTCTTCGGCTTCCCGTGCGAGTGCAAGAACGGCACCTTCACGCTGATCAAGGGTCTGGAAATCGACGAGTACTCCAAGGGCAAGATTGCCATCACCCTGAAGGAACTCGAAGACGAACGCGCTGCTGTTGCCAGCATGCTCTAATCGGTATCGGTACTCGCTTCAACGAAAGGTCGCAGTAGAATACTGCGGCCTTTTTCTTTTCTGGTTCCTCATCATGCGCCACCCGAGAACTGTCCTGTTTGCCGGCGAAAAGCCCTTCCCCATCCTGCCCGCCGTTGACCACTATGCGGGCTCGGAAAAGCTGATGCGCAAAGCGCTATTGCTGCAAAAGGAGCTGGGGCCGATCTTCGACATCACCTGCGACTGCGAAGACGGTGCGCACGCCGGTGCCGAGCGCGAGCATGCCGAGATGGCAGCCAGTGTGATCATGAGCGACGACAACCTGTTCAATCGGGTCGGCGCCCGTGTTCATGACGTGACGCATCCGCACTGGCGGCAGGACATGGAAATTCTTGTCGGTCGTGCCGCCGCCAGGTTGCCGTTCATTACCCTGCCCAAACCGTGTAGCGCTGGCGACGTGCAAACCCAGATCGAAGCGCTACGCGAAATCGAGCAGGAATTCGATGTTGACCGCAGGATACCCGTTCATGTCCTGATCGAAACCCACGGCGCCCTGCGCGAAGTCTGGGAGATCGCCGCCCTGCCCGGCGTTGAAAGCCTGGACTTCGGCCTGATGGATTTCGTCTCGGGCCATCACGGCGCAATACCCGGGAGCGCCATGAAGAGTCCGGGGCAGTTCGATCATCCCCTGGTCGCCAGAGCCAAATGCGAGATCGCCGCCGCCGCACTGGCCTGCGGTGTCGTTCCCTCGCACAACGTAACGACCGAACTCAAGGACATCGATCTGATTCGCGACGACGCGCGTCGTGCCCGTACCGAGTTCGGCTATTTGCGAATGTGGAGTATCCACCCCAACCAGATCGTTCCGATCGTCGAAGCGATGCGACCCGACTTTTCCGAAGTCCAGGCCGCGACGGAAATTTTGATCGCTGCCCAGGACTCGGACTGGGGGCCGATCCAGCATGCCGGCAAATTGCATGATCGTGCCTCGTACCGTTATTACTGGGAACTGCTCGACCGCGCCCACATCACCGGCATGGAAATTCCGGCCAGCGCCAGGATTCGGTTTTTTGCCTGAAAACGGCGTCGACCGCAACAGGCAAGCGCCGCTCACGATTCTCTATCGCGACGAACATCTCGTCGTCATCGACAAACCCGCCGGCCTGCTCGTACATCGCTCGGAAATCGACCGCCACGAAACCCGCTTCGCGATCCAGATCCTGCGCGACCAGATCGGTCAGCGCGTCTGGCCGGCGCACCGTCTGGATCGTGGCACATCGGGGGTACTGTTGTTCGCGCTGAGCCCCGGACTGGCCAGCTCTCTCGGCCGCCAATTCGAAGCCGGAACCGTCGAAAAAAGCTACTGGGCGGTCGTCCGTGGCCACCCGCCCGGCGAAGGCGTGATCGATCACCCGCTCAGCCGTCAGCGCGACCCTTACGAATTCCAGGGCGAACGGAGCAGCCAGGAAGCACAGCCGGCATTGACCCGCTACCGCCGCCTCGCCGTAACCGAGCTACCGGTGATGGTCGACCGCTACCCGAGCAGCCGCTATGCATTGCTCGAACTGGAGCCGGTTACCGGCCGTCGCCATCAGTTGCGCCGCCACCTGAAACACATCGCGCATCCGATCATCGGCGATGCGACCTACGGCAAGGGGCGCCACAACCGCTTTTTTGCCGAACGCTTCGGCTGCCACCGCTCCTTGCTGGCATGCATCGCGCTGGTTTTCGACCACCCGGTCAGCGGACAGCGACTGCAAATAAAAGCGCCGGTGTCCGGCAAATTCGCCGCCACACTGGCGCAACTGGGCTGGAATATTACGCCGCGTTAAGCGATATTTTCTTCGAGGTGCTCCCTGAGCTCCTGATTGCGCTCAAGCTGAACAATGTCCGCACCCAGTGCATCGCGGGCGGACACCATGCCCATCGGCGCGCCATTGGCATCGACCACCGGCACATGACGGAAGCCGCCATCGATCATGAACTGTAGCGCATAGCCCAGGGGCCTGTCGGCGCGGATCGTCTGCGGATCACGCACCATCACCTGCGAAAGCTTCGTCGTATCCGGATCGAGATTGCCGGCAAGTATCTTGTTGAGCGCATCGCGCTCGGTAAATATTCCACTGATGCGGTTGGCATCGACAACCAGCAGTGCGCCGATCCGCTTTTCGGCCATCAATTGGCATGCGGCGCGAACGGTCATGTCCGGCGCGCCCGAAATCACTGGTCGCCCGGCAATGATGTTGCTGATGATTCTGGTAGGCATGTTTGTCTCCTTCTTGGTCTGGTGTAACGGAATAGTCGCCCGATTGGCGCCTCGATGCAAGCGTGCCCAAGCGCTATTGCGACATGATGACGACAATCGCAATCATAGCGAAGACAACAGATAGGCCGATGAGTTCGATATTCATCGAATTCGGCCACCCCGAGCGCCCGAAGGCGCACGCGGGAAATCCGGTCAGACCGTTTCGACGGCGGGCAACGCGACCTTGTTGTCGGTACTGAACTGGTAATCGTGAAAGACATGCTCGGCAGATAACAGGCGGTAGCTACCGTCTGCCTGCTGGCGCGCGGTATCCTTCAGCCGCCAGGTCAGCTGACCGCAGGTCCACAGATCGAAGTTGCGCATGTGCGTGCACAGACAGGTCTTGTCCATCACCTTGACCTTGCGCGCGCCGGGGTGCGCCGCCACCTCGCGATTGTAGGAGGTCACGTAGGAGCATTTGCCGTTGGCATCCAACAGGTAACCGTATGCCTCGCAGTTGGGGCGGATGCCGTCGCCGATGGCCGGGCTGCTCTTGATCATGCGCATCGGATAGCCGGTCGGCGAAATTTCGTTGACCACGATGTCGTCTTCGTTGGCCTTGAAATACTCCTGCTTCACGTCGGCAGGCAAACCGCATTCCTCGGTCACGGTAAACCGCGTCGCCACCTGAACGGCAGCGGCGCCGTTTTCGAGAAACGCCGCTGCATCGCTGCCGGTAAAAATACCGCCGGCCGGAATGACCGGGATGTCCAGTTGCGCATCCCTGAGATAGGCGATGACCTCGGCGACGATGGTCGCCAGATCGTACTTGGCCCAATCCAGGCCAAAACCGAGGTGGCCCCCGGCCAGCGGCCCTTCGACGACGATGTAATCGGGAAGACGGTTGGTACGGCTGCTCTTCTTGAGGAACAGTTGCAGTGCGCGCACCGACGAGACGATGATGCCCAGTTTGGCATCGCGAAAACGCGGATGGTCTTCGATCAATGCGAACGATCCGAGGTGCAGGCCGGCAGCCAGCGTGATGCCGTCGATGCCGGAATCCAGCGCGGCGCGCATGCGTGCCCGCAGGGTTTCCTTCGGCGCGTTCATCGTCAGCTTTTCCATGCAGTTGATCAGGATCAGCCCCGAACCCTGCTTGCGCCGCATCGTCGCCTCGACGTGCAGGCGGGTCGCTTCGACCAACCGGCCAATGTCGAACTTGACCGACGACTTGTCCTCGTTGAGAACGTTGTACTTGTAGAAAGCGAGTTTTTCCTTGACCTGCTTGGTGTCGTAGCGGCGGTCGGCGACGGTGTTGATCATGGCGTCGGAAATATGGCCGACCCCACCGAGGCGAGCCGCTTCCAGCGCCAGATCGGCGGTCGAAATATCGACGCCCATGCCACCGATCATGATCGGCACCAGTTCATGCTTGCCCAACTGCAAACGGAAATCGTCCACGCGCTTCATCGTCATCCTTCAGGAAAGCAGCCGAGCTCATTTCCGGTTACGCGAGCGTGGCTGAGCGCGGGATTTTACGCCAATGTGACCCTTCCTGCTTGCCGACGCCGCGATAAATGCGGCCTGAGCGATCGGCCTCCTGATTTCGAGTCGACGAATCCGGGAAGGTTCGCGCTCCGTTTCCGCCGTACCCGGGCCGCCCTACAGCACCGCCTCGAACAGTTCGAGCTGCGGCGGCCCCAGATAGAAATCGCGCGGTGACTGGCCGGCCGCCATGTGCGCCTTGCGGAAGGCATCCGACTGCGTCCAGTCGGCGAAAGCCTGCTCCGATTCCCATACCGTGTGCGATGCGAAGAGCGTTCGCTCCTCATTGGTATCGCCGCGCAGCAAATTGAAGGAAACAAAGCCCGGCACCTCGGCCAGATAGCTGTTGCGGTTGCGCCAGTGGGCGACGAAATCGTCCTCCCGGCCCAGTGCGATACGAAAACGGTTCATGGCGATAAACACGGAATCCCCTTTTTAAAATGCGCGCATGCTTGTTGCTTGAAGGATGAATCTTCCACCCGATACGCGCCCGACACAATATGCTCGACGACAATGACAATCTCGATTTCGGCCTTCTTCCAGCGCCGGTCGAACGCCTGCTGCACGCTGGTGTGGCCGCCCATTTCAGCGATCCGACGCAGGCCGAGCGCCTGTTCCTCACTGCCCTCCTGCTGGCGCCGGACGCACTGCCGGCGCATCGCTGCCTAGTCAAACACTACAACCGCTGTCGGCAATTCGACAAGGCACTGCCTGCCGCGCAAGGCTGGGTCGCCGCAGCGGCGCGCGCCGCCGGCCTGCCGGACAACTGGCTGCTGTGGCGGGAAGCACCGGGCAGCGCCCTAGCCGCACTCAAGGGCCTGGCCTTCATTCACCTGCGCAGCGGCCAACCGGGCAAGGCCGAAGACGCCATCCGCCGGGTCGTTGCGCTTGATCGCGACGATGCCGTCGGCGGTTCGGTCATCGTCGCCCTGCTGGAAGAAACACTACTGGCGATTTAGAGTTCGCACTGTGTGCTGCAGATTCAGGCTACGGCAGACTTGCCCTGACTTCTGAACCACAAGACAAAATCGTCCAGCGGCAGTGGCTTGGAGAAGAGGTACCCCTGACCATTGCGGCAGCCCAGTTGCAATAGCTTCTGCACCTGTCGCTCCTCATCGAGTCCCTCTCCGAGCGATTCCATACCCAAATCGTTGGCAAGATCGAGAATAGTGCGAACGATCCGCATATTTTGATCGCCATTGAACATCTGGATGACAAACGACCGATCCACCTTGAGCTCGTGAATCGGCAATCGAGCGAGGTAGCTGAGCGAGGAATAGCCGGTTCCGAAATCATCCAGGGAAAGCTTGAAACCCATGGCGTTAAGCCGATTGATTGCCTCCAGGCTTTTTTCCTGATCGCCCATCATTGAGGTTTCGGTCAACTCCAGCAGAAATTGCTTCGGAGAAAGACCCCATGCGCCGAGTTGCTGCTCCAGCAAATCCGGCAGATCTGGATCGAGCAAATCCTGGGCGATAAGATTCAACGAAAGCCGTATACCAATCCGGGCATCCGCCAGGTCCGCAGCTACCCGCATCGCAGCACGAACCAGCCATGCGGTAAACTCCTGTCGCCAGCCATTCTGAACCACAGCGTCGATTATCTTGGGCGGCTCGACCCATGCTCCGTCCTCCCGCCGCCAACGCAAGAGCAATTCGGCACCGATGCATTTCCGGGAAGCGAGATCGACCTGCGGCTGGAGAAACAGCATCATTCGTTCCGCCTCGATGGCCGAACGCAGTTCGTCTGTAAATACGGCGTAGTTATGCCATTCGATCCCCTGCTCGGGTCGGAACCAGGCAAAGTTATCTTCGTCCCGGAATACCGACCAGCGCGCCAACCGCGCAGAATGAATGACCGCGCTGGCTTCGCGGCCGTGATCCGGCATCAATGCCGCGCCGACGGCTACCGAAAACATCAAGGGGTGGCCACTGGGCATCTGGATCGGTTCCTCGAACGCCTGGAGAATTCGCGTAGCCGCCAGACTGGGCTGAACGCGGCTATCGGCGTCCGGAATCAGAACCAGCCATTCGCCCTCGCGGCCGGCAAACACCAGATCGACAGGTCTAACGATTTCGCGAAAGCGATCGGCGCAGATCAAGGGCAATTGTTGCAAATCGCTCGCGGCTATATACGAACGACTATCCCGATTGCTCAGGCTGATAGAAATGGCGGCCGCACGCCGGTGTTCCGCCGACCATTTCTGTAGTGCGTGCATGGCACTGACTTCTCCAGGAATGCCCGAGCGGGCCTGACGCAACTCTTCTTTGGCTTCAATCGCACCACAACAGGCAGCGACGACTGCACGTCGAAATACCAGGCAAAGATCAAGATGTACCTGTCGTGCCGGCGCCGAGCCGCCGAGCATTTTTTGTTCTGCTTCGCGGGTGGCCAGGAACACCAGCCGAAAGAGATCGCCGACTGCCACGCCCGCATCGGTCAGTCGCTCCCAATGACGCAGCCATTTCCGTTGCCAAGCCATGTCACCGAGCGAACCTGGCAACTCCAGCAACGTATCGTGAAAGTCCTTGTCGTCGGGCAGAACCACCTCACACAGTGCGGCGAACGCAGCGGGTCGCCAGTAGGCAGCCATGGCTGCGGCGGAACGTACTTCGGATGGCGTCAGGCAGTGCGTTTCGAAATCGATCAGGCTATCGAACTCAGGCAGCAAAATAATGCTCCTCGGAATTGAGGCCGTAAGCATCCTGTGGCAGTGCCCGCAACACGAAATAGTCCTTGCGCCGTGGCTCTCGCAAGTCGATGACGCGGTACTCACGTACCCTCAATTTCATCTGATCCAACAGGATCAATACCCGGGGCCGGGCGCGCTGGACCCGGTTCTGCTGAATCACCACGGCCACTTCACCGGTGTTTAGCTCCAGCAGCGAGCCAATAGGGTAAAGGCCAACACATTGCACCAGTTGCTCCAGCAAAGCACTGTTGAACTGCCGGTCTTTCAAGGAATAAAGCGCTTCCAGCGCCTGCTGATGCCCGAGCGCCGACCGATAAGGACGGCTGCGCGTCATTGCGCAGAACGAGTCGATAAGCCCGGCCATTTCAGCATTGCGGCCAATCTGCTGACCAGCCAGGCCACGCGGGTAGCCGCTGCCGTCCCAACGCTCGTGATGGTTGGCGATGGTCAGCAGAACATCGTTGGGCAAGGCGTTCTGCAAACAGAGTATTTCCAGCGAACTTGCCACATGCGAACGGATAAGCTCCCGTTCCTCTTCGACCAGTTCGGTGGTCTTGGCCAGTAGCTCCTGCGGCAACGTGGTTTTACCGACATCCTGCAACATGCCAGCCAAGCTCAATTTCAGCAGTCGCTCCCCGGCCAACCCGATATGCTTCCCGAGCAAGAGGAGATAGACCGAAACGTCGACAGCCTGATCGAAACTCGACTCATCGGCCCGTTTCAGGCGCATGAGCCACATGACGGCATCCGGATTGCGGTTCAGGCTATCCGAGAGTTCTTCGATACGACCGGAAAGGGTGGCGACGTCAATCCTGTCTTCAACGTGCAGGTTGGTCAGCGTCTTGTGCAGCGACACCTGAAAATTTTCGAATGTCGGTTCGATGCGTTGCAGTTCTTGCGATAACGCGACAGCTTCGGCGTTGTCATTCTGTTCATACAAGTAACGCAGAAAACGCTGCCGTTTCAATTGGCGGCGTTCCAACTCCATCGCCAACTGATCGCTGTGGTTGTCGCCTTGAGCCAGTGTAAATCGTGGTCGCACGTCGCGTTCACGAACCGGATCCCGGAAATGCTCGCCAATGGAGAAAGCGCGGTCGATATAAACGAAACGGCAACACCTTGCGAAGGTCTCGATCTCATTGGGTTCCGAAAGCACGAAGCCTTGCAGAAAAAAAGGCAGCTCGATCCACGGACAGTCAGCCTCCGCTACGAACATCCCAAGTTTCAAGTCCTCAACTGCAACGATCTCCAGACCGGATTCCACACCCCACCCTGTATCTATGCACAACCAAAAAACGGGCTAACTTCGCCGTTTGGATGGCTATATCCTGTTTATCCTCCCGTGGCGCTACACCGTACCTTGTCGATTTTTATTGTTCGCTATCAAGGACAGCATCATTTTGCCATGCCATCACGCTCGCGGGTGCGCGTGAAAGCGAGACTTCGTGAAGTTTGTCACGATTGGGGGCATTGGAATGTATTCGGGCATTTTTGCCCCTTTTTGACCGTTGACCGCAACAGGCGCGGTCGACCCGGATTTTTGGCCGAAATCGGCATCGCTCAGCCGGCAACCTCGGCCTGCTCCAGCGCCCGGAACATCGAGCAGCGGCGGAAGACATCCTCCGTCGGCGGCACCTGTTTCTGGTTGCAGAATTTCGCCACCAGTTTGGCCAGGCCCTTGATGTCGCGGCCGGAAGCTTGCGGGAAAACATCCGGCAGGCGATCCATCAGCGCCGGCTCGATGGACAGCCCGAACTGCGCGCTCATCACGCCCCAGATCTTGCGGCGGTCGTCGCGGCTGGGCGAATGGAAACGGATCATCGCGATGCAGCGCGAAACGATGGCTTCGTCGATGTCATCGACCCGGTTGGTGGTCAGGAAGAGCAGCCCGTTGAAATACTCCAGCACGCGCAGGAAGACGCCGACGACGGCGTTCATCGTGATGTTGTCGTCGCGCTTCTTGATGTAAACGTCGGCCTCGTCGATCAGCATCACCGCCCCCCAGCGCTGGGCGCGGGTCAGCACCTCCTTGAGCGCGACCTCCATCGCCGCCACGTTCAGCCCGAGTTGCCCGGAATGCACGCGGTACAAGGGCCGCTTGATGATTTCGGAATAGACCTCGGCGGTCAGCGTCTTGCCCACCCCGGCCGGGCCGGCGCAGAGCACCGTGGTCCCGCCCGATTTGCCGGCGACGATGTCGTCCATCAGCACGTCCATTTCGGCGGTCAGGATGTCGATCAGGTCAGTCTGTTCTGGCGGCAGCACCAGCTTGTCCTTGAGTTCGGGCTGGTAGGCGTAGGGCTTCATGTCGTCGACGTGCACCCATACGTAGTGGTGCAGGTCGAGATGGAACATCAGCATGTAGAAATGCACCGGCAGCTCGGTGAACAAGCCCTTGCCAATGCCGGCCTGGGTTTCCTCGACCTCCGCTTCCTCCTTGCCAGAAAGGCGGGAATTGCGTTGCACCCGGCGCACGAACTTGGCCAAAATGTCGCCGGTCGCATCGAGCGCCAGCACGCGCTCGCCGAGGATGCTTTCGTCGTTGACCAGGCGCGCCGGGCTGCCGGTTGATGACAAGATAATCACGTCCTTGCGCGAATAATCGGTATCGCGGTGCGTTGCCGTCGGGTTCTCGGCAAAGTAGCCGACGCCGCTGCCGGAAAACTGCGCGCCGTACTGCGCCCGCCACTCGAAGTAGCGCTCGGCGCCCTCGTCGTAGCTCTTGAGCAACTCCGGCGTTTCCTTGACGAAGCCCTTGGCCGCCAGGATTTCCGGAATCGTGCGTCCGGCGATGTCGGGCCCGGAAATGCGCAAGGTCGCGGTCGCCAGCCTCGCCTTGGCATTGGCCTTCAGCTCGAGAAAGATTTTGCCGGTTTCCTCTTCCGAAGGCGGCGTGAAGTCCAGCCGCGTCACAACATAGGCCAGCGGCTTGCCAGTGATGCTGGCCGAAAATACCCAACCGCGCGACGCGCCTTCGGACAGGTAGCGGGCAATCGCCGGCACGGCCATTTCCAGCTCTTCCGGCTCGAAGCGCTTGCCGCCTTCGTGCAACGCTTTCTGCAGGGTAGCGATCTGCGCCCCGCGCGCCCGCAGTTCCGGCCCGCCCTGCGCGTACAGGTCTCTCAGGAAGGCGAGTTCCTCGTCGCTTAACTGGCCAAACGGAATCTCGACCTTGTTGCCGAAGCGCAGTTGCTCCTGCACGTAGGCCAGTCGTGGAAAGGCCTGCATCATCGCCTCGATGTGCGTCCGTTCGATTTGCAGCTTCATGGCTACCGCCCCCTGATGGTTATCGCTTTGCTGTTCGCTAGCGAGTTCCATGCCGAGCGGCCGACGCCCGTGAATCATTTTTAAACAATGACTTGATGCCCAAGCCCGTTTGTCGTTCTTGCGACAATCAATCCGTGGGATACTCCCCGCCCTGCCCATGATCGGACACCAGATGACGGCCGCCGCCCCCAAACCCGCCTCAAAACCCGGGCTCCACCCGCGCAACAAGAGCCTTGCCGGCTACGATTTTGCCGCCCTCACCGCCATCGCGCCGGGGCTGGTCAAGTATGTGGTGACCACGGCGGCCGGCACGCCGAGCATCGATTTCGCCAACCCGGCCGCCGTCAAGGCGCTGAACCGGGCGCTGCTGGCGCATCTCTACGGCGTGCGCGGCTGGGACATTCCGGCCGGCTACCTGTGCCCCCCGATTCCCGGACGCGCCGACTACATTCACCACGTCGCCGACCTGCTTGCCAGTTGCAACAAGAAAGTCATTCCGACCGGCCCCAACGTCCGCGTGCTCGACATTGGCGTCGGCGCCAACTGCGTCTATCCGCTGATCGGCCACGCCGAATACGGTTGGCGTTTTCTCGGTGTCGATATTGATCAGGCAGCGCTCGACAACGCCCAGACCATTTTGGGCAAAAATCCGGCGTTGACCGCAACCGTCGAACTGCGCCACCAGCCGGTCTGGGACAACATCTTCGTCGGCCTGCTGCGTTCCGGCGAGAGCTTCGACCTCAGCATTTGCAACCCGCCCTTCCACAATTCCCCCGACGATGTGCTCGCCGTCAGTCAGCGCAAGTGGAACAAGCTCGGCAAAGCGGGCGCCAAAAAGGGCGCGGTGCAGCCCCGGCTCAACTTCGGCGGCGGCGGTACCGAGCTGTGGTGCAACGGCGGCGAGCGCGCCTTTGTCAAGAACATGATCGAGCAGAGCGCCGGCATTCCCAAGCGGGTCATGTGGTTCACCAGCCTGGTGTCGCAGGCCGACAATCTGGTGCATATCGAAGCGGCGCTGAAGAAGGCCAAGGTCGTCGATTCGCGCATCGTCCCGATGGCGCAAGGCCAGAAGCAGAGCCGTTTCGTCGCCTGGACTTTCTGCGGCAACGGCGAGCGCGAGAAATGGCGGCGCGAACGCTGGTCGGCACCCACCGAAGCCGGGCCTGTTGCGGTCGACCCCGTATAATTGCCAATTTTCAAAGCAGAAGCTGCCCGTGTCCGACCGCCTTGCCGTCCTGCCCCAATACCTGCTGCCCAAACAGGCGCTGACCGTCCTCGCCGGCAAGCTGGCCTCCGCCGAAGCAGGTAGCCTGACCACCAACGTCATCCGCTGGTTCGTCG
>ERZ1645187.694-NODE-694-length-32892-cov-6.313579_pt1 | contig 32892 bp, 29 predicted proteins | sample MGYA00575352_ERZ1645187 | MGnify/ENA primary metagenome ERZ1645187 (study PRJEB40837, sample SAMN11349314) | freshwater sediment metagenome | isolation source: river sediment | host: Sediment | place: India: Wazaribad , New Delhi | collected 2017-02-21 ... | reverse complement strand
CGCTCCGTACGTAAACCGGATCGACAATCTCGGAGCGGACGGAGTCGAAACGGCTCAGCGCATCCACGATATTTTCATTGAAAATAACTATGCCTGCGAGGTACTCGCGGCAAGCTTCAAGAACACACAGCAGCTTCTCGAACTGTGCGAATACGGAGTAGGCGGAGCGACCGCGGCTCCGGATATTCTGAACGGACTGCTTACGAACCGGATCGTGACCGATGCGGTCAAGGTGTTTAACAGCGACTTTGCCGGACTGGTCGGCCAAGGCGTCACGATGGCAGACTGAAGCGGACGAAAAAAACCTCTCTGAGTTAATCGGAGAGGTTTTTTTATTTCTTATTTATTCTGTGCTGCGATCTGTTCGGCTGCTTTGTTGACGCATCCCAGCGCGTTCAGGCTGCGGGGATAGCCGATGTAGGGCAGACACTGTGAGATGATTTTGATCAGGTATTCCTTGTCGTTTCCGATGCGCATGTTCGCGACCGCATGAGACGTGAGCTGCGGTTCGCATCCGCCCTGAGCGGACAGGAAGCAGAACGTGATCATTTCTCTCTGTCTGTAGTCGAGACCGTTTCTCGTATAGTAATCGCCGAAGCAGTTGCCTGCGAGCCAGCGGTTGATGTGGCGGCTTTCTTCCGGACCGGATTTGTAGAATTCCTTCATGCCGTCACCGAAGATATCCACCTGAGTCTGAACGCCCTTTTCCAGGCGGTCTTCCATCGTCGTCGTCGCCTGACCAGGCAGCGGCAGCTCGATATTCAGATCCTTGAAGATTTCGTTGGTCGCAGTCAGGAACGGGAGGACCCGGCCGATACCGCAGTAGTCTGTGGCCTGATAGACGATCTCCTTGATTTCGACCGGAGTCAGACCGAAGTTGAGCGATGCAGGAACGATCGCGCGAAATTCGTCGATGCCCTGACATCCGATAAGCGTCGCGAGAATCGCCATGAAGCGGGTCCTGTCATCCAGATCGTCCTGATTGACGACCTCGTCGAAGGTGAAATTATCCAGACGTTCGATATATTCGGGATCTGTCATCGCCACTTCTGATACGTATTCCGGAAACATTTTTTCATGATATTCTTTCGCTGCTTTTGTGATAGCCATTTTAGCTTTCCTCGTTTCTATATTTTCTGTTTATTGATTTAGATGATTTTCTGTGACTTCTGTTCTGCCGGAGTCTTCGGGTCAAGACGGTATTGTATATCCGGCGTCGTAAGCCGTCCGGATCAGACCGGTCATTTCCTTTTTATCTGCGGGCGAGCCGTAGGCATGGGTCATGCCCATGCATCCCAGACTGATTTCTGAAACCTCAAGTCCGCCGAGATTCCTCTTTTTCACATTAAACCTCTTTTCCGGTCTGATACGCCTGATCGAAGGAAGGATGCTTATAGACATCTCCCTTGTCCCAGGTTCCGGTTCCGTAGATGATGCCTTTTTCTGCCGCTCCCGGAAGACAGCGCAGATATCCGCGAAGCCCTTCGATCGTTCCGTCAGCAGCCGAATGCTCGGGATCCGCCGCGGTCACGATAAAGTAGAAATCCTTATCCCGAATTTCCGTATAACGGGGAAGACATCGGTCGATCATGATCTTCATCTGCGCGTTCATCGAATAGAAATAGACGGGCGCCGCCAGGACGATAACGTCCGCGTCGATGAGCTTGTCGAGGATTTCCGGCATGTCGTCCTTAAACACACATGCGCCGTCGTCACGGCAGGCATAGCAGGCGATACACGGCGAAATGTTCTTTCCCGCAAGGTTTATCTTTTCGACCTTATGGCCCGCTTCCTTCGCTCCTTCAAGAAACCGGTCGCACAGGACGTCCGAATTTCCGCCTTTTCTCGGACTTCCGCTTACTGCGAGTACTTTCATTGACTCCTCCTGATATTTTATGGCGTTCGCCGTCATTTTAGTTCCTGATTTAATGGTACTCGGAGATGCGGTTCGGAACAATTTCGGTTTCGGGGATATAGGATAAGGTTTTCTTATCTGAAAAATGCAGAAAAAATTAAAAAGATACTGATTCGGGGGTTGACCTCGTTCTTAGCACCACCCTTATTCTTTAATTATCAGATACGAGCGCTCAGTTAAACAGTCAGTACGGACAGTATTCCAATTCAATACTAGCCATCAGGGGATAAAAATGGGAAATTATCACGATTTAGCACTCCAGATCATTGAAGATGTCGGAGGAAAAGAAAACATACGTTCACTCGCGCACTGCATCACGCGGCTGCGCTTTAAATTAAAAGACGAATCGAAAGCGAACGATCAGTCGCTCATCGACAATCCCGGTGTTGTCACCGTCATGAAATCCGGCGGGCAGTATCAGGTTGTCATCGGAAATCATGTACCGCAGGTCTATGCGGATGTCTGTGAAGCGGCCGGTATCAGCAGCGATGCTCAGCCTCAGCCGGAAGCAGCGGAAGAAAAAGAGCATATGAGTCCGCTTGATACGCTTATCGACCTGATCTCGGGGATCTTCCAGCCCATACTTGGCGTACTTTGTGCGGCAGGCATGATCAAAGGCTTCAACGCACTGTTCGTCGCGATGGGTCTGTACTCGGGAACAGGCGGGGAATACCTGATGTTCAACGCGGTAGGCGACGCCCTGTTCAGATTCCTGCCGATTCTGCTGGGCTACACTTCCGCAAAGAAGTTCAATGTCAAGCCCTTTGTCGGCATGCTTATCGGCGCCGCGCTCTGCTACCCGACCATTCAGCTCAGCACGGTATCGTCCGGCGCTGAACCGCTTTACACGCTGTTTGCAGGAACGTTTTTCGCATCGCCGGTTTATTTCACATTTTTCGGAATTCCGGTTATCGCGATGAACTACACATCGACAGTCATTCCGGTCATTCTGGTATGCTGGGCTGCTTCATATTTCCAGAAATGGTTCACGAATATCATTCCGGAAATCGTCGGAAACTTCCTGGTTCCGATGTGCACGCTGCTCTGCTCTCTGGTTCTGGGCTTTATCGTGATCGGTCCGGTGGCGACCTTCCTGTCGAATCTGATTACGGCCGCGATGCTGTTTATCATGAATTACTCGCCGATCGTCGCAGGCGCGCTGCTCGGTGTCTTCTGGCAGGTCCTGGTTATCTTCGGTCTGCACTGGGGTCTGATTCCTGTGGCGATCAACAATATCGCGACGACCGGCAGCGATTCTCTGACGGCACTGATTTATGGTGCGTCTTTTGCTCAGACCGCGGTCGTTCTGGCTATCTTCTGCAAAACGAAAGATAAGAAACTGAAAGATCTCTGTATCCCTGCCGCGATCTCCGGATTCTTCGGTGTAACGGAGCCTGCGATTTACGGGGTGACGCTTCCGAGAAAACAGCCGTTTTACTTCAGCTGCATTGCAGCCGGCATTTCAGGCGCATATTTCGGAGCGATGCATTTTGCAAAATACATTTTCGGCGGTCTGGGAATTTTCGGACTTCCGAACTTTATCAATACGACAACGAGTGACTCCAGCGGAATCGTCACAGCGCTTATCGGCATCGCGATCGCGATGACGGCGGGCTTTCTGCTCACTTTCTTTTTCTGGAAGCCGGAAGCGGTCGAAAAAACCGATAATAAGCCGGAGGGTTCGAAACAAGTTAAAAAAGCGCTCGAAACGATTCAGACAGAAAACGCAGGAGTTTAAATGCATAAAAAGGGTTTTCCGAAAGGCTTTTTATGGGGAGGCGCGACAGCGGCCAACCAGTATGAAGGAGCCTACTTAAGCGGCGGGAGAGAAGCTGCAACCAGTGATGCGGTCACTGCCGGAAGCTTTGACCATCCCCGGATGATCACATATAAAACAGACGATAATGCGGTCGGACAGACCGAGAGAATGGGAAAGCTGCCTGACGGAGCTGCGGGCTTAATCGACCCGGAAAGCTATTATCCGAGCCACGCCGCGACTGATTTCTATCATCATTACCAGGAGGATATCCGGCTTTTCGCAGAAATGGGCTTTAAAAGCTTCCGGCTGTCCGTCTCGTGGTCCCGGATCTGTCCGAAAGGAACGAAAGAAATCAACGAAGAGGGTCTTGAGTTTTATAACAGTGTATTTGACGAGCTGCTCAAATACGGAATCGAACCTGTCGTTACGATCAATCATTTCGATATGCCGATGTATCTGGCAGACGAATATGACGGATGGTCCTCGAGAGATACTATCGACAATTTCATGTTCTTTGCGGAGACGATATTAAGAAGATATAAGGACAAGGTCAAATACTGGATGACCTTTAATGAGATCAATTTTATGAAAAGCTGGGTCTACACCGGCGTTCGTAATAATGATCTGCAGCATCAGTATCAGGCTTCACATCATATGTTTTTGGAAAGCGCACTGACGGTCAGTCTGGCGCATCAGATCAATCCGGAATTCAAAGTCGGAATGATGGTCTCCTACGTGCCAAGCTATCCCAATACCTGCAGACCCGAAGACGTGATGGCGGCGATCATCGACAACCGCGAAAAAGAGTTCTTTATCGATGTTCAGGTAAACGGAGCCTATCCGTCCTATAAGCTTAAGGAATTTGAACGCGAAGGCGTCAATATTCTGAAGGAAGATGGCGACGACGAGATTCTTAAAAACGGAACGGTCGATTATATCGGCTTCAGCTACTATATGTCCACCGTATCGGCAGCGAACAAGGATGATCTCGAAAAGACCGGCGGGAACCAGCGGACGTTCGCGAAAAATCCGTATCTGAATGCCTCCGAATGGGGCTGGATGCTGGACCCGATGGGACTGCGTATTTCATTATGCCAGCTTTATGAACGCTACCATCTGCCGCTGTTTATCGTCGAAAACGGACTCGGCGCCGTAGACAGTATCGAGGAAGACGGACAGATCCATGACGATTACCGCATCGATTACTTCAGGGAGCATATTCAGGCTGCCAGAGACGCAGTCGTTCTCGACGGGGTCGATCTGATGGGCTATCTTCCCTGGGGATGCATCGATCTCGTTTCTGCCGGAACCGGTGAAATGAAAAAGCGGTACGGCTTCATTTATGTCGATATGAATGATAACGGAAAGGGAAGTCTGAAACGAATCAGAAAAGACTCCTTTTACTGGTACAAGAAAGTTATCGAATCGACTGAAGGCGCCTGATTATGAATACGACATACTCTAATTCCCCTATCTGACATAACCCCTGATGCTTCGAACAGAATCGGCATCAGGGGATTTTTTATTTCAGAGGGCGGATTATATTACGTATACCGGCATATAGGTTTCCAGATACCTCGCGAACCGGTTTCGATGAAAGATCCGGGTGAGAAGGTTCGCGTGGACGGGTCCGTCAGGCTTCAATCCCCGCTCCTCTGCGTAAGCTTTCATACCGTCAAAAAGACTGTTGCTGAAGTTCCAGCGTTCGCCGGCATCGACGATCGAATACACGGCTTTTCTGCGCGGCAGAAAGGTCATATGATCGAAAGACATCTCCACAAATTCCGCATATCTTTTTTCGATACTGAGTCCCCAGTGAAAGCGATCGTTATCCTCCAGATAATCCTTCAGATCGATGTAGACTGTGTTGTCAAAAAACGAATAATAATCGAGGGCCTGATGTACGACCTTCAGTTTTTCATGATCGAGTGTGTATTCGAAATTTTCTCTGTAGGGAATGAAATACGTTTCTCGAGTTTCGATAAGCCGGCATCTTCCGAGAGTTTCCGGAATATCTCTGATCGTATTCAGATAATGTTCGTTTTTGATCGCAAGGTTAGAATAAAACCGGGCTTTTTCCAGAAACTCTTTCTGCTTTTCTTCGATTTTTTCATTAAAGCTTGTGTAGGACCCCCGGCTGAAAATTTCGAGGACTTCTTTAACCGAAAAGCCGAGTGACTGATACTTCTTGCATTCATAGATATAGTTGATGTCCCAGTCGTCATAATAACGGTATTTATTTACAGGATCGATCTCCGGATGTATAATGCCGACCTTTTCGTAGTAACGAAGGGTCTCCCGCGTGATGTTAAGCATGCGGCAGACATCCTTTGCCGTATATTTCATAATTGTACCGGCCTCCTTTCGGCAGATCTATTCAGATTTTAAGTGAATTTTCCTGTACCTCGACGGCGACACGCCTTTTCTCGACTTGAAGAGCCTCGAAAAGTACATCGCGTCTTCGTATCCCACGGACAGCGCGATCATTCCGACAGGATAATCGGAATCTGCGAGCATCCGGCAGGCCCTGCTGATCCGGACGTTCAGCAGGTACTCCTGCAGGGAAATGCCGGTCCGTTCCTTGAACAGGCGGTACAGATAGGAGCGGTTCACATTGAGCTCCTGAGCGATCTTCGCAATGTTAACCGGATTCTGATAATTCGAATCGACGAAGCGGACTGCTTCTTCGACGTAGGAGCGCGTCTTCTTCTCGGTCGTCACGTTCTGATTCGGAAATTTCTCCGCGAGCATAAACAGAAATTCATGGAGCACGCTGTTCATAAGCAGATCCTTATTGCGTCCGGCTCTGTTGGCACCGTACATCTTCTCATGACAGTAAAAGAAGCGTTCGTCGTCTCCGTAGCTGCAGACGAGGGTGTCCAGCAGACTGGTCCGTTCGATATAATTCTCGATTTTAGCGCCGTGAAAGCCCATCCACGCGTAGGTCCAGGGCTCCGTCTCATCCGCTTCGTAATAGACCGGCTCTCCGGGAACGATCAGAAACGCATCTCCGGCGGACAGCTCGAGTTTCCTGCCGCGGGCCAGATAGATTCCCTTTCCGTCGAGGATCGAGTGGATCATGTAGCCGCTCCGGATGACCGGTCCGTAGGAATGGGACGGCTCGCATTTTTCATATCCGCAGGTATAGACGAAGGCGTCGAGGCTCTGCTCATATTCGTTTGAAAAGTCGAAATTTTCCATAGTTATTCCGTATCATTCTTGATCATGGTCATTAGTATTTCGGCGGCTATTCTTCAGTTTTACCGGTAAACTGCGCTTCCAGTATTTCCGCGAAATCGTCATTATACTTGTTTTCATCATTCAGCGGCCAGAAGGCGCAGTAGTTGCGGATCACCGGCTTTCCGTTCCTGAGGAGAAGCAGACGCCGGATGGTCGCGGTAAACTGAAACGAATCTCCGCCCTCCACAGGCATGACGCCCTTTCCGCCGGCGACCATCATCCTGGCTTCTTCTAGATTTTCCGCAAAAATGAAATCACCGTTAAATCCGACGACATTATGATAGAATTCGCGTTCGTTTTCCTGCTGTTCGACAGAAGAGACGATGATACACGGCGTATTTTTCAGATCCGCGATCTCGACGCTTTCCGCCTGAGCGATGGGATTTCTCGCCGATATTTCGACGGAGCATTCGCTCCTTGTCAGGATCAGGTTGTTGTAGTCTTCCGAGAAGACTCTGCGCTGGTCGCTGAGAATCAGATCCACGCCTCCTTTCAGCAGCAGCATATACAGCTCTTCGTGATTGCCGGTGACGACGCTCGTTTCGACTTCGGGAAATTCTTCCGTAAATTCCGCGAGGGCCAGCTGCAGCTCGGGACCCGCGTAGCCCCGAAGATAGCCGAGACGAAGGCGGGGAAGATCGCCGTACGCGATCTTCGAAGCCTCCCGGCATATCTTTTCATAATCCGCGGTCAGGATCAGGCTTTTCTGATAAAAGTACTCGCCGGCCGGAGTCAGGGTAAAGCTGCGGTTTCCGCGTTTAAGAAGCTGAAAGCCCAGCTCGCGCTCCAGCGCCTGGATCTGCTGGGAGATTGCGGACTGGGAAATAAAGCATTCTTCCGCGGCTTCGGTAAAGCTGCCGCATCGTACGACAGCCTGAAAGTATCTGAGTTGACGGAGCAAGAGATTCACCTGCTTTCGATGTTTGCAAATTTTCTGAGAGTCCCGTTTTGTCAGCCGGATACTGTGCGAGAAGCGGCTGTCGAACGGTTTCTGTTTTTATTTTAATTCAGCCGGCTGATGTAAGACAGTCTATTTTATGTATACTGAAACTATATCTTTAAATCGATTTTACTAAATATAAGACAGACCATGCGATATGAACAATATAAACCGACAAAGTGAGGATAAAATGAACGCATTATTATTTGATATTGACGATACTTTATATGATCAGACTTCACCTTTCGTGAAAGCTTATGAAGATCTATATAAAGACCGTTACGATATTCCGGTTTACGATCTGTACGTCAGCAGCCGCAGGTACAGCGACGAGGTCTACGACCAGTCGATGCGCGGTGAGATCACGATGGATGAAATGTATATCTACCGGATCAAAAACGCGTTCCGCGATTTCGGGATCGACATCACGGATGACGAGGCGCTTGAGTTTCAGAAAATCTACTCGGGCTATCAGAATCATATCGAGATGTCGGAGACGATGAAGGAGCTTCTCGATTACTGCGACGGGAAGGTCCGTCTCGGGATCATCACCAACGGACCGGAGGATCATCAGCAGGATAAATTCAACGCTCTCGGCATGGAACGCTGGATTCCGGACAGCGATCTGTTTATCTCGGAAGCCGTCGGCATCGCGAAGCCGGACGTCGGGATCTTCAGACTCGCGGAGGACGGCATGGAGCTGACGCCTGAAAACACATGGTACGTCGGAGACGCGTACATCAACGATATTACGGGCGCAGCCGGAGCGGGGTGGAACTCGATCTGGATAAACAGAAGAAAGTACGAGCAGCCGGCCGACGGACCGAGGCCGAACTATATGGTCACGACGGACGAAGAGCTGTCGAAGCTCGTCAGAAAGCTCATCGGGTAGATTGCCAGATTATTGTATCAGCTGACCGGTCTGTCAGGCGATTTCATATCGCCGGCCGGTCAGTCGTTTAACGGATGCCCCGGCTCACTTTCTTGTGAGTCGGGGTAGTTCGCGTTTTAAGAAAACGTTTGATGTGAACTTTTTGTAATTTTAACTTCTATTTCTTTTATCTTATCGGAATTGTCGCCAGGCTTTATTATTAACTTATCAAAAGGAACGACGATTCAAGACACGACCGGTCAACGTCTGATATGTCGACAAGAAAGAGGAATAATTATGAAAAATCATGTCAACATTACCGACGCAGTAAAATTTGTTGTTAATTCTGAAGATGAAAAATTTACGATGCTGGGCATCGGTCCGATGTCGGAAAATTTTCTGAGAGCATCTCTCGAAATCTCAAAGGAACAGGATTTTCCTCTGATGTACATCGCGAGCCGCAACCAGATCGATGCGGATAAATTCGGAGCAGGCTACGTTTTCGGAGCAGACCAGAAGCGTTTTAAAGAAAAGATCGACGCGATCTGCGACGAAATCGACTACGATAATGTCTACTACCTGTGCCGCGACCACGGCGGACCGTGGCAGCGCGACAAGGAAAGAAACGACCATCTGCCGGAAGCGCAGGCAATGGAACTGGCGAAGGAATCCTATAAGGAAGATATTCTCAACGGCTTCGATCTTCTCCATATCGACCCGACGAAGGATCCCGACGAAATGTGCAAGGTAGTCGACATCGACGTCGTCTTTAACCGGACAGTCGAACTTATCGAATACTGCGAACAGGTCAGAAAAGACTACGGGATCGAAAAGGAAATCGCCTATGAAGTCGGTACGGAAGAAACCAGCGGCGGCCTGACATCTCTCGACCGCTACGAAGATTTCATCAAGCGGATCCAGGAATACACGACAGAACACGGACTTCCGATGCCGCTGTTTATCGTAGGTCAGACAGGAACGCTTACGCGACTGACGAAGAATGTCGGACACTTCGACTATAAAAATTCGAAGAAGCTTAGCACCATCGCGAAGAAATACGGCGTAGGCCTGAAGGAACACAACGGCGACTACCTCAGCGAAGACAAGCTGATGGCCCATCTGCCCCTCGGAATCACCGCGATGAACGTTGCGCCGGCCTTCGGAACCATCGAAACCCGCGCGCTGCTCGAACTCCTCAACGTCGAAGACAAATTTGCAGATCTGGGCATCATCGAAAACCCGTCAAATCTCAGAGAAGTGCTGACTCACGATTCGATCTATTCGATGAAGTGGAAGAAATGGCTCACCGATGAAGTCGACATGTCAAACCTTGAAGGTCTCAGCGACGATACGAAGGAACAGATCACAGAGCTGTGCGGACACTACACCTTCTCCAACGAAGACGTGGCTGCGGAAATCGAAAAGCTGTATGCGAACCTCGACAAGCTGGATATCGACGGACAGCGCTACGTGATCGACAAGCTTAAGGAAGAAATGGAAAAGCACGTCAGATGCTTCAATATGGAAGGTCTGACCAGTAAAATCGAAAAAGCCTGCTCCTGATACGGAGCAGCGCTCACGACAGGAGCAGGAAAAGATGAAGAAGAGAACGATGGATATCGCAAAATTTCTGAATCGGGAACGTATGGCAAGCTATAAAGAAACTGCCGAAGCTCTCGGACTTTCGGAACGATCTGTCAGATACGATGTGGACGCCATCAACGACGAACTGCATCTGAAAGGTCTGGCACAGATCGAACGGTATCCGAAGGGGATGCTTTTTCTCCCCGACGATCTCGATCTCACCGAGCTCTTCGACGAGGAATCATATATCTTCACGAATGAAGAACGGGCTTCGATAATCCGGCTTCTGATCCTGTTTGATACGAAAAAGCTTAACATCAGCAGCATGAGCCGGGAGCTCCAGGTCTCCAGACGCTCGATACAGAACGATATCGCAGCTGTGGAACAGGAGTTCGCCCCATACGGGATCCGGCTTCACTATGAACGAAAATTCAGAATTTCGGAGGATCCACTTACAAGCTACGGACTCAGGCAGTCCGAGATACAGAAAAGCGTAACGCTGCTTTACAAGAAACACTTTGTGAACGTCTACGAGAAAACCGTCTGTCCGATCGTCCGCGACATGATCGCTCCCCCCGATCTGAGCCGGATCCTTGAATGGATACGCGGCATGATGGATGAGATGCAGTGGGTTCTCAGTGACGAGACCTTTCAGTGGTACGTCTCAAGCGTTCTGACCTTTACCTGGTACGTTGTCAGGAACAAACCGCTCCCCCTGAAGGGGGTCGATCTCAGGAAAAATTCCGGCGGACTGATCAGCCGATACGAAGAAGCTGCCGGCCTGACTCTGACGGACGAACAGAAAAGCGTGCTGGCAGGCTACGAAAAATATACGAATAAATATGTCAATCTGGATCTGACACAGAACCTGATCTCGGTGGAAGACACAGCCGTCCTTCTCGTCAGAGAAATGGAAAGGACGCTGGGCGTCAGCTTTTCAAAGGACGGGATCCTGATGAAGGGTCTGCTCAATCACATCGGGCCGATGCTCCAGCGTCTCGAAAGCGGCGAACAGCTCGATAATTCGACAGACTCGTTTATTCCGGAATCATACGATTATGTTTATCAGAATCTCGATAAAATTCTGAAAAGAGACAGAAGCCTGTCCGAGCTTACGGAAAACGAAGCGGTTTATCTGGCGATTTTCTTTATCGGAAGTCTCAGACGCATGAAGTCCGACGAATACCGGACGCTGCTGCTGATCTGCGGTTACGGCTACGGAACGACAGCCGTCGTCAAGGACGCGCTGATCAACGAATATCAGGTACAGGTTTACAAATGCATCCCCGCATACAGGGTCGAAAACTTTGACGAGTGGGATTCCGTCGACGCAGTGGTCTCGACGGTCGGAGTCGAGCTTCCGGTGGACAAGCCCTTCGCGAAGGTAAACGTTATTTTCGACCGGAAGGATTATGAGAAGCTTGATAATCTGGGCCTGACGAAGAAAAAGATACTGACTGAATATTTCGCCATCGAACGGCGACTCGGCTTTCTAAACGCGGCGGACAAAAACAGGGTGATGGACGTCATCAAGGAAGAGCTCGGCTATAAGGAAGTCCGGATGCCCCAGAAATATTATTCACTGTCCGATCTGCTCAGACAGGAAGATATCCGGATTATCGAAAGAGCTCCCGACTGGAGAGAAGCGGTCGATCTGTGTACCGGGCCGCTGATCAGCCGGGGCGGAATCACACCGGAATATCGGGAAAGCGTGATGCGCGGCATACAGGCCCAGGGCTTTTACGCGGTAACCGATGAGAAATTCGCGCTGCTTCATGGCAGCGAACGGGCCGGCGTCACGGAAAGCGCCATGAGTCTCCTCATCTCACGAGAACCGGTTCAGTTCGGCGATAAACAGGTAAACCTGATTTTCTGTCTGGCAAGCCGGGACAAGAAGGAACATATCCCCGCGGTCATAAGCCTGATCCGGATGATGAGCAGAACGTCTCTGCTTGAGGATCTGAAGGCGGCCGGGGACCCCCAGACGGCAATGAATATGATTAAAAAACACGAATCAGAGGTAGAAAATGCTCCCAATTTTGAATAAAGACTGCATCGTAACGGATGTCAGCGCTGCAGAAAAAAACGATATTATCCGGGAAATGGCGGGCTGCCTTGACCGGGCGGGTTATCTGAGCGACGTCGAACAGTTCTATCAGGACGTTCTCGAACGCGAAAAGGTATTCTCGACATACATCGGCTATCAGATCGGACTTCCCCACGGCAAGAGCGGCGGCGTAAACGAAGCGGGACTGTGTATCGCAAAGCTCCCGGAAGAAATCCTATGGGATGAAGAATCGGGTGAGAAGGTGAGCCTGATTATCATGATCGCGGTCCAGGCCGAAACAGACAACAATCTCCATCTGCAGATCTTGTCAAAGCTCTCGCGTCTTCTCATCCACGACGATTTCCGCGACGATCTGAGAAGCGGTGATAAAAACGGCATTTATGAATTAATACAGACTAATCTCAAGGAGTTCGACAAATGAAAAACGCTGCTAAAACCCTTCAGTCTCATCTGATGACGGCTACCTCATACATGATCCCCTTCGTCGTAGCCGGCGGAATTCTTTTCGCAGTCTCCATCATGTTAAACGGGGAAGCGTCGGTTCCGACAAGCGGCTGGCTCGCCCAGCTCAATCAGATCGGTTCCGCGGGACTCGCGCTGTTCATACCGGTTCTCGGCGGCTACATCGCGTTCAGTATAGCGGATAAGCCGGGTCTTGCTCCCGGTTTTATCGGAGCCTATCTGGCCAGAGAAATCGGGGCAGGATTTATCGGCGGAATTGTCGCCGGCTTTATCGCAGGCTATGCGATCAAGCTGCTTGAAAAGATCAAGCTTCCGTCTCAGTACCGCACCCTTAAAACCATCTTCATCTATCCCCTCGGCGCCACACTCATTACAGGCGGACTTATCGTATTTGTCATCGGCGGACCGATCGCATGGTTTATGACCTGGCTGACTAACTGGCTCAACAGCCTGTCCGGTATGGCGAAGGTTCCCCTCGGTGTTATTCTCGGAGCAATGGTCGGCGTTGACATGGGCGGGCCTATTAATAAGGTTGCCTATACATTTGCTCAGACCCAGGTCGATACGCTTCCGTACCTGATGGGCGGTGTCGGAGCTGCAGGAGCGGTCCCGCCGATCGGAATCGGTTTAGCGACGCTGATTTTCAAGAAGAGATTCACTCAGGCGGAACGCGATCAGGGATTTGCAGCGATTCTGATGGGCTGTATGGGGATCACAGAAGGCGCGATCCCGTATGCGACGGCAGATCTGAAGATTATCCCGATGTATGTGGCAGGTTCCGCTACAGCCTGCGCGACGGCGTTCATGTGCGGATGTCTCAATCACGCACCCTGGGGAGGGCTTATCGTACTCCCGGTAGTGGATCACAGGCTGGCTTATTTCTTATCGGTGATGCTGGGAGCGGCGGTTGTGGTCGCACTGGTCGGAATATTCAAGAAGGCGCCGGTCGATGAAGAAACGCACGGGGCGGTAGAAGACGAAGATATCGAACTGAATTTCGAAACCTTCTAAACAGACTGTTCAGATTAGAAATCAGAACGCAGATAAATGAAATACGAACAAATTCGATCACAAAACACAAAAGTAAAGGAGATAAAATGAAAATCGTAGGCGTAACAGCATGTCCCTCAGGAGTAGCACACACATATATGGCGGCAGAAGCTCTGGCAATGGCGGGAAAAGATGAAGGCATAGACGTACTGATTGAAACTCAGGGCAGCGCGGGAATTGAAAACAGGCTGTCGAAAGCAGATATCGACAATGCGGTATGCGTGGTATTGTCTAACGACGTCGCAATCCGCGAAGAAGAACGCTTTAAGGGCAAGAAGATTATCAGAATGGGCGTCTCCGATCTGATCAAGAAGGCGAAGCCGCTGGTCAAGAAAATCAAAAAGACATTCGAATAAACTCATCGTAAATGATTAGGGCCGGAACGAGAGTTCCGGCCCTTTTTGAATGTTTAATTATAATCAGCTGATCGTATTTACTTCCGTCCGGTTTCCATAAAAGCGGTCCGGTCGTACCAGAGTCACAGCAGATTCAGCGCGATATCCCGCGACGCTTCCATATGGCTGCGCACCGCCTGATAGGCGTTCATATCCGGATCCTCCGAGGCGTCGACAATCGCGTTGTAAATCGCTTCGTGTTCGGTGAGCGCGTCGCTCTGCCGGTTTTCTTTTTCGAAGCTTTCCATCGCGATTGCATTCAGGCGGTGATTGTAGGATTCGTACAGATCGATGAGCTCGCGGTTCTGGGAAAAGTGAACGAGAATTTCATGAAACCGCATATCGTCCTCGAGGACATTTTCACGCGTTTCTCCGTTTTCAATCGATTCCTGCATATCACGGATGCTGCGCTTCATATTTTTTAACGCCTTTTTTCCTTCCAGCGTATTTTTATTCTGAGCAAGATGCAGCGCGCAGAAGCCTTCGATTGCCATGCGTGTCTGATAGGTGTTCCAGATATCGTCCTCAGTCATTTCATGCAGCTTGAACCCCTTGCTCGGAATGATGTCGATAAAACGATCCTGGCTCAGGCGTCTGAGTGCATCCTTCATCGGAGTTCTCGATACTCCGAGCTCGGAAGCCAGTTTTGTTTCCGAATAGATCTGCCCGTGAGACAGCTCGCCGCCGTTGATCTTATCCTTCAGCTGACGGTAAACCTTGTCCTGGAGCAGGCGTGCGTCCGCCATAACCTTCTCCTTTACTGAATACTCTGTCTTTATTTAATTCTATCATATTACATTCCGGTATACCGGAATGTAATATTTTAAATTCCCATGGATTCAGGAAACATTGAACGAAAAATAAAGAAAATTAGAAAATTTGCTTGACCGGGATCCCGGTTAGGGTTTATGATACAAATCAAGGGAACACCGGTATACCGGTATACGGAATTATAAATTATTTGCTGAACGTAGCAGGGGAAAGAGGAAGTAAAATGAAAAATGTTGGATTTATCGGTCTCGGAATCATGGGTCTCCCAATGGCTAAAAATCTCCTTCAGGCGGATGTTCCGCTTATGGTAAGCGATCTGAATAAAGAAGCGGTCGCCAAAGCAGTCGAGCTCGGCGCGGAAGCAGGCGATTATCAGACAATCGGCAGAAAATGCGATATTATCGTTACGATTCTTCCGAACGGAGCCATCGTTCAGGATGTTCTGTTCGGGAAAAACGGCCTTGCAGAAACCCTGACGGAAGGCAAGATCGTCTGCGATATGTCCAGTGTCACTCCGACAGAAAGTCAGACCTGCTATAATAAGCTCGCTGCAATCGGAGTCGGATTTGTCGATGCGCCTGTATCGGGGGGAGAACCCGGAGCGATAGCCGGAACGCTTGCGATTATGTGCGGCGGTGATGAAAAAGACTTCGACGGGATGGCGCCGGTATTTGATATCCTCGGATCCAGCGCACAGCTCATCGGTCCCTCGGGAAGCGGCAGCGTCACGAAGCTTGCCAATCAGGTCATCGTCAACCTGAACATCGCGGCTGTTTCCGAAGCGCTCGTCCTTGCGACAAAAGCCGGAGCGGATCCAATGAAGGTTTATAAAGCGATCCGCGGAGGCCTTGCAGGCAGCGCCGTTCTCGATGCGAAAGCTCCGATGATCTGCGCGCGCAACTTCAAGCCGGGCGGAAAGATCAGCATTAATCATAAAGATATCAAGAATGTCCTGGCGACGGCCCATACCATCGACGTGCCGATGCCCTTTACCGCACAGCTGTTCGAAGTACAGCAGGCGCTTAAGGTAGGGGGACATATGGACGACGATCACGGCGGATACGTTCAGTTCTTCGAACAGCTGGCAGATGTGATCGTAAAATCAGACGTAACGGCAGAATAACAAAGAGCGGCCTCGATTTAATCGAATAAAACTCAGTTGAGAAAGGGATAAATATGCTAACCGGAACACCGTTGATGATCGCCTTTGTGGCATCGATCCTCCTTCTGCTTCTGCTTATCATAAAGTTTAAAATCAATCCGTTTATCGCGATGCTGATAACGTCCATCGTTACCGGCTTCGTCGTACAGATGCCTATCGGCGATATCTCAGATACCATCGCCACGGGCTTCGGAAGTACGTTAAAAGGTATCGGTATTGTAATCGGTCTCGGCATCATTTCCGACAATATTTTGTCGGAAGCCGGCGCGACCGAATCTATCGCACGAAATCTAGTCAAATACACAGGCCCGAAACGGGCGCCTCTCGCGATTACGACAGCAGGATTTCTGATCTCTATTCCCGTCTTCATGGACGCGGCATTCGTCATCATGATGCCTATCCTGAAATACGTTGCAAAAGAAACGAAGAAGAGCATGATGGTCTTCATCTGCGCGCTGGGCGTCGGCACAATCGTCGGTCATGCGATGGTTATCCCGACACCGGGACCTCTGGCCGTCGCGGACAGCATGGGTGCGAACATGGGCGGCTTCCTGCTCTACTCTCTGATCGCAGGCTTCGTCGCGATTATGGCGGGCGGCTGGCTTTACGGCAAACGTTTCGATAAAGACGCGCCCTACGTGCCTGAAGGCGAAGATGCAGTGGAGCTTGCCGACAGGAGCGACCTTCCAAGCTTCGGCCTTTCAATGCTCACGCTGCTGTTTCCGATCGTTCTGATTCTCCTCGGAAATCTGATCACGGCTCTGATGCCGGCGGATTCAACGTTCGCGATGATCATGGGATTTCTCGGAGATAAAAATATCGCCCTGCTCGCAGGCTGCATTTTTGCGGTAGTCATGCTCCGCAGACACATTCACAGAAGCTTCGACGATCTCGTTCAGGAAGCCGCTTCATCAGCCGGGCTGATCCTTCTGATCACAGGCGCAGGCGGTGCTTTCGGCGCGGTAATCAGCAAAAGCGGAATCGGCGACTATCTTGTCCAGACGATGACCGCGATGAATATTCCGCCCATCGTTCTGGCCTTCGCTTTAAGCGCTCTGCTGCGTGTCTCTCAGGGCTCCACGACGGTCGCTCTGGTCACTACAGCAAGCATTCTCGGACCTGCGCTAGCAGGAACCGGTGCGTCGCCTGTTCTTGTCGGACTTGCGATATGTGCGGGCGGTATCGGCTTCTCGCTGCCGAATGACTCCGGCTTCTGGATTCTGTCCCGATTCGGCGGACTCAGCGTTTCCGATACGCTCAAATCCTGGACCATCGGCGGAACCATCGCCTCGTTTGCCGCATTCGGCGTCATACTTATTCTCGATCTGATCAATTCGGCAGTCGGACTGCCTCTGTGCTAAATTTGAAAGGAAAAATACTCATGGAAAAGATACTGCCGAAATCCGTACTGGAAAGCTTTCCCGCGGTGGATGAAAAGGCTGTCGATGCGCTGCTGGCTGACGAAATTGCTGCCGAAAATACGAAGATTGTCGTACTGGATGACGATCCGACCGGCGTTCAGACGGTTCATGATATTTCAGTCTACACGGACTGGGAACCGGAAAGTCTGCGGGCCGGATTTGACGAAGACAACAAGGTCTTTTACGTCCTGACCAATTCACGCGGAATGACCGTCGATGAAACGACGAAAGCACATAAGGAGATCGGAGCACGGGTAGCTCAGGCGGCGAAGGAAACCGGCAGACCTTATCTGATTATGTCGAGGAGCGACTCGACACTGCGGGGTCATTACCCCATCGAACCCGCTCTGCTGCGCGACGAAATGGAGAAGGACGGATTCCATGTAGACGGCGAAGTGCTGACTCCGTTTTTTAAGGAAGGCGGACGCTTTACAATCGGCAATACCCATTACGTTCTTCAGGGAGATGAGCTCGTTCCCGCCGCAATGACGGAATTCGCTCAGGACAAGACCTTCGGCTACAAGCATTCGAATATTCCCGAATATATCGAAGAAAAGACGAAGGGTGAATACAAGGCGGAAGATGTCGTATGCATCAGTCTGGATTCGCTTCGTGCCTGCGACTATGACGGAATCGAAAAGCAGCTCGAATCCGTTCACGATTTCGGCAAGGTCGTCGTCAATGCGATCGACTACTGTGATATCAAGGTATTCGCGGTGGCGCTGTACAGGGCGATGGCAAAAGGGAAAACGTTTATGTTCCGCACTGCCGCAGGACTCGTGAAGGTTCTCGGAGGAATTTCAGATATTCCGCTCCTGACGCGGGAAGATATGGTTACGGAACAGACGGGACGCGGCGGTATTGTCGTCGTCGGAAGTCATACGCAGAAAACGACGGCTCAGCTCGAAGAGCTGTTAAAACTCGACAATGTCGTACCGGTCGCCTTTGATTCGAATAAGGTGCTCGACGGAGACGAAGCTTTCTATAATGAAGTGGACCGCTGTGTCGCGCTGGAAGAGGCTGCGATGGACGACGGAAAGACGGCTGTCTGTTACACGGACAGGAAGCTTCTGAGTCTTGATGACGATACGAAGGAAAGCGCTTTGTTGAGAAGCGTCAAGATCAGCGACGGCGTCCAGAGTCTCGTAGGAAGACTGAAGAAAACCCCGGCGTTCGTTATCGCCAAGGGCGGAATCACCTCCAGCGATGTCGGGACCAAAGCCCTCTCAGTCAAACGGGCCGACGTTCTCGGTCAGATTTGTCCGGGGATTCCCGTCTGGCAGACCGGCGAAGAAAGCCGATTCCCGAAAACACCGTACGTCATCTTCCCCGGAAATACGGGCAATGAAAATACCCTGAGAGAAGCTGTTGAAATCCTGACTGCGAAGGAGTAAAAATATTGAATGAAAACTCCTTTAAAAGGATAGATTTACAGATAAATTCGATTTAATGTATTAATTTGTAGACATTATGGATGTTTCGGATATAATCATACAAGCCTACATTTCGTAGACTACAATTTAAAGGAGACATCATGAAACTCAGCGCAAGAAATCAGCTCAAGGGTAAGGTACTGAAAATCAATGAAGGTGCGGTCAATTCGATCGTAACAATCGAACTGGATGCAGGCCCGGTTATCACATCGGTTATTACAATTGCGGCAGTCAAGGAACTCGGCCTCGAAGTCGGTTCGGAATGCTACGCAGTAATCAAGGCTTCCAACGTCATGGTCGGCGTAGACGACTAAGACTCCATTTCCGGTCTGACGGCCGGATCACATACTGAGCCGTTGACTAGACAGATTTATCTGCATAGTCAACGGCTCTTTTTGTTTTTCTTGGAGTGAATGACTCTCGGGCAAATTTTATGTCAGGGCAGTTTGAATTATTGAGTTTAACTAATTACCTCAAGGCATACATTCAGATATCAGATAAGCATTAGCAAACAAACAGCCGCATCGCTACAATAGAGGTGCGGACTGCCGTACCCCTTTACGGCGGTCCGACTTCAGGTTAATGGAGATATTAATGAACAGACCTTACATTTTCTGCCACATGATGACCTCGATAGACGGGAAAATCATGGGAAATTATATGAGAACACCGGAAGGAAACGCTGCGGGCAGCGTCTTTTACGACATCGCCTTCGGAAAGAAGCCGTACTACAGGCATCAGGGATGGCTGTCTGGTCGTGTGACGACCGACGACAATTTCACGTTTTATAAAAAGCCGAAGCTGGATGAAAACGCGCCGGCTGTTCCGGACGGAGATTACGCCGCTGAGAAGACCGGGATGTATTATGTGTCGGTCGATCCTTCAGGAAAGCTGGGCTGGACAAACAATAAGCTCACTTACGTCGATACGACAGCTCACGTCATAGAAGTTCTGACGGGGAAGGCGGGCAATGCGTACAAAGCCTTTTTAAGAAATCTCGGAATCTCGTATATCATCGCGGGTGAAGAACAGCTGGATTATGAGCGGGCAGTCGAAAAGCTGAAGGAGCTGTTCGGTATCGAAACTCTGATGCTGGGCGGAGGCGGTGTCCTGAACTGGTCGTTTATTCAGGCGGGACTGTGCGACGAGCTGAGTCTCGTGATTGCGGCAGCGGCCGACGGTTCGGATGAAACACCGGCGCTGTTCTCAACCAGAGGCGGATTTACACAAGACAAGGCAGTCAGCTTCAGACTGCGTGACGCACAGATCAAAGACGGCGGCAGTGTATGGCTCAGATATCTGATTGATAATGCTGAAAAAGGTGAGTAATTTGATTGTAATGGCTGATAAACAAAAAGATCTCTTCCGATTCCGGAAAAGATCTTTTTGTTTGGACGGAGATGCCGTGTTTTTTTCGTTTTTTTCTAAAGAAGATGATTAAGAGACTATGCCGGTCAACCGGTTCTGTCCTATCGCCCCATAATCAGCATCAGCAGCAGCACAAGCACCGGCTGATGCAGCAAGTAGATGATCAGCGCGTGGCGACCGATCTCGGCGAAGGGTCCGGCAGGGAGGTCTCTCTGCAGAAACGGTATCCGGTCTCTGTTCTGCTTCCAGATTCTATATAGAAAGAAACCGCATAGATACAAAAAGATCCACGGGATGAGCGCGAAATAGTCCGACGAATAGAAGCCCGCTCCCGGAAACCCGATCAGCGTCGTGGCGAGATTCTGATACAGAACGGAAGGAACGGGGAGCGGACGCCAGCTCTCGAAACCGAACCAGTGATTATTGACATTCCTGAGCAGTACGAAAGCTGTAAAGCTCAGTGCGAGACCGGCGGAAGCCGGTATCCGGTTCAGCAGCTTTTTAAACGGAATCATCAGAAGCGAGGCGGTCCCGATAAACGTCAGGATCCCGAAGAGGATCGGGGAATCCGGCGAGTACAGCAGCGTCGCGATGGAGACGAGGGCTCCGCATCCGAAGACGATCAGCCCTCGCCTGAGCGGATGCCTGTCCAGGCTCCAGCAGAATCCGGCGATCAGGATAAAGGTCCAGCAGATACTCTGCTCCCAGATGTAACCGGGGGTGCTCCTGTACCACGGCGCGTTGATTCCGTACAGATTGACGAGATCCCACATCCCGTGATACAGAAACATGCTGACCACTGTGATCCCCCGCAGCGTGTCGATCCAGCTGATTCGTTTTCTTCGGACAAGCTGCGTTTCGGAAGCTGTCCTCCCGGTCTCAAGCCGGTCCTTATTCAGTTTTGATGACGGCAGCGCGCTGCGCAGACATTCCTTCATACTCATCTGTCTCCGGATCTGGTTCGGTTCATCCGCCGAATCTGTAAAGTTTTAAGAAAACATCCGGTTTTACAGCAGCCCGCCGCAGTCTTCGCTTTAACGGATCGATCCTCAGGCTTCCAGTCCGCGGATTAGATTGACCATTTCGATCGCGCCCAGCGCGCAGTCGTAGCCCTTGTTTCCGGCCTTGCTGCCTGCGCGTTCGATGGCCTGTTCGATGTTTTCCGTCGTCAGGACCCCGAACATAATCGGCACGCCTGTTGACAGCGAGCTCTGAGCGATGCCCTTCGCTGCTTCGCTGCAGACGTAGTCGTAATGCGTCGTCGCACCCCGGATGACGGCGCCGAGGCAGATCACCGCGTCGTATCTGCCGCTCTGAGCCATTTTCTGGGCGATAAGCGGAATTTCGAACGCACCCGGAACCCATGCGATATCGACGTCTTCTTCGGGAACGTCGTGACGGCGAAGTCCGTCCAGTGCGCCGCCGACGAGCTTTGACGTGATGAATTCGTTGAAACGGGCTGCGACAATGCCGACCCGGATCGCGGGCTGGTCGGATACGGTGCTCTGTGAGGGGATAAGGCTGCCTTCGAATGTTTTCATGTTTGTTTTTCCTTTATTTTATGACAGAACGCACTCGTTCTGTGTATTTTTATTCAGTCAGTTTCTAAACTGTGCCGGTAATTAAATCGGGAAGTTAATAACAGGTCCTGCGGATTAATAACCCAGGATATGACCCATCTTTTCCTGCTTCGTCTGCAGGTAAAAACGGTCGTGAGGATTGTCCTTGATGATAATCGGGACGCGCTGTGTGATCTCGATGCCGAAATCGGACAGCTGATAGACCTTATCCGGATTGTTCGTCAGAAGACGCATCGTCCTGACACCGAGATCGTGGAGAATCTGCGCGCCGATGTAGTATTCGCGGAGATCGCCGTCAAATCCGAGGGCGAGATTGGCTTCGAGGGTATCCATGCCGGCATCCTGAAGCTCGTAGGCGCGGATCTTGTTGATGAGCCCGATGCCCCGTCCTTCCTGGCGCATATACAGCAGGACACCCCGGCCTTCCGCTTCGATCATGCGCATCGCGGCCGCAAACTGGTCGCCGCAGTCGCAGCGGATGCTGCCGAAGGCGTCGCCCGTCAGACATTCGGAGTGGACGCGGACCAGCAGGTCTTTCCCGTCGCCGATATCGCCCTTGACCAGGGCCACATGATGTTCGCCGTTGAGCCGGTTCACGTAGCCGCAGGCACGGAAATCGCCGTATTTCGTCGGCATCTTCGCACAGGCGATCTGGTCCACGAGCTTTTCATGACGCTTCCTGTGTTCCTGGAGCGCGTGAATCGTGATGATCTTAAGTCCCAGCTCCTCGGCCAGCCCCAGCAGCTCCTTCGTGCGCATCATCGTTCCGTCGTCGCGCATGATCTCGCAGCACAGGCCGCATTCCTTGAGACCCGCGAGTCTCATCAGATCCACAGTCGCTTCGGTATGGCCGTCCCGTTCCAGCACGCCGTTTTTCTTCGCGCGCAGCGGGAACATATGGCCCGGCCGGCGGAAATCCGCAGGCTTCACGTTGTCGGACACGCAGGCCCGCGCGGTGATCCCGCGTTCCACTGCGGAGATGCCGGTGGTCGTTTCGACAAAGTCGATGGAATCCGTGAAGGCCGTTTCGTGATTGTCGGTATTGTTCGTGACCATCTGGGGAAGCAGCAGCGCGTCGCACAGCTCGCCGCTCATGGGCATGCAGATCAGCCCCTTCGCCCGGGACGCCATCAGGTTAACATTTTCTGTCGTCGCAAACTCAGCTGCGCAGATCATATCGCCTTCGTTTTCCCTGTCTTCGTCGTCGGTGACGAGGATGATCTTTCCCGCGCGCAGATCGTCAAGCGCTTCTTCGATTGTTGAGAATGGATATGCCATGATGTCCTCCGTAATGGATAAGCCGGCCGTGCCGGCATAATTTTTAATTATTTAAATTTTGATTATTTAAAATGAAGAACGCTGAGTCTTCAGGTGTCACAGTCTGAATCTCTATCCGGCTGATCAGAAGTCGTACCGTTTCAGCAGATCCTTCGTAACTCCGCCTGATTCCGTCTTCATCAGCTTCTGCACGTACTTGCACAGGATGTCGGTTTCGAGATTGACGATCGCTCCCGCGCGCTTTCCGCCAAGTGTCGTCTGCGCGGCGGTGTGGGGAATGACGGAGACCTCGAAGGAATCGGAGCCGCAGCCCGCGACTGTCAGACTTATTCCGTCAATCGTGATCGAGCCCTTCTCGACGATCTGCGCCAGCAGCGGTCTGTCCGCGCCGACGGTATACCAGATCGCGTTGTCGTCTCTGCGCGTTTTGATAATCCGTCCCGTTCCGTCGATGTGGCCGGTTACGATATGGCCGCCGAAGCGTCCGTCCGCCGGCATCGCGCGTTCGAGATTCACCGGATCTCCGTTTTTCAGGGAGCTGAGTGCCGAACGGTCGAGGGATTCGTGCATGACGTCGGCTGTGAAGCTGTTCTTATCGAAATCCGTCACCGTCAGGCATACGCCGCTGGTGGCGATGCTGTCACCGATCTTGACGTCTTCAAGGACCTTGTCGGCAGATACGGTGAGTCTGCACGAAGCGGAGCCTCTCCTGATATTTTTGATTTTTCCGATCTCCTCGACGATTCCCGTGAACATCAGCTGGTCCTTTCAGGATGCTTAATATCGTATTCCACCAGAATATCGTCGCCGATGGGCGTGATCCGGGGATCACACAGCTGGAACGCATCCTTCGGGAGCGGAACGCCGGGACCGCCGACAGCGGTCCTGCCGGTTCCGCCGAAGATCTTCGGCGCGACGTAGATCTGCAGCTTGTCGACGACGCCTGCGGAGAGCGCGGACCATGCGACGGTGGGACCGGCTTCGATAAAGACCGAATCGTAGCCCTCGGCGCCGATACGGGCGATCAGCTCGCTCAGATCGACTCTGCCGTCCTTTTCGTTCATCATCCAGATTTCACAGCCGCTGTCTTCGAGCGCCTTCGCCTTGTCCGGATCAAAATCACAGCAGGCGAGGATCGTCGGGGTTTCAGCCGCAGTCATCGCCAGTGTCGCGTCCGCAGGGATGCGCAGATGGGTGTCGAGAACCACCCGGATCGGATCTTTTCCGCCTCCGACTCTGCAGGTAAGCGCGGGATTGTCCGCGAATACCGTTCCGACTCCCGTCAGGATCACGGCGCTGCGGCCGCGGTCTTCATGGACATGCTTCCGGGATTCCTCGCCGGTGATCCATTTGGATGCGCCGCTGGCCGTCGAGGTATGACCGTCGGCTGTCATCGCTATTTTCATGGTGACGAACGGTCGTCTGTTTCTGATTCGGTCAAGGAAATCTCTGTTGAGCGCTTCGCATTCCTCTTTCAGGACGCCGGTTACGACATCGAGTCCCGCGTTTCTGAGGACCTCGGCGCCGCCCGCCGCCTTCGGGTTCGGATCGGACGCGCCGATAACGACGCGGCTGATGCCGGCTTCCAGTATCGCTTCGGTGCACGGACCGGTCCGCCCGGTGTGAGAGCAGGGTTCCAGCGTCACGTAAATTGTCGCGCCGTGTGCTTCGATGCCGGCGTCAGCGAGAGCTACCCGCTCCGCATGGGGACCGCCGGCCTGTTTATGCCAGCCCTGACCGACGATGCGGCCGTCGTTTACGACGATGGCTCCGACCATCGGATTGGGCGCAGTTGTGAAGCGTCCGTTTTCTGCAAGACCCAGCGCAAACCGCATTGCCCGTTCATCTGTAGTCTGTTCGTTTCTCATTGTCTGCCTTTCCAGTCGAACCGTCCTTTTTCCGTATGGGAACAAAAAAGCCCCGCTGGCAAGCGGGGCAAAAAAGAAAAATGCTCTGAAATGCAATGCATTCCAGAGCAGGATCGGCGATTTTATCCGCGTAATATATTCGTAAGCCGCGCGGATATAGCGTCATCTTCTTTCATCCAGACTGTACTGTCGGCTTCGGAATCACACCGAATCATGCCTTGCGGCTCGTGGGCTTTACCACCGGTAGGGAATTTCACCCTGCCCTGAAGACTTGTTCAACTACGGTGAGTATAGCGCAGTAAAAAAAACATGTCAAGGGCATATGAAAACATTCGCATAGCGGTCAGGCTTTACAGATGCTGTAATTTTGTCGTCTAACGATCGCCTGATATTCTTCAGACTATCGTCTGGATTGTTCGAAGCTCTTCATGCCCAGGGCATGAACGCCCAGATCACGGCCAGTATCAGCGCCGGAAGCATGTTCGCGACCTTGAACTGACGGTGTCTGATGATGTTGACGCCGACGCAGAAAATCATCATCGAGCCGATCAGCGAAATGTTCGACAGCGCGGCCTCCGTCATGAACGGACGGACAACGCGGGCGAGAAGCGATACGCCGCCCTGCAGGATAAAGACCGGAATCGCGGAGAAGATACAGCCGATCCCGTACGCGGAGGTCATGATCATGACGAGGACGCAGTCGAGCACGGCCTTTGCCAGCAGGACGCTCATATCGCCGGACAGCCCGTCTTTGATGGCGCCGACGATAGCCATCGCGCCGACGCAGACAATGAGAGAGGTGCTGACAAAGCCCTCGGTGAATGTGCCGTCTCCTCCGCTATGTGTTTTCTCCCTCAGCCAGTCGCCGAAATGCTCGAGACCGCCTTCGATGTCGAGGACGTCTCCGATAAGCGCGCCGGCGACGAGACAGCCGATGATCATCATCGTGCCCTGGGTCGCGAGTCCGTCAGAATTGATGACGAGCATTTCCTGCATCGCCCCGCCGATTCCGAGAAACATCGTACACAGTCCGAGCACCTGCATGAGCATATCCTGTCTGTTCTTTGTCAGCACCTTGCCGAAGGCGAGTCCGCCGAAGCCTCCGGCGACGATCGCCGCGACATTGATAATGGTTCCTGTCATTGCATTACCTCCTGCGTTCTGTCTGATTCCAGCACCGGACGGATCACCGCGAGAAAGCAGCGTTCGATCTCTTCGGGCGTTTCGGTCATGTCGTGCCGGATCCACCAGTTCACCGTTTCGACGAAGGTGCAGGAGATATGGTTAAGCAGGAAATCCGCCGGGACCTCCCGGTTTGCGAAGATCTCGCTTCCGAGCTTATCCCTGAACACGTCGGTCAGGTATTCCTTGAAATAGCGCATGAACAGCTCGCCGCTGTCGGAGGTGAACAGGCACGCGATATTCTTCCTGTTATCCCGCAGATGATACAGGATATGGGTGATGGTCGAGTCCGCTCCGCCGCCCGATTTCGAGAAGTCGTGGGTCAGTTCCTTCGACAGATGATCCGATACGACGTGATCGAACAGGTCGACGCAGGTCGCCCGGAGAAGCTCGTCCTTCGTCTCAAAATGGGCGTAGAATGTGCTGCGGCCGACGTTCGCCCGGTCGATAATCTCCTGCACCGTGATCTGAGAATAGCGTTTCTCCGATAAGAGTCCGTTAAAGGCCGCGAAGATCGCGTCCCGTGTTTTCTGCTGTCGTCTGTCCATATACACCTCGTCTGTTATCCCGGTTGACCCGGACAAATTATCTGTTTTGTTCCGTAACGTACGTTCCGAAAATGTTGATTCTTGTTCGGTCTGTCTTATCATTTTACAATATAATCGAACAAGATGTTCAGTAGTGAATAAAGATACGATAAAGCAGACATTTAAACTGAGTTACGGATGAGAATAGAGACATTAAAATTACGGAGGCTTACGATGATATTCAGAAACTGGTTTGACAACGAACCGAAGGAGACGATGTTCTGCGCGGTTGTCTCGCTCATCGCGCTGATCCTGAGTCTGGGCGGCTGGGGCAGAGAGCTTATCCCCGTAGACACGGCCTGGATCGCGATCGTACTGTGCGGGATTCCGATTGTCACCGGGGCGGCTGTCGCTCTGATCAGAGAGCACGATATCAAGGCGGATCTCCTCGTATCGATCGCGCTGATCGCGTCGGTCGCGACCAGAGAGTATTTCGCTGCAGGAGAGGTTGCGCTGATTATGCAGATCGGCTCGCTGCTGGAGGATTTCACGGCGGACCGTGCCCGAAAGGGAATCGAGGGGCTGATCAGACTGACACCGAAAACCGCCCGTGTCGTTCGCAGCGGCATTGAGACGATCGTCGCTGCCGAGGAGGTCAGGGCCGGCGACCGCCTCGTCGTTCTGGCCGGTGAAATGATTCCGGCGGACGGAATTCTCGTTTCGGGTGAAACGTCTGTGGACCAGTCGGTCATGACCGGCGAATCGATGCCGGTGGACAAGAGTGCCGGGGACGAGCTGATGAGCGGTACTGTCAACTTGTACGGCGTCTTCGAGATGCAGGCGGATAAAGCCTGCGCGGACAGCTCCCTGCAGCGGATGATCGCTCTTGCGGAGGAAGCCGATGCGAACAAGGCGCCCATCGTCGGGCTAGCGGACCGCTGGGCCTCATGGATGGTCGCGGTCGCGCTGGGATGTGCGCTGATCGTCTGGCTCATTACCGGCGAATTTATGCGCGCCGTCACGGTGCTGGTCGTATTCTGCCCCTGCGCCTTCGTACTCGCGACGCCTACGGCTGTCGCCGCTGCCATCGGCAATCTGACGAAATACGGGATCCTGATCCGGACGGGGGACGCTCTGGAACGTCTCTCCCAGGTAGACTGCGCCGCCTTCGACAAGACGGGGACTCTTACCTGCGGAAAGCCTGAGGTGACCGCCGTCGAAAGCTTCGGCGGAATGTCGAGAGACGAAGTGCTGAGCCTGACCGCCGCGGCTGAACAGAGATCGGAGCATCCCCTGGGAAAGGCGGTAGTCTCATATTATAAAGCCTCAGGCATCGAATCGAAATACGTGACAGAAGCCGGGGATTTTCAAACGCTGGCCGGAAAAGGCGTCAGAGCGAAGGTAGACGACCATGAGATTTTAGCGGGAAAGCCTGCTCTGTTTGATGAGACAGGCATCAGTCTGGCAGATCATCAGGCTCTGCTCGACCGGTATCAGGCCGACGGATCGACGGTGATCTGTACCGCGGTGAACGGTTCGCCTGTCGGGATGGTCGCTTTGTCAGATACGTTAAGGCCCGATGCGGTTCAGACGGTGGCGGGAATTAAGTCCGTCGGTATCACGCCGATGCTGCTCACCGGCGACAACGCTGCCGCGGCCGGTACTGTCTGTGATGCGGTCGGAATCGGCGAGGTCAGGTCGGGACTGCTGCCGGAGGACAAGCTGAATATTGTCAGAAGAGAAGGCGGCCGGAAAGTCTGCATGATCGGAGACGGCGTCAACGATGCGCCGGCCATCAGCGCAGCCTATGCGGGGATCGCGATGGGGGGAATCGGCAGCGATATCGCGGTGGAATCCGCGGACGCGGTTCTCGTCGGAGACGAAATCAGCCGGCTGCCGTATCTGTTTCGTCTGACGAAAAAAGCGATGAGCAAGGTCCGCCAAACATCACGTTTTCAATGATCTTCAACTTCGCGGCGATTATCCTGTCGGGCTTCGGAATTCTGACGCCGGTCACCGCGGCCCTCGTCCACAACTTCGGATCGGTGTTCGTTGTGGTCAACGCCGCGATGCTGCTGGCAGAAAATGATGGAGGAGAACAGAAGCGTAAAGAGAGAGGATCAGCGGCAACACAGGCTGCAGCTGAGCAGGTACTCTGAGAAGATTATAACGGCCGGGATCGTAATCGATCCCGGCTTTTCGCGCCTGGTTCCCGAGGAGCTTTACCGGAAGCCTTCGCTGACCCGCCGGCATCCGTGCCAGGGATTCCACATCGCCATTTCAGGCTCCTTTTCCGATTTTCTCTGATATCTTCCGTCGATCCGATTATACTTACTTATGTATGGAAAAATGTTAGATATGATCCGAACATTATTCCATAACTTTCAAACATTCTATCATGGCTGCACAGGTTTTCGCGTCCTATAATAAACGTATCGAAACGAATATGAATGCTCCGCAGATGCGGCGCGGTTGAATAAACCCGGCCGGACTGAGAAAATGAATGTGACGTTCATGAAACAGGACGATCATGAGCGGGAACAATGAGAGCAAGAAAGGCGACAGATCATGTCAATACTCGTACTGGGAGGAGCCGGCTATATCGGCTCACACACGGTTAAAAAGCTTATCGAACAGGGTGAAAATGTCGTAATTGCAGATAACCTGCAGACCGGCCATATGGATGCGGTCAATCCGAAAGCCAAATTCTATAAGGGCGATATCCGCGACCGGGCATTTCTCGATACGCTGATGAACGCGGAAGATATCGAAGCGGTCATTCATTTCGCGGCGAATTCTCTCGTCGGCGAAAGCATGGAAAAACCGCTGAAGTATTACGACAACAACCTGTATGGAACGATGGTTCTGCTCGAAGCGATGGTCGACCATAAGATCGACAAGATCGTGTTCAGCTCCACCGCGGCGACCTACGGAGAACCGGAATCCATTCCGATCAAAGAAGAAGACAAGACATCTCCGACGAATACCTATGGTGAAACGAAGCTCGCGATGGAAAAGATGTTCAAATGGACGAATAATGCAGGCGGACCGCGCTTCGTATCGCTTCGCTATTTCAACGCCTGCGGCGCGGACGCTTCAGGAGAAATCGGGGAAGATCATTCGCCTGAAACGCATCTGATCCCGCTTATCCTTCAGGTTCCTCTCGGAAAGCGCGAAAAGATTATGATCTTCGGTGACGACTATCTGACGAAGGACGGAACCTGCGTGCGCGACTACGTTCACGTCGACGACCTGGCTCAGGCCCATGCGAAAGCGCTGGACTATCTCAGAGACGGCGGCAGGTCCGATATCTTCAATCTCGGCAACGGCGTTGGCTTCACAGTAAAGGAAGTCATCGAAACCGCCAGGGACGTAACAGGCCATCCGATTCCGGCAGAGGTCCAGGGACGCCGTGCGGGAGATCCCGCGGTTCTCGTCGCATCCAGCGACAAGGCGCGCTCCGTACTCGGATGGAAGCCTGAAAAAGCGGATCTTGATACGATTATCGGCTCCGCATGGAACTGGCATCAGAGTCATCCGGACGGATATGCGGACTGATTCAAACTAACTTAGCAGATAACGAATATTTGAATATGAAGCCGTCCGTGCCGGCAGCACGGACGGCGATGACAACAGACGGAATCCGCGCCTTCCCCCTGCGCCCGGATTCCGTTGTTATTTTACGCGGCTGAAAAGCCGTCTGATTATAATAAGGAAAAAACGAATGAACGAAGAACGATTAGACTGGCTTTCCAATCCCGAAGTTTTCAGTGTCGGCAGGGTTCCGGCTCACTCCGATCACAGGCATCAGCTGGCGAACGGTAAAGCGGAACAGCTGCTGAACGGCGAATGGAAAATGCGCTATACTGAAGCTCCGGCAGACAGGCCGTTATTTTTTTACGATGAAAACGAAGACATCGCAGATTACGATACCGTAAACGTCCCCGGTCATATTCAGATGCAGGGTTATGACACGATTAACTATGTGAATAAAATGTACCCCTGGGACGGCTTTGAGGATCTGAAGGCTCCCGAAGTATCCGAAGCATACAATCCGACCGCCTCGTATGTTCTCGATTTCGAACCGGAGATCAATACGGAAGGACGAGTCAGACTCGTCTTCGACGGAGCGGAAACGGCGCTGTACGCCTGGCTTAACGGACAGTTCCTCGGATACTCCGAAGACAGCTTCACGCCGGCGGAATTCGATGTGACAGATATCATCCGCCCGGGAACGAACAGGCTTGCCGCCCGCGTCTACAAGCGCAGCACGGGATGCTGGCTTGAGGATCAGGATATGTGGCGGTTTTCCGGACTGTTCCGGGATGTCCGGCTTGTCTCCCTGCCTGAGACACACGCCGAGGATCTCGATATCAGAGCCGATTACGATGCGGACACAGGAGCAGGCAGGTTGGATATCGACATCAGGCTCACAGGCGAAAAGCAGGGATTTATTGAAGCGGAGCTTACGGGACCTGACGGAACAGGTCTATGGAAGGATAAGAAGAACATCGCTGATAAAGTCAGCTTCAGCGCCGACTTTGCCGATATACTCCCGTGGAGCTGCGAGGATCCGGCGCTGTACAGCCTTAAACTTGTCGTTGCGGATACGGACGGAAGCACGCTGGAAAGTGTGACTCAGAACGTCGGCTTCAGACGATTCGCAATTGAAGACAGGCTGATGAAGCTCAACGGCAGACGCTTCATTTTCAGAGGCGTCAACCGTCACGAATTCAGCGCGGAAACAGGACGCGCGATCGGCCGCGAAGAGATGGAACAGGATGCGCGGTTTATGAAGCGAAACCACATCAATTCTGTCAGGGCCTCCCATTACCCGAACCAGTCCTTCTGGTACGAGCTGTGCGACAGGTACGGTCTGCTGGTCATCGACGAGACGAATCTCGAAACCCACGGAAGCTGGCAGCACGAGGAAATCATCGACGCGGAGGACAATATTCCGGGCTCAAGACCCGAATGGCAGGCGGCGGTTCTTGACCGCGCGCAGAATATGCTGGAACGCGACAAGAATCATCCCTGTGTCGCGCTGTGGTCCTGCGGCAACGAATCCTTTGCGGGACAGGATATCCTTGAGATGGCGAATTATTTCAGACGGCGCGATCCGTCGCGTCCGGTCCATTACGAAGGCTGCCACTTTGCGTCGGACTGGCCGGACTGTACTGACGTCGAAAGCTGGATGTACGGGAAGCCGGAGGAAATTCGCGAATATCTGGAAAACGATCCGGAGAAACCGTTCCTGTCCTGCGAATACATGCACGGTATGGGAAACTCCCTCGGAGGACTCGTCGATTATACGGATCTTGAAGACGCGTACGACAAGTATCAGGGCGGACTGATCTGGGATTATATCGATCAGGCGATCGCGGTCGAAGGTCCGGAGGGTGCGGCAGAATATGCCTACGGCGGAGATTTCGGCGACCGGGGGACCGACTACGAATTCTGCGGCGACGGAATCGTCTATGCGGACCGAACGGACTCGCCGAAGATTCAGGAGGTTCGGGCGCTGTACAGTCCGGTCCGGATCAGGGCGGACGGAACGAAGCTGATTGTTGAAAACCGGTCGTTCTTTACGGATCTGGAGGACTTCGCAGATTACCGGCTCGTTCTGAAAAACGAGGACCGGATGATCCTGTCGGAACCGCTGGATGTTACGGGCGCCTCCGGCGAAAGCTTTGTAATCGAACCGAAGCTTCCGGAAAACAGTGTTTCCGGTGAATACGTCTTTACCCTCGAAGCGCTGGCATCTGAGGACAAGCCGTGGATCCGGAGAGGAGAGGTCCTGACGGACGGTCAGCTGATCGTCAATATGATCGATCAGCAGAACGAAGAGTACAAAGTTCATAAAACTGAAATGCGGACGGTGATCGGCGGAACGAATGTCGGTGTTCACGGAGACGGCTTCTCGTATCTGTTCTCGAAATTCGAAGGCGCGCTGGCGTCGGTCAAATATGACGGCATCGCATATATCACCAGGCGGCCGGAGCTCTCGTTTTTCAGAGC
>ERZ1645187.693-NODE-693-length-32931-cov-43.800858_pt1 | contig 32931 bp, 33 predicted proteins | sample MGYA00575352_ERZ1645187 | MGnify/ENA primary metagenome ERZ1645187 (study PRJEB40837, sample SAMN11349314) | freshwater sediment metagenome | isolation source: river sediment | host: Sediment | place: India: Wazaribad , New Delhi | collected 2017-02-21 ... | reverse complement strand
GCCGTGCGGTTTTCAATTGCTTATAGGCGTGAATGATCTCTCGTAATTTGTCCTCGTTGGCGCGGTCGCCGCCATTGGCGTCGGGGTGGAGCCGTTTCACCAGCTCCTTGTAACGCGTCCTGATTGCCTCGGCGTCGGCGGTCGCGTCGAGGCCGAGAGCGTCGAGCGCTTTCAGCGCGGCGATCGTATGGTTCGTGCGCTTCTTGGCCGAGGCGGCGTTGGCGGCGCGGCGCGCGGCGCGCGCCTGCATGGCGCCGAAGGGGTCATGCGGCGCGAAATCCTCACGGAAATCACGGCCGTTGCGGGCGACGCCCATGCTCCATGTCGGACGATGGCCGACCACCGCGTCGCGCTGATAGGAGGCGACGTCATTGTCGCTCATCCCGTTGAAATAATTATAGGTCGCGTTGTATTCGCGGACGTGATCGAGGCAGAAACGGAAATATTCGCCTTCGCGCAGGCGGCCCATCGGGGCGCGATATTCGCCCGCTTCGCGACAGCCGGGGTGATTGCAGCGCGGCGCGCCGGGGCGGGGGGCCTCCGTCGTCTCGGGCTTGACCCGGATTTTGTCGAACAGGCGGGAATTGAGATTCATCATATCAGAATACGTGTCGCCTAGGGGTGGCCGCAAGCGAAAGCGGGCGCTAATTTCGTCTCCCAGTTTTAAGGAGCGCTTATGGCCCATCTGACCGCAGCGGACGTTAAAGAGCGGATAAGACTGAACCTTCTCGAAGCTCTGGCGCCGACTTATCTCGACGTCATCGACGAATCGCACCATCACGAAGGCCATGGCGGCTGGCGCGAGGGCGGGGCTACGCATTTCCGCGTGAAGGTGGTTTCGCCCGCTTTCGCCGGCAAGAGCCGGGTGGCGATGCATCGCATGGTCAACGAGGCTTTGGCCGCCGAACTCGCCGGCGGCGTGCACGCGCTGGCGATCGAGGCCAGCGCGCCTTGAGGATCGGCGGAGCGCGGCCGGGATTTATTGCGCCGTCCAGCCGCCGTCGATGGGGATCGCCGCGCCGGTGATGTTGTGGGCCTGCCGGGCGCAGAGCCAGACGGCGAGCGCGCCGATTTCGGACGGGTTCGAGGTGCGCCGGCTTGGCTGTTTCTCCTTCAGCAGATCGGCGATGCCGGCGGCGCGGTCGCCGCCGAACAGCGCGGCGCGGGCTTCCACCTGCGGCTCGATGATCGCCGTCTCCGTCCAGCCAGGGCAGATGCAATTGACCGTGACGCCGCCGGTCTCAGCCGAGCCTTTGGCCGCATATTCGAGCGCGGCGACGCGCGACAGGCCGACGAGACCGAATTTCGAGGCGACATAGGGCGCTTTTTCGACCGAGGCGACGAGGCCGTGGACGGACGCGATGTTGACGACGCGGCCGAAACCGCGCGCGCCCATCGCCGGCAGCAGCCGCCGCATGGTGAGGAAGGCCGCCGTCAGATTGACGTCGAGAATCGCCTTCCATGTCTCGACCGGCAGCCCGTCGAGCGCCGCCGGGCGCTGGATGCCGGCGTTGTTGACGAGAATGTCGGTGCGCCAGTCGAGGGCTGCGTCCATCATCGCGTCGACGGCCTTTTCATCGCGCAGGTCGGCGTCGAAAAAGCGCACGCCGGGCGCGCCCGCGGCTTTCAATTCCGCGGTCGCGGCGGCGATCTGGCCGGCGTCGGCGAGGCCATGCAGGCCGATGGCCGCGCCTTCGGCCGCGAGGGCTTTGGCGATGGCGAGGCCGATGCCTTGCACCGAGCCGGTGACGAGGGCGTTGCGGCCGGCGAGAGATTGGCTCATGGCGTGTGTCCTTTCGCCTCGCGCGCCTGCGCGACGAGGGTTCGCAATTCGGTCTTGAGCACCTTGCCGTAATTGTTCTTCGGCAATTCGGCGAGGTCGAGATAAAGCTTCGGCCGCTTGAAGCGGGCGATGCTCGCCAGACAATGCGCATCGAGCGCCGCCGCATCGAGCCGCGCGCCCGGCTTGAGCGTCAGACAGGCGACGATGATCTCGCCCCATTCGGGATCGGGCGCGCCGACGACGGAGACCTCGGCGACCGAGGGATGCGTCAGCAGCGCTTCCTCCACCTCGCGCGGATAGACGTTCGTGCCGCCCGAGATGATGACGTCCTTGGAGCGGTCGGACAGCGTCAGGAAACCGTCCGCGTCGAGGCGACCAACGTCGCCGGTGCGCAGCCAGCCGTCGCGGATGGCCTCGGCGGTCGCCTCCGGGTTGCGCCAATAGCCGGCCATGACGGTCGCGCCTTTCACCTCGATCTCGCCGGGCTGGTCGGCGGGGAGAGGCGCGCCGTCGGCGCCGGCGACGCGCACCTCGACCGCGCTTTGGGCGACGCCGACCGAGGCGAGCCGGGAGCGATGGTTCGGGTGCGCTGTGTCCTGATGCCAATGGCGCGACAGCGCCGTGATCGTCATCGGCGATTCGCCCTGTCCGTAGATCTGGACGAAGCGCGGGCCCATGACGGCCATCGCCTGTTCGATGTCGGCGAGATACATCGGGCCGCCGCCGTAAACGATGGTCTTGATCCCATCGCCATTTTCGTTGCGGGCGCGCGCGGCTTCGACGAGACGGCGCACCATGGTCGGCGCGGCGAACATCGAGACGTTGCGCAGGCTCTTGGCGAGATCGAGAATCTCGTCGCCGTCGAAGCCGCCCGAATCCGGGATCACATGGCGCGCGGCGACGCGCACATGGACGAAATTATACATGCCGGCGCCATGCGACAGAGGCGCGGCGTAGAGCGCGGCGTCCGCCTGTTGCGGCGTATCGACGTCGAGCGGATAGCACAGCGACATGGCGCGGATATTGCCATGCGTCAGCATCACGCCTTTCGGCTTGCCGGTCGTGCCTGACGTATAGAACAGCCAGGCGAGATCGTTGTCCGCGCGCATATGGGGCAGCGGATCGCCTGCGCCGTCGCGCACGCGCTCGAAGGAAGCGTCATCGACGCGAAGACGCCTGAGATCAGGGGCGAAGGCGTCGCTTGCCTCGTCGAGCGTTCGGGCGTGCGCCGCATCCGTGAAGATCAGCTTCGCTTCGGCGTGATCGACGATATAGGCCGCTTCGCGCGCATGCAGTTTGGCGTTGATGGGCACGGCGACGCCGCCCGCCCACCAGATGGCGTAAAGCGCCTCAAGATAGCGCGTCGAATTGCTCATGAAGAGCGCGACGCGGCCGCCCGACGCAAGTCCCTGCGTCGCGGTCAACCAGCGCGCCAGAGACGAGGCCCGGCGCGCGAAAGCCGCATAATCCGCATCGAGCCGCGCGCCGGTCAGCAGGGCCGGCGCGGCGGGATGGAGACGGGCGGCCGCCTCCAGCCACAACGCGATGTTCATGGCCTCAGCGGATGCGTTCGAGGATCGACACGTAATTGGCGACCGCGGCGCCGCCCATGTTGAAAACGCCGCCGAGCTTGGCGTTCTTCACCTGCATGCCGCCGGCCTCGCCGCAAAGCTGCATGGCCGAGAGCGCGTGCATGGAGACGCCCGTCGCGCCGATCGGGTGACCCTTGGCCTTGAGGCCGCCCGATGGATTGACCGGCAATCTGCCGTCGATATGCGTCACGCCGTCCTTGAGGACATTGGCGCCCTTGCCGCGCGGGGCGAGGCCCATCGCCTCATATTCGATGAGTTCGGCGATGGTGAAGCAATCATGCGTCTCGACGAAGGAGAGATCGTCGAGGCCGATGCCCGCCTTGGCGAGCGCGCGCTCCCAGGCCACGGCGCAGCCCTCGAAATCGAGAATGTTGCGCTTCGACATCGGCAGGAAATCCTGCGCGTGCTCGTTGGCGCGGAAGACGACGGCGCGCTTCATGGTCAGCGCGGTGTCGATGTCGGCCAAAACGACGGCGGCGGCGCCGTCGGAAACGAGCGAGCAGTCGGTGCGCTTCAGCGGGCCTGCGACGAAGGGATTCTTGTCGCTCTCGTTGCGGCAGAAGTCGAAGCCGAAATCCTTGCGCATCTGGGCGTAGGGGTTGGCGACGCCGTTCTTGTGGTTCTTGGCGGCGATCATCGCCAGCGCGTCGGACTGATCGCCGTAGGTCTGGAAATAATTCGCGGCGATCTTGCCGAAGACGCCGGCGAAGCCCGCCGGCGTGTCGCCGTCTTCGGGCAGATAGGAGGCGCGCAACAGATTGCGGCCGATTTCTGGGCCGGGCGTTCTGGTCATCTGCTCGACGCCGACGACGAGGACGCGACGGGCGCGGCGCGCCTCGATGGTCTTGATGGCGTTGTGGACGGCCGCCGTTCCGGTGGCGCAGGCGTTTTCGACGCGCGTCGCCGGTTTGAAGCGGAAATCGGGGTCGGCCTGCAAAACGAGGCCGGCGGTGAAGTCCTGCGGGCTGAAGCCGGCGTTGAAATGGCCGAGCACGATTTCGTCGATGTCGGCGGCGGCGAGCCCGGCGTGGTCAAGCGCCTGTTTGGCGGCGGCGACGATCAGGCTTTCGACGGTTTCGCCATCATGCTTGCCGAACGGCAGGTGGGACCAACCTACGATGCAAGCGGTCATTGTTCTTCTCCCTGAAAATTCGCATGTTTGCCGGCGCGTCACGAAATCGCCGCATGGGCGGGGATTATGCCGCGTCAAACGTCGAACGCCAGTCTTTCGACGACACTTTTCGGAAGATGGCGACGTTTGTCGCTTTTCATCGCCGCGCGCTATGCGCTAGGACGGTTCACAACCGCCGCGTCCCGCGCGGGCGATAAGCTTTTGGGATCGAAAACATGGGCTTTTCCGCCAGAGGCGCGTTCAGCGCCGCACTCGCCTTGAGCCTTGCCGCCGCCGGCGGCGCGCAAGCCGCGCCGACCCTCGTCGTCGACATGGACTCAGGCCAGGTGCTGCATCAGGAAGACGCGACGCGCTCCTGGTATCCCGCCTCGCTCACCAAGCTGATGACGGCTTATGTGGCGCTGAAAGCGGTGCGCGAAGGCCGCATGACGCTGAACTCGCCGCTGCGGGTCTCGGCGCGGGCGTCGAAAATGGCGCCGTCGAAAATGGGCTTCAAGCCCGGCACCGAAGTCACCCTCGACAACGCCCTGAAGATGCTCATGGTGAAGTCGGCGAACGACATCGCTGTCGCTATCGCGGAGGGCGTTTCGGGTTCGGTCGAAGGATTCGCCGGCGAGATGAACCGCGCGGCGGCCAATCTCGGCATGCGCGAGTCGCATTTCGTCAATCCCAACGGCCTGCCGAGCGAGGCGCAGGTGACGTCGGCGCGCGACATGGCCGTGCTCGGGCGCGCGCTTTATCGCGAATTTCCCGAACAGGCCGGCCTGTTCAACATCGGCGCGCTGAAGCTCGGCAATCGCGTCATGCCGACGCATAACGGCATTCTCGGGCGCTATCCCGGCGCCGACGGCATGAAGACGGGCTTCACCTGCGCGGCCGGCTTCAATGTCGTCGCCAGCGCCAACAACGGCGGGCGGCGATTGATCACCGTCGTCATGGGGGCGCCTTCGGCGGCGGACCGGACGATTCAGGCGATGGCGTTGTTCGACAAGGGCTTCGCGAGCGGCGGCGGGCAAGGCTCGCTTGCGGGCTTGCCATCGTCCGGCGTCGGCGCCGCGCCGAACATGCGCGAGGAAATCTGCAAACGTCGCGGCAAGAGCGTCGCCATGCCGGTCGAATCCGAAGACATGGCCACGCCGCTGCAAACCGGGCTGGCGCAGGATCTGGCGCATAATCCCGAGCGGGCGTTCCTGTTCTCGCAGGGCGGCGGAGCTTCGAGCGGCGCGATCGCCAGCGCGGGCGGCGTTCCGCGTCTGGGACCGCGGCCGCAATTCGAGCCCGTGCCGGTCTTTATCGGCCGCGCTCCGGGTTACGAAGGAGCGCCGACGGCCGTCGCGCGCGGGCGCGCCGGCGGCTCCAAGGCGACCGCCTACGCCGGGCAGAAATCCGATGAGGCGGCGTCTCCACTCGCTCCGGATTCATCCGCGCAATCGCTGCGCGGGCGGACGCGCGCCGCCGGAAAATCCCTGAAGCCGGCTGCGGCGGCGGACGACGACGCGCCGAAGGCCAAGCCGCAGAAGCCGAAAGCCAAGGCCAAAGCCGACGCGTCCAAGGCGAAGGCGGGCGCGAAAGACAAGGCTGAAAAGGTCGCCGCAAAACCGAAACCGAAGGCCAAGCCGAAAGCCGAGCAAGACGACGAATGAGCGCGCTCGACCGCCGTCCGCCGCCGCCGATTCCGCTCACCGTCATCACCGGCTTTCTCGGCGCCGGCAAGACGACGCTGCTCAACCGGCTGCTGCGCGATCCGGCGCTTGCGGACACGGTCGTCCTCATCAATGAATTCGGCGAAATCGGCCTCGATCATCTGCTGGTCGAGGCGGTCGAAGGCGACATGATCGTCATGTCGTCGGGTTGCCTGTGCTGCACCATTCGCGGCGATCTCGTCGCGACGCTCGAGGATTTGCTGAAGCGCCGCGACAATGGCCGCATGACGGCGTTTGCCCGCGTTGTCGTCGAGACGACGGGTCTCGCCGACCCGGCGCCGGTTCTTCACACGATCATGAGCCATCCCTATCTGGCCCTGCGCTTCCGGCTCGACGGCGTCGTCACCGTCGTCGACGCGGTGAACGGCGCGGCGACGCTCGACGCGCAGGACGAAGCGGTGAAGCAGGCCGCGGTCGCCGATCGTCTCGTCCTGACCAAGACCGATCTGGCTTCTCCCGATGCGGCGCTGGCGCTGCGGGCGCGGCTGGCGGCGCTCAATCCCGCCGCGCGTCTTCTCGATGCGGCGAAAGGCGAGGCGAGCGCGGCGGCCCTGCTGGACTCGGGACTCTACAATCCCGACGGGAAGTCTCCGGACGTGCGCGGCTGGCTCAACGCCGAAGCGGTCGCGGCGGCGCATGCGCATCGCCACGGCCATCATCATCACGACGTCAATCGGCACGACGCCCGCATCCGCGCCTTCTGTCTGCGTAGCGAGGTCGCGCTCAGCCCGTCGTCCTTCGATCTTTTTCTCGAATTGCTGCGCAATGCGCATGGGCCGCATCTGTTGCGGGTGAAGGGGCTCGTCGCTGTTTCCGACGATCCCGCGCGGCCGGTCGTCATCCACGGCGTGCAGCATGTGTTTCACCCGCCGGCGCGGCTCGCCGCATGGCCGGATGATGATCGCAGCTCGCGGATCGTTTTTATCCTGCGCGATCTCAAGCCGGACTTCATCGAGAGCATGTGGCGCGCCTTTTCGGGAGAGCCGGCGGTCGGAGCGCCCGACGCCGCTGCGCTTTCCGACAATCCGCTGGCTCCGCGCCGTAGCGGGCTGCTGGCCTGAAAAAATACCTATCGACAAAGCCTTAGCCAAAAATTTGTGGCCTTTCCCGGTCCGTGGCATTGTCAAAAGGTTAACGAACAGTTAACAGCTCAACCGCGCTGTTGGGGGCGCGCGCCTGTCCCGCGAGGGTTGGCGCGTCATTTGAAGTGTGTCCGGCGAAGATTGCAAAAGCGCCTGAAGTGTCCCGTTGCGGCACGCAGGCGTCAGCCGGTCTGATTTAAAACGGTGCGAGGGCGCCATGATTGCACGATTTTGGACAGCAAAATCGGAACCCGCCTTTTCGTCTGTGGCTGCGTTCACCGGCCAGCCCTGGGCGCAGCATGCGCCTTCGGCGCGGGCGCCGCAGGTCGCTCCCCCGCGCCGCGTGCGGGGCTATACGGTTGAGGCTGTCGGCGTTGACCGCATTTCCGAATTTGTCGAGGCGTGGGCCGATCTCCACGGCCGCGCGCTTGAGCCGAACGTGTTCCTCGACCCGGCTTTCGCCGTGGCCGCCTGCCAGCATCTGCCGGCGACTCGCAGACCCATCTTCATTCTGGTGCATGAAGAACGCGGCGAGCGGCAGCGCGGTCGGTTGATTGGCGTGACGCCGCTGACGCTGCCCAAGCGCAATTTCGGCGATTCGATCGCGCGCGGCTTCGAGCACAAGTTCGCCAGTCTCGGCACGCCGCTCTACGACCATCATCACGCCGCTCACGCGCTTGAACTGACGCTCGAATGGCTGGCGCAGGAGCGCCCCGACGTCGCGGGCCTGATGTTTTCCGACGTGCCGAAGGCCGGGCCGGTGTTCTCGCTGCTGCGCCGTCACGCCACGCGTCTGTCGCGGACGATCGCGCTGTTCGACGAGCGCGAGCGCGCCATGCTTCCTTCGGGGGCCGCGGGCGGCGCGCTCGGGCTCACGCCCAAGCAGCGCAAGGAGCTGCGCCGCCAGCGTCGGCGCTTGTCGGAGCTTGGCGCGCTGACCTATCGCAGCTTGCGTCAGCCGGCGGAAATCCGCGAGGCGGCGGAATTGTTCATGGCGCTGGAAGACGGCGGCTGGAAGGGCGCGCGGGGCACCTCGCTGCTTGCCGAACCGTCCGTGACGACTTTCGCGCGCACGATGACTCGCCTGATGGCGCGCAAAAGCCAGATCAGCATCGAAAGCCTCGAACTCGATGGCAAGCCGATCGCCATGGGCGTCGTGCTCGAGTGTAACCATCGCGCCTATTTCTGGAAGACGGCTTACGACGAAGCCTATGCGGATTATTCGCCGGGCGTGCAGCTTGCTCTCGAATTGTCCGAACGGCTGATGGCGCGCGACGATCTGGTGCTGACCGATTCCTGCGCCCTCGCCGGGCACGCCATGATCGAGCGGCTTTGGCCGCAACGCATCGCGGTCGCCGACGTCTTCATTCCGGCGCGCGGCGGCGACGGCGTTTCGTTCGAGAGCGCCGGCCGGCGCGAACAGGCGCGCCGCGCCTTGCGCGCCGTCGCCAAGAAGGCGTTTCTGGCAGCGACGCGTCGTCGCGCCGTGTAAGCTGCCGTGGATCGCCTGCGCCTCGACAAGTGGTTGTGGTTTGCACGCGCGGCGAAGACGCGCACTTTGGCCGCGAAGCTGGTGACGGAGGGTCACGTTCGCGTGAATGGCGCGCGCGTCGACGCCCCCGCCAAAGCCATCGCGCCCGGCGATGTCCTGACCATCGCGCTGGAGCGTGAGGTGCGCGTGCTGCGCGTTGCGGCGCTGGGCGCGCGACGCGGGCCCTATGAGGAGGCGCGGCTGCTCTACGAAGATCTGACGCCGCCGCCGGAACGTAAGGCCGGGGCTCCGACAGGCGGCGAGCGGCCGACGAAGCGCGATCGGCGCGCGATCGACCGGCTGCGCGACGGCGATTTCGAGTGAGCGCTCAAGCAAATTGACCGTGCGACTTGCGCGCATTCGCCAAAGCGGCTAGCAACCCTCCCATTCGGCCCAAATCGGCAACGCGTCCGCGATTTGCGCGGGCGCGAGGAGTGAGCGGGATGACCTACGTCGTCGTCGAAAACTGCATCAAGTGCAAATATACGGATTGCGTTGAAGTGTGTCCGGTCGACTGCTTCTACGAGGGCGAGAATTTCCTCGTCATTCATCCCGACGAATGCATTGATTGCGGCGTCTGCGAGCCGGAATGCCCGGCCGAGGCGATCAAGCCGGACACCGAGCCGGGGCTTGAGAAATGGCTGGAGCTCAACGTGGAAATGGCCAAGATCTGGCCGAACATCACGGTCAAGCGCGACCCGCTGCCGGACGCCAAGGAGTTTGACGGCAAATCCGGCAAGCTGGCGATGTTGTCGAAAAATCCGGGCAAGGGCGACTGAACCGACGCGGGGGCAACCTCCGCAAAGCCAAAAAAGACGCTTTAATTTTTCCCGCTGCGCAGCGCCGATGTTAACCAATTCGGCGCTGACGCGGCCGCTTTCGTGTGCGAATCCTTTGATTTCCACAGATTTTCGTGTTATAGAATTTCTTAACAGTCGATATGCCTTTTTGAAGTTATCCAACGCGTCCAATCCGCTCCGGCATCCAAAGTCCGGGGCCATTTTTTCGACCTGAGCCGGCGTTGACGCGTCGGATGGCGCGCGGGATTTCGACCATCGACTGCAAGAGCCTTCGGGCTTTTCTCGGAGAGGCCTCTCTCCGGACTGGCGCGGAGCGTATTTCCGCCGCCGTAGCGTTTTTCGTCCCGACTCCAACCCGGGACACATAGAGGAGCATGGCGGATGTCGTCCACCAAGAAGACCAAAAAGGCCAAATCGGAAGCCGCTCCCAAGAAATCCAGCAAAGCCAAAGCCGTGAGCAAGGCCGCCGCAAAGGCGCCGGCCAAGAAGGCTGCGGCGAAGGTTGAGCCCGAGAAGAAAGCGAAGACCAAGGCTGTCGCGCCCGTCAAGGCTGTGAAACCCGCGGTCGCGAAAGCGAAGGCAAGCGTCGCCAAGCCCGCGGCGAAGGCCAAAACGCCGGCCAAGACGGCAGTGAAGGCTGCGCCCGCGAAAGCGGCGAAAGCCGCGCCCAAGGCCGTCGCGGCGAAGGTCGAGAGCAAAGCTGCGACCTCCAAGGCCGCCGCCACGAAGAGCGCCCCGGTCGCCAAGGACAAAGTTGCGCCGAAAAGCGCTGTCAAAATGCCCGCACCGGCCGCGTCGGCGAAAGTGATCGCATTGGCGCCGGTTCAGGCGTCGAAAACCAAAGAGGCCATGAAAACCAGCACTGCCAGCACGTCCCAAGAAAAAGCCAAGCCGGCTGCGGCGCCTGCGACCATCGCCATGGTCGTGAAGGCTCCGGCGCCTGCGCCCAAAATTCCGGCGGCCTCGGCCCCGGCCACTCAGACTTCCAGCACAAGCGATCGGACTCAGGTGACTGACAAGAAAATCGATTCGGCTGCGGCGCCGAAGATGAAAGTCGAAACCGCGAAGCCGGCGGCAGCCAAGCCGTCGAAGCCCACCAACCAGCGGCAGGGGTTCAAGACCAACGAGTTCATCGTCTATCCGGCGCATGGCGTCGGTCAGATCGTCGGCATCGAGGAGCAGGAAGTCGCGGGCTTCAAGCTCGAATTGTTCGTCATCTCCTTCGCCAAGGACAAGATGACGCTCAAGGTTCCGACGCCGAAAGCGCCAAGCGTCGGCATGCGCAAGCTCGCCGAGCCGAATGTCGTGCGCAAGGCGCTCGACACGCTGACCGGCCGCGCCCGCATCAAGCGCACCATGTGGTCGCGCCGCGCGCAGGAATATGAGGCCAAGATCAATTCCGGCGATCTCGTCGCCATCGCCGAGGTGGTGCGCGATCTCTATCGTTCCGAGGCGCAGCCCGAGCAGTCCTATTCCGAGCGTCAGCTCTACGAGGCCGCGCTCGATCGCATGGCGCGCGAGATCGCGGCGGTCAACAAGCTGATCGAATCGGAATCGCTGAAACTGATCGAATCGCAGCTTCAGAAAGGCCCGCGTCGCGGCGGCAAGGCTGAAGCCGACATCGAGGAGATCGACGGGGATTCGGACGGCGGCGTCGACGAGGCCGCCTGAGGCCTCGTTCGCTTCCTGCGGATTGCTCGAAACAAAAGGGCCGGCGGAAACCGCCGGCCCTTTCTTTTTTGCGTGAAAAGCGTCCGAACTCAGCCGAGCTTGCGCACATCGACGAAATGGCCGGCGATGGCCGCCGCCGCCGCCATGGCGGGCGAGACGAGATGCGTGCGGCCCTTGAAGCCCTGACGGCCCTCGAAATTGCGGTTCGAGGTCGAGGCGCAACGCTCGCCGGGCGCGAGCTTGTCGGGGTTCATGGCGAGGCACATCGAGCAACCCGGTTCGCGCCATTCGAAGCCGGCCTCAAGGAAGATCTTGTCGAGACCCTCGGCTTCCGCCTGCTGCTTCACGAGACCCGAGCCCGGCACGACCATGGCGTTCACATGCGCGGCCACCTTCTTGCCCTTGGCGACGGCGGCGGCGGCGCGCAGGTCTTCGATGCGGCCGTTGGTGCAGGAGCCGATGAAGGCGCGGTCGATGCGGATGTCCGTCATCGCCTCGCCGCCCTTGAGGCCCATATAATCGAGCGCGCGTTGAATCTTGGCCTTCTGGCCCTCATCCTTGGCGTCTTCGGCGCGCGGCACGCGGCCGTCGATCGTGGCCACGTCCTCGGGGCTCGTGCCCCAGGTGACGATGGGGGGCAGATTGGCGGCGTCGAGTTCGATCACGGCGTCGTAATGCGCGCCCTCGTCGGTCTTGAGCGTGCTCCAATAGGCGACGGCGCGATCCCACGCCTCGCCCTTCGGCGCCTTCGGCTTGCCCTTGAGATAGGCGAAGGTCTTTTCGTCCGGCGCGATCAGGCCGGCGCGGGCGCCGCCCTCGATCGACATGTTGCAGACGGTCATGCGGCCTTCCATCGACAGGTCGCGGATCGCCTCGCCGGCATATTCGATGACATAGCCGGTGCCGCCGGCGGTGCCGATCTTGCCAATGATGGCGAGCACGATGTCCTTGGCGGTCACGCCCTCCGGCAGCTTGCCGTTGACCTTGACCAGCATGTTCTTGGCCTTGGCCTGGATCAGCGTCTGGGTGGCGAGCACATGCTCGACCTCGGACGTGCCGATGCCGTGGGCCAGCGCGCCGAAGGCGCCATGCGTCGAGGTGTGGCTGTCGCCGCAGACGATCGTCGCGCCCGGCAGGGTGAAGCCCTGCTCCGGCCCGATGATGTGGACGACGCCCTGGCGGATGTCATGCTCGTTGTAATATTCGACGCCGAATTCCTTGGCGTTGATGGCGAGTTGCTCGACCTGCGCCTTGCTCTCGGGGTCTTCGATGGGCTTGGAGCGGTCGGTCGTCGGCACGTTATGATCGACGACAGCGAGCGTTTTCTCCGGCGCGCGCACCTTGCGTTTGGACATGCGCAGGCCCTCGAAGGCCTGCGGGCTGGTGACCTCGTGGATCAGATGGCGGTCGATATAGATAAGGCACGTGCCGTCCGGCTGAACGTCGACGACATGGTCGTCCCAGATCTTGTCGTAAAGGGTGCGCGCCTTGGCCATGAATCCCGTCCGATTTTAACGATGGAAAGCGATTGTTGGCGCTGTCTTACATTCTGACGCGTCGCGGGGAAAGAGATTTGCGCTATATTGGCGCAGCTGTAGCCATGGGAGAGTTCATGCGCCCACCCGTCGCGCCCTATCTGATCGCCACGCCCGCCATGGCGGCCATCGCCTATTACACCGCCGTTTTCGGGGCGACCCAGAAGGCTTTGATGCCGGCGCTCGATATTTTGCGCGTCGGCCATTGCGAGCTTGAGATCAACGGCGGCGCGGTGATGATTTCCGACGCCTTTCCGGAGCTTGGCCATACGCGCCCGCCGCTGCCAGGCGAGTTTTCCACCTCGGCGGTCAGCCTCGAATATCAGGATGCGGCGAAAGTCGACGAAATCCACGAACGGGCAGTCACGCTCGGCGCGAAAAGCGAAACGGCGCCGACCAATTCGTTCTGGGGCACGCGCTACGCGGCTTTCCGCGATCCGTTCGGGCACCGCTGGATTCTCAACGGGCCGCAGAAATAGGCAGTCTGCCGACAACGAAAAAGCCCGGCTGCATAAGCCGGGCTTTGTGATTTCTGGAGAGCGGCGAAGCTTACTTCGTCTTGCCCTTCGTATTGTCGGTGCGCTCGGCGATGCGGGCCGACTTGCCGCGACGGTCGCGCAGGTAATAGAGCTTGGCGCGACGCACCTTGCCGCGACGCGACACCTTGATCTGCTCGATCATCGGCGAATAGACCGGGAAAACGCGCTCGACGCCTTCGCCGTAGGAAATCTTGCGGACGGTGAAGCTCTCGTTGATGCCGGAACCCGAACGGGCGATGCAGACGCCTTCATAGGCCTGCACGCGGGTGCGCTCGCCTTCCTTCACCTTGACGCTGACGATCAGCGTATCGCCGGGCTGGAAGTCGGGAATCGACTTTTCCGAGGCGAGTTTGGCGGCCTGTTCGGCCTCGAGCTGCTGAATGATGTTCATGTCTTTTCTCCGTTTCGCCGTTCTTTGGAAGCGCGTCCGGGCGGAAAACCGGTTTCCACTTTTCCTGACGCGCTCCAACCGGCGAGCGTTTCGGGAACGCTGTTTTCAGTTGGACGCGGGCCTATACACCGGATGGGCGGATGTGTCTATCCGCCATCGGCCAAGCCGTCGGGGATTTCCGGCAGGAGATCGGGCCGCCGCTCCCGCGTGAGGCGTTCGGCCTCGGCGCGGCGCCATCGGGCGATCTTCTTGTGGTCGCCGGAGAGCAACACGTCAGGAATGGCGCGGCCCTCCCATTCGCGCGGGCGGGTGTAGTGCGGATATTCGAGCAGGCCGGTCTCGAAGCTTTCCTCCGAGCCCGAGGCTTCCTTGCCCATGACGCCGGGAATGAGGCGGACGCAGGCGTCGACGAGGATCATGGCGGCGAGTTCGCCGCCCGACAGAACGTAGTCGCCGATCGAGACTTCCTCGAGTCCGCGCCCGGCGATGACGCGTTCGTCGACGCCCTCGAAACGGCCGCAGACCAGCGCGAGGCCGGGGCCGGCGGCAAGCTCGCGCACGCGGCCTTGCGTCAGCGGCCGCCCGCGCGGGCTCATCAGCAGACGGGGGCGGGAATCCTCCGGCGTCAGGCCCGCATCGAGGCTCGCCGCGAGCACGTCGGCGCGGATGACCATGCCGGGCCCGCCGCCCGCCGGCGTGTCGTCGACGGCGCGATGGCGGCCAAGGCCGTGCTCGCGAATCTGCCGGGTCTCCAGCGCCCAAAGGCCGCGCGACAAGGCGTCGCCCGACAGCGACGCGCCGAGCGGGCCGGGGAACATCTCGGGATAGAGCGTGAAGATCGTGGCGGACCACATGCGGCGGTTCTCCAGCGTCTAATTCTCTTCCCGCGCCTCGACTTCCGCCGGCGGCGCGACGACGACCCGGCCGCCTTTCAGATCTACAATCGGAACGACAGCTTTGGTGAAGGGCGTCAGCAGGGTTTCGCCTTGCGGCGGCGCGATTTCGAGAATGTCGCCGGCGCCGAAATTCAGCACGGCGGCAATTACGCCCAGGACCTCGCCGCTTTCCCGTTCGGCGCGCAGGCCGATGAGATCGGCGTGATAAAACTCGTCCTCGTCCGCCTCGGGCAAAGCCGCGCGGTCGAGAAAGAGCTTCACATTGGTCAGCGCCGCGGCGGCGTCGCGGGTGGCGACGCCTTTGACGCGAACGACGAGCATGTCGTCCTTGACGAAGCGCAGCGCGGTCAGGTCATGAACGCGCCCGCTCTCGTCAAAGAGCGGGCCGTAATCGCCGATCGCCAGCGGATCGCCGGTCAGGGATTTCAGCCGGATTTCGCCGCGCACGCCATGCGGCGCGCCGAAAACCCCGACCTGAATGCGGCGCGCGCCCATGCCTTACTCGGCGGCCGCGGCAGCCTTCTCGGCCGCAGCGGCGGCGGCCGCAGCGCGCTCCTGCGCCTTCTTCTTCGGCTGCGCCTGCTTCGGGTTGTTGCGCGCGTCGCGCTTGCCGACGCCGACGGTCTCGAGCAGACGGGCGACGCGATCGGTCGCCTGCGCGCCCTTGGCGATCCAGGCCTGGGCCTTCTCGGCGTCGACGACGAGACGGTCGGCGGCGTCCTTGGCCTTCAGCGGATCGAAGGTGCCGAGCTTCTCGATGAAGCGGCCGTCGCGCGGCATACGCGAGTCGGCGACGACGATGCGGTAGAACGGACGCTTCTTGGCGCCGCCGCGCGACAGACGGATTTTCAGGGACATTGGGTTTTCCTTTCTTTCAATTCATCGGCTTGCTTGACGCAGGCCTTCGCTCTTCATTTCCGCCTTCGCCCGCGATCGAGCGAAGGAAACTCATTTTTTCTTGCCGAACGGATTGAACCCGCCGGGGAAGCCGCCGCCCAATCCCGGCAGTTTCGGCATGCCGCCGATGCCGGGGAGTTTCGGCGCGCCGGGCCCGAAAGCGCCGGCGGGCGGGTTTTCCGGCAATTTCATGCCGCCGCCGAGCTGTTTCTGCATGGCCTCGATTTCCTCAGGGGTCGGCTGCGGCATGCCGCCGCCGAGACCGAACATCTGCGCCATCTTGCCCATCGGGCCCTTCTTGGCGCCGCCGAGGGCTTTCATCATATCGGCCATCTGCCGGTGCTGCTTGAGCAGGCGGTTGACGTCCTCGACCTTCATGCCGGCGCCGGCGGCGATGCGCTTCTTGCGGCTCGCCTTGAGGAGGTCGGGGTTGCGCCGCTCCTGCGGCGTCATCGACAGGATGATGGCGCGCTGGCGCTTGATGATGCGGTCGTCGACATTGGCGGCGGCCATCTGCTGCTTGAGCTTGCCGACGCCGGGCAGCATGCCCATCAGTCCGCCGAGGCCGCCGATCTTCTCGACCTGCGCCAGTTGATCGGCGAGGTCCTCGAGGTCGAACTTGCCCTTGCGCATCTTCTCGGCGATGCGATGGGCTTTCTCGATCTCGATGCTCTCGGCCGCTTTCTCGACCAGCGAAACGATGTCGCCCATGCCGAGAATGCGGTTGGCGATGCGCGCGGGATGGAAGTCTTCCAGCGCGTCCATCTTTTCGCCGAGGCCGACGAGCTTGATCGGCTTGCCCGTGACGGCGCGCATGGAGAGCGCGGCGCCGCCGCGGCCGTCGCCGTCGACGCGGGTCAGCACGATGCCGGTGATGCCGACGCGTTCGTCGAAATTCTTCGCCAGATTGACCGCGTCCTGACCGGTCAGCGCATCGGCGACGAGCAGGATTTCGTGCGGGCGCGAGGCGGCCTTGATCTCGGCCATCTCGACCATCAAGGGCTCGTCGATATGGGTGCGGCCGGCGGTGTCAAGCAACACCACGTCGTAGCCTTGCAGGCGCGCCGCCTGTTCGGCGCGCTGGGCGATCTGCACCGGCGTCTGGCCGGGAACGATCGGCAGCGTGTCGACGTTGACCTGTCGGCCGAGCACCGCAAGCTGTTCCTGCGCGGCAGGGCGCTTGACGTCGAGCGAGGCCATCAGCACCCGCTTCTTCATCTTGTCGGCGAGACGCTTGGCGATCTTGGCGGTGGTCGTCGTTTTGCCCGCGCCCTGCAGGCCGACCATCATGATGGCGACGGGCGGGGCCGCGTCGAGATTGATCGGGTCGGCGTCGGAGCCCAGCGTCTCGACAAGAACGTCATTGACGATCTTGATGACCATCTGGCCGGGCGTGACCGATTTGACCACATTGGCGCCGACGGCGCGGGCGCGCACCTTGTCGACGAAGGCGCGCACGACATCGAGCGCCACGTCAGCCTCAAGCAGGGCGCGTCGCACCTCGCGCAGGGCGACGTTGACGTCCTCTTCCGTCAGCGCCCCGCGCCGCGTCAGAGCGTCGAAAATGCCAGAGAGCTTTTCGCTCAGGCCTTCGAACATGCACCCGTTCCTTTTGTTACGTCGGAAACCCCAATGCAAAACGCGCCCGGGGGCGCATCGCGCTGCCGGGCGTTGGCCTCCAGCCTCTCAGGGGCGGGTCGGCGTCTGGCTTTGGACATCTCTGACGAGAAGTTGCCGGCTTTTAGGGGCGGGCGCGTCGAAAGTCAAATTTCATGGGGCTTTCCGCGCGCAGTTGGGCCTGCCACGAAGGCCTACGACCAAGGACGAGCGCCGGGAGGGCGGCTTGACCATTGATAAATACGAAAATACGAATATAACGATAAATGATAATAAGGGACGCCACAGAGCGCCGAAGGAGGAATGACGGATGGCAGACATCGTGATCATGGGCGCCGGTTTGGGCGGCGTCGTCATGGCCTATGAAATGAAGGATCAGATGCGGCCGGAGGATACGCTCACGGTCGTCACCAAGGATCCGATCTATCATTTCGTGCCGTCTAACCCGTGGGTCGCCGTCAATTGGCGCACGCGCGAATCCGTTGAGGTCGATCTGGCGCCGACCTTCGCGCGTCGCGGCATCAACTTCAAACCGGTTCCGGTCGAGAAGCTCGATCCGGAGGCCAATGCGCTGACGCTCGCCGACGGCTCGACGCTGAAATACGATTATCTGATCATCGCGACGGGCCCGGAACTCGCCTTCGACGAGATCGAGGGGCTTGGGCCGCATGGCGGCTTCACGTCCTCGATCTGCCATGTCGATCACGCTGAGAAGGCGGCGGTCAGTTTCGAGGAATTCTGCAAGAAGCCGGGGCCGATCATCGTCGGCGCCGTGCAAGGCGCCTCGTGTTTCGGCCCGGCCTACGAATTCACCTTCATCCTCGACACCGAGCTGCGCCGTCGCAAGATCCGCGATCAGGTGCCGATGACTTTCGTCACCGCCGAGCCCTATGTCGGCCATCTCGGCCTCGACGGCGTCGGCGACACCAAGGGGTTGCTTGAGAGCGCGTTGCGCGAGCGCCACATCAAGTGGATGACCTCGTCGCGCGTGAAGAAGGTCGAGGCCGGCAAGATGACGGTCGAGGAAGTCGCCGACGACGGATCGGTCAAGGCGACGCAGGACATGCCGTTCGGGTTCTCGATGATGCTGCCGGCCTTCCGCGGCATCGCGCCGTTGCGCGGCATCGAGGGACTGGTCAACCCGCGCGGTTTCGTCATCGTCGACAAGCATCAGCAGAATCCGAAGTTCACCAACATCTTCTCGGTCGGCGTCTGCGTCGCCATCCCGCCGATGGGGCCTACGCCCGTCGCCTGCGGCGTGCCGAAGACGGGCTTCATGATCGAGTCGATGGTGACGGCGACGGCCAAGAACCTCGGCAATATCCTGCGCGGCAAGGCGCCGAATTATCAGGGCACGTGGAACGCCGTGTGTCTCGCCGATTTCGGCGATACGGGCATCGCCTTCGTGGCGCAGCCGCAGATTCCGCCGCGCAACGTCAATTGGTCGGCGCAGGGCAAATGGGTGCACGCCGCCAAGATCGGCTTCGAGAAATACTTCCTGCGCAAGATGCGCCGCGGCGAGAGCGAGCCGTTCTATGAGACGGCCGCGCTCAACATGCTTGGCATCGGCAAGCTCAAGACCGTCAAGACGGATTGAGCGGAGACGCATAGGCTTAAAACGAAGCGGGCGCCCGATCAGGCGCCCGCTTTTGCGTTGCGTCTCATGAGGACAAGGCTTGCCTCACGCGGCGGCTTTCGTCTGCGCGAGTTCGAAGCCGGCCGCAACGGCGGCGAGATTGAGATCGGCGAATTTCTTCGGCGTTTCTAGGCGCACCGCCTCTTCAAGCGTCGCACGCGAGCAGACGCCGGACAATGCGATGAGCGCGGACAGCGCGACGATATTGGCGATGCGCGGCGAGCCCAGTTCGACCGCGCGCGCGGCGATCGGCAACACATGCAGATTATAGCCGGCCTTTGGCGGCTCCGGCACGAGGCGTTCATCGACGACGAGCAGGCCGCCCGGCTGCAATTGCGCCAGCGAGCGGTCGAGCCCGATCTGCGAAAGCGCCGCCATCATGTCGAGGCGCGTCACCAGCGGATAATCGGCCGCGTCTTCCGAGGCGATGACGTCTGAATAGCAGAAGCCGCCGCGCGAAGTCGGCTCGTAGCTCTGCGATTGCGAGGCGGCGCGGCCTTCGAGCCCCATGGCGCGAAACAGGATGTGCATGCCGAGGATAAGGCCCTGACCGCCGGAGCCGGCGAGACGGATTTCGCTGCGCTGCATGGTCAACGTCCTGCCTTGGCCCGCGCGAGCGCGGCGCGCTCGCGATAGGCGGCGCCATATTCGGGCGCCGATTTCTGCGAAATGATTCCGGTGCGCAGGCGATGCGGCCGGAACGGCTGGTCGGCGGCGTTGCCGAAAGCCTCGGGGCGCATATCGGCCTTCTGGGCGAGCACCATTTCCGGCGATTCGCCGAGATCGTTCTTGCGGCCGTAAATCTCGGTGCAATCGGACATGATCTCGACGAAGGAGAAACCCGGATGGGCGATGGCGCTCTTGACGAGATTCTTCAGCGCCGGCGTCTGCAAGGTCACTTCGCGGCCGACGAAGCTTGCGCCGGCGGCTTCCGCCAGCTTGCAGGCGTCGAACGTCGGCTCGGTGTTGCCGCCGGGCGTCGTCGTTGTGAGACGGTTGGCGGCCGTCGTCGGCGACACCTGCCCGCCGGTCATGCCGTAGACCTCATTGTTGAGCATCAGGCAGGTGAGATCGAGATTGCGCCGGCAGGCGTGGATGAGATGGTTGCCGCCGATGGCGAGGCAATCGCCGTCGCCGGTGATGACGATGACATGCAGGTCGGGGCGCGCGAGCTTCAACCCGGTGGCGAAGGCGAGCGGCCGGCCATGCGTCGTGTGGAAGGTGTTGGCGTCGATATAGGCGCCGACGCGGCCCGAACAGCCGATGCCCGACACGATGGCGAGCCGGTTCTTGTCGATGCCGAGCTCATGCACGGCCCAGAGCAGCGCGCGTAGCGCGATGCCATGGCCGCAGCCCGGGCACATGAAATGCGGCATCAGATTGAGCCGCAGATAATCCTTGATCTCGAAGGGGGGGCGGACAGCTTCGTTCATTTCGCGGCGAGCTCCCGGATGCGGGCGGCGATCTCGTCAGGCGTGATCGGTTCGCCATCGATGCGATTGAGACGCGCGGTCTTGGCCGCGCCGACGAGACGTTCGATTTCGAGCGCCATCTGGCCCATGTTCATTTCGGGCACGAGCACGAGGCGGGCTTTTTCCGCAGCCTTGCGCACAGCTTCTTCCGGGAAGGGCCAGAGCGTCACGGGGCGCAGCAAGCCGACCTTGAGGCCTTCCTTGCGCAGCGTCTGCGCGGCGCGGCGCGCGGCGCGCGCGGCGATGCCGATGGCGACGATGAGGATGTCGGCGTCATCGGTTTCGAAACGCTCGACCTTGTCGATGCGGGCGCGGTTGACCTCGATCTTGTCGAGGATGCGCTTCAACGCCTTGTCGGCGAGATCGGGCTTCTGCGTCGGAAAGCCGTCGGGCAGATGAGTCAGGCCCGTCACATGCACGCGATGGCCGTCGCCGGGGCGCGACATGACCGGCACCAGATCGTCCGCATCGGCGTAGGGGAGGTAATTTTCCTCCGTGCCGTCGGCCCATTTGCGGTTCGCCGTTTCGACCTGCTCCTTCGACGGCAGCTTCACCGTTTCGGTCAGATGCGCGACGATTTCGTCGTAGAGCACGATGACGGGCGAGCGGAATTCCTCCGCCAGATTGAAGGCGCGGATCGTCTCCGTATAGATTTCCTCGACGGAGGCGGGGCTGAAGACGATGATCGGATGATCGCCGTGCGAACCCCAGCGCGCCTGCATCACGTCGCCTTGCGCGGGACGCGTCGGCATTCCGGTCGAAGGGCCGCCGCGCATGACGTTGATGATGACGCAAGGCGTCTCCGTCATCGCAGCGTAGCCGAGATTTTCCTGCATCAGCGAAAAGCCGGGGCCGGACGTCGCCGTCATGGATTTCGAACCGCCGAGCGAGGCGCCGACGACGGCGGCGAGCGAAGCGATCTCATCCTCCATCTGGATGAAGACGCCGTCGACGCGCGGCAATTCGCGCGACATATGTTCGGCGACCTCCGAGGACGGGGTGATCGGATAACCGGCGAAGAAGCGGCAGCCGGCGGCGATGGCGCCGAGCGCGCAGGCCTGATTGCCGTGGAGCGAGCGATGCGAAGCGGACATCAGGCGGCGACCTGTGGCTTGACGAGGGTTTTGACGGAAATGGCGAAGTCCGGGCACAGCCATTCGCAGACATGGCAACCGGTGCAGAGCTCGGGGCTTTTCAGATAGGCCACTTGCTCGGCGTTCATCGCCAGACAACGTTCGGGACAAAGCTTGACGCAGATGTCGCAGCCCTTGCACCAGGCGGCGTTGATCTCCATCGAAATCTCGACGTCCGGCGTCTGGCCCGGCGCCATATAGCGCGCGACCGAGCCGTCATAACGCAGGCTGGCGTCGGCCTTGGCCTTCAGCGCCCAGTCGCGTCCGGCGTTGAACGCCTCGCGATTAATATCGCGGGTCTTTGGCGGCACGAGGCTGTCGATAACGGAGAGCCAGCTTTCGAGCGGATAGTCGAGCGCGGCCGACAGAACGCCGAGCAGCACGACATTGGCCGCGCGCGGATCGCCCTTGTCCTTGGCGATGGCGGTGGCGTCGAGCGCGAAGCCGTCGGCGACGCTGGAAATGATTTCTTCCGGCGTTTCGCGCGCATAGTTCAACGCCGCGCCGACCTTGCGGTTGCGGCAGGCGAAGGGCGGCACGATGCGCTTGGTGTCGGCGATGAACACGCCGTCGTCGGGCCGGAGATGGTCGAGCCAGCGAATGCCTTCGGCCCATTCGAGCGCGATCAGCGCGTCAACGTCGCCCTTGGCGATGGTCGGCGACCAGACTTCCTCGGCGATGCGCACGTGGCTGAACACGACGCCGCCGCGCTTGGCCATGCCATGCACTTCGCTCTGCTTGACCTGCAGGCCCTGACGCGCGCCGAGCGTCGCCATGACCTTGGAGATCAGCAGGACGCCTTGGCCGCCGACGCCGACGATCATGATGTTGCGCGCGGCGGGCTTGGTTTCAGGGGCTTTGAGCGCGACGTTCATGACAGCACCGGCTGGATGCAGTCGGTGGGGCAGAGCTGGGCGCAAAGCGTGCAGCCGATGCAGCTCGAAGCTTCGATCGTCACCTTGTGATGGCCCTCATGCATCTGGTCGGTCCAGGTGATCGAGGGGCAGCCGAGATTCATGCAGGCCTGACAGGCGATGCAGCCCTCAGCCTTCACCGCCAGCGGCTGGCCTTTGATCTTGACCGGATCGAGCACGCATGGGCGCTCGGCGATGACCACCGACAGGCCCCTGTGAATGATCGCCTCGCGCAGGGTCTGATAGAGATGGCCGACTTCGTAGGGGTCGGCCTTGCGCACCCATTCGACGCCGACGGCGCGGCAGATCTTCTCGTAATCGACCTTATGCGTCGGCTCGCCGCGCAAGGTGCGGCCGGTGCCGGGATGGTCCTGCCCGCCGGTCATGGCGGTGATCGAATTGTCGAGAATGACGACGGTGATGTTGGCCTTGTTGTAGACGGCGTCGACCAGCGGCGGAATGCCGGAATGCAGGAAGGTCGAATCGCCGATGGTGGCGACGATCGGCTTCTTCTCCGCGCCCGATTTCCACATGCCGACGGCGTTGGCGATGGAGGCGCCCATGCACACCGTCGTGTCGATGCTCTTCAGCGGTTCGACGGCGGCGAGCGTATAGCAGCCGATGTCGCCGGCGACGCGCGCCTCCTGCCCGCGCAGGGCGAGATAGGTGGCGGTGTGCGGGCAGCCGGGGCAAAGCACCGGCGGACGGGCCATCGGCTCGACGGCGATCGATGGACGCGCCGGCGCCGCTTCCATCAACCCGGCCTTGGCGAGGCCATCGCGCACCAGTTCGGGGGAGAGTTCGCCCAGACGAGGAAAGAGCGACTTGCCTTCGGCCGGAATGCCCATGGCGCGGATCGCGGTCTCCAGAACCGGCTCCAGCTCCTCGACGATCAGCAGACGATCGACGGAAGCCGCGAAGGCGCGAATGGCCTCTTCCGGCAACGGATAGGAGCAGCCGAGCTTCAGCACGCTCGCCTGCGGCGCGACTTCCTTGACATAGAGATAGGCGGTCGAGCCGGTGATAATTCCATAAGTCGTCCCGCCCTTTTCCCAGCGGGTGAGCGGCGAGGTCTCGAAATATTCGCCGAGCCTGGCCTCGCGCTCCAGCACCTTCGGATGCAGACGGCGCGCGTTGGCGGGGATCGTCACGGTCTTGCTGGACTGATCGACAAAGCCGCGCGGCGCGACCGCCGTGCGCGGGGCCACTTTCACGACGCTGCGGGTGTGCGACAGGCGCGTCGTCGAGCGCACGATGACCGGCGTGTCGAAGGTCTCCGAAATATCGAAGGCGAGCTTGGTGAAATCATGCGCTTCCTGAGCGTCGGAGGGCTCAAGACAGGGAACGTTGGCGAAGCGCGCGAAAAGCCGCGTATCCTGCTCGTTCTGCGAGGAGTGAATGCCGGGATCGTCGCAGACGATCATGACCAGACCGCCGTGCACGCCGATATAGGTCTGCGACATCAGCGAGTCGGAGGCGACGTTGAGGCCGACGTGCTTCATCGAGGTGATGGCGCGCACGCCCGAGAGCGCCGCGCCGATGGCGGTGTCCATCGCCACTTTCTCGTTCACCGCCCATTCGGCGTTGATGTCTTCGGCCGGATAGGAGCCGAGGTTTTCGAGAATTTCGGTCGACGGCGTGCCGGGATAGGCGGAGGCGACCTTGACGCCGGCTTCCCAGGCGCCGCGCGCGATGGCTTCGTTGCCCATGAGGGGCAGCAATTGTTCCTCGGGCGTTTCCGCCTCAACCTTGCGATGCTGCAAATTCACGCAAACCTCCCCGCGCCGCGGCAAGGCCGGGCCAGGGAAATGCATCATAAAATGCAGACCTTCGAATTGACTCGTATCAAGATTGGTTGCGACGGCCTGTCGAAACCGATCCGCGTTCTTGTCTCCAAGAATTGTGCGCCTTATGCGAAAAGCTGTTAGTATGGACGCAAAAGCATGGGCGAACGGACGAAACAGTGGGTGAAACGACAGCAGCGTTAAACGCCGGCGATCTGGCCGAGGCGGCGGATCGCGCCAGCGAGTTCCTGAAATCGCTGGCCAATCCGGTGCGTTTGCGCATTCTCTGCCTGATTTGCGATCGTGAAGTCTCCGTCGGCGAAATCGCCGAGGCGCTCGCCGTGCGCCAGAGCGTCGTGTCGCAGCATCTGGCGCTCTTGCGCAAGGACGGACTCGTTTCGACGCGCCGCGACGGCCAGACCATCTATTACGCCCTGGCCGACGCCAATGTGGTGCGCGTCATGAGCGCGTTGCAGGACGCCTTCTGCCCGACGCCGAAACAGGCGCTGGCGGGCTGACGGCCTTGGCGTTGCAGAAGAACACCGCCGCGGGGCCGAGCGACCGCGAAGATTTCATCGCCGCGCATACGCAGCTGCTGCCTGTGCCGCATGCGCCGGAAATTCGTCTGCACCTCGCCGACGAGGCGACGGCCTTGTGGTCGAAGACCGAGGACGAGTTGGGTCAGATGGGCCTGCCGCCGCCGTTCTGGGCCTTCGCCTGGGCCGGCGGGCAAGCGCTCGCCCGCTATATTCTCGACAATCCGTCTCTGGTCGCCGGCAAGCGCGTGCTCGATTTCGCCTCCGGCTCGGGGCTTGTCGCCATCGCCGCGGCGCTCGCCGGCGCCGATCGCGTCGAGGCGAGCGAGATCGACGATTTCGCGCTGTCGGCCATCATTCTCAACGGCCGGGCGAATGACGTGGCCCTTGAAATCCGGTCGGGCGATCTCATCGGGCAGATCGAGCATTGGGACGTGGTGTTCGCCGGCGACGTCTCCTACGAGCGTGATCTGGCGAAGCGCGTCACCGATTGGCTGGGGGAACTGCATCAGCGCGGCGCGACGGTGCTGATCGGCGATCCGGGCCGTTCCTATCTCGACCGCGACCGGCTGGAGCCGATCGTCGAATATCGCGTGCCTGTGACGCGCGAGCTTGAGGATTCCGAGATCAAGAAGACGCAGGTCTGGCGCTTCAAGGGCGGTTAAAACGCCGCGTAGCAGGGCGATCGATCAATCTGCGCCGATGTTTCGAAATCGCAAGCCGAAGTTCACGTATAGGCCATGCGCAGACTGACGCTGTCGCGCTGGCCTATGTCGTCATAATGTTTCTTCAGCCAGTCCTTGCCGGCCTTGCGGCCGATGTCGCGCATCTGGACGAGCATTTCCCAGCGCGCTTCAAGCTTCGTCGCGGCCGAGAAAGGCAGGAGCGAGGCGCCGCCATCGACGCGGTGGACGAAATTGCGCTTGTAGCGATCCTTCGGCAGCAGGCCCTGATCGATCAGGCGGTCGACGAAATCGATGGCGCGCAATTCGCTCATCAATGCGCCGTTGAAGGTGATTTCGTTGAGCCGGTTCTGGATGTCGCCGGCCGAACGCGGCGTGACGCGGCGCTCCAGCGGGTTGATCTGGACGATGAGAATGTCCGGGCAGGCCGTTTTGTAGAAGAGAGGAAACAAGGCCGGGTTGCCGGAATAGCCGCCATCCCAATAAGGCTCGCCGTCGATGACGACGGCTTTGAACAGGCTTGGCAGGCAGGCGGAGGCCATGACGTGATCGGCCGTCAGCTCCGCGCGCTCGAAGACGCGGATCTTGCCTGTATAAACAGTGGTGGCGGCGACGAAGAGCTGAATCTGTTCGCAGGCGCGCACCTTGCCGAAATCGACGATCTCGCTCAGATGATCGCGCAGCGGGTTCACGTCGAGCGGGTTGAGATCGTAAGGCGAGGCGAATTGGCTCATCGCCGCGCCGATGGCCGAGGTGGCGCTGTCGCCAAAGCCCCACGCCTTCCAGAACTGGTCGACCATGTCGCGCGTCGCCGGCGCGAGCGCGTTGCGGTCGCTGATCGCTTCCCAGAATTTCGCGAGCGCGGCGCGCGCGCCGGCGCGCCCGCCTTCGAGATAGCCTTGGGCGAAAACGACGGCGTTCATCGCGCCGGCGCTCGATCCGGTGATCGCCTCGACATCGAGACGCCCGTCTTCGAGAATCGCGTCGAGAACGCCCCAGGTGAAGGCGCCGTGCGAGCCGCCGCCCTGCAGGGCGAGATTGATTTTCTTCTCGCCGCCCCAGTCGATCCGCGCCTTTTCGATCACTGCGCGGTCCAGCCGCCGTCCATCGACACGTTGGTTCCGGTCATCTGCGAGGCGGCGTCCGAGCACAGGAATACGGCGAGCGCGGCCACCTGTTCGACGGTGACGAACTGCTTCGTCGGCTGGGCGGCGAGCAGCACGTCGCGCTTGACCTGCTCTTCGGTCATGTTGCGCGCCTTCATCGTGTCGGGGATCTGCTTTTCGACCAGCGGCGTCCAGACGTAGCCGGGCGAGATGCAATTGCAGGTCACGCCGAACTGCGCCAGCTCAAGGCCGACCGTCTTGGTCAGGCCGGCGATGCCGTGCTTGGCCGCGACGTAAGCCGATTTGAACGGCGAGGCGGTCAGCGAATGGGCGGAGGCCGTGTTGATGATGCGGCCCCATTTCTTCGCCTTCATGCCGGGCACGGCGGCGCGGATGGCGTGGAAGGCCGAGGAGAGATTGATGGCGATGATCGCATCCCATTTCTCGATCGGGAAATCCTCGACCGGCGAAACGAACTGGATGCCGGCGTTGTTGACGAGAATGTCGACCGAACCGAGCTTGGCCTGCGCCTCGCCGATCATCGCGGCGATTTCGGCCGGCTTCGACATGTCGGCGCCGTTGTAGAGACATTTGACGCCGAAATCCTTTTCGATGCCGGCGCGCTCCTGCTCGATCGCCGCCGCATCGCCGAAACCGTTGATCATGACATTGGCGCCTTCGGCGGCAAGCGCGCGGGCGATGGCCAGACCGATGCCGGAGGTCGAACCGGTGACGACGGCGTTGCGGGTTTTCAGCGACATGGACGATCTCCAGATGCGGGACGCGAGGCAGTTTCGCCGGCGTTATAGGCGGAAAACCGGCGAGGGGGAATTGAGCGTTTGGGTGGACGCGTCTCAAGCCGTGCGTCTCGCCGCGTCCTCGCATCGGCCGGACTTAGAGGTCCGGTCCGGCGCATTGGCCGGACCGCTTCTGCGTTCAGACTGACGTCGTTCCTCGTCGCCTATCGCAGCACGACGTCGATGCGCCGGTTGAGCGCGCGGCCCTCGCGCGTGTCGTTCGCGGCGATCGGGTTTGAGCTTCCATAGGAGCGCCAATACAAGCGGCGGCCGACGATTCCCTGCGTCTCCAGCGCCGCGATGATCGCGGTCGCGCGCCGCTTGGCGAGCGCCATATTGGTCTCGGGGTCGCCAACGTTGTCCGCATGGCCGCCCACCTCGACAAGCAAGTCGGGGCATTGTTTAAGCTGCACGACGATATCTGAAATGGCGCGCCGCGCCGTGTGGTCAAGGCGGGCTGAGCCGGCATAAAAATGGAACCGCCCGGCAGGTTGCGCAAGCGATCCTCCCCCTGCGCAAGGCCCCGTCGACGATTGCAAAGTCGTGGCGTTGTTTGTCGGCGCCATCAAAAATGCGGGCGGCTCGGCCGGGATGAGGCCGCCTTGCAGGAATGCCGGGGGCGCCGCCCTCCATTGTTCGACGGGAGATATCGCAGGCGTTTCAACGATTGCGGCCAGTTGAGGCTCTGGTTCTGGCGGGGCCGTCAGAAATCCCGGCGGCTCGGCTGGGATAAGGCCTGCTTGAAGGAAGGCCGGGAGCGTCGCGTCCCATTGCTCGGGAGGCAGGAAAGCCTGCGGCTCGTTTTGCGCGACGGGCCGGGTTTCCGGCTCCGGCTGGGCGATCAGGAACGCCGGCGGCTCGGCCGGGATCAGACCTGCTTGCAGGAAGGCCGGGGGCGTCGCGGTCCATTGCTCGGGAGGCAGGAAAGCCTGCGGCTCGTTTTGCGCGACGGGCCAGGTTTCCGGCTCCGGCTGGGCGATCAGAAACGCCGGCGGCTCGGCCGGGATCAGGCCTGCTTGCAGGAAATCAGGGAGCGGCGCGCTCCAATATGCTGTCAACGCCGCAGGCAACCCTATTTGGGAGGGAAAATCGTCTGATGGGCTGTTTTGCGCCCCAGCGGCTGTCGTCACTGCGACAAGCACGACGATGGGCGCGAAGAATTCGCGAACCATTGGCTCTCTCCAAAAATATACATGAAAATCGCAACGCCGCGCATCGCGCCCGGAAACGATAGAATCGCTTGCCGCGCGCCGACAACGCGACATTCCGCCTCTGACATTTTGGCACGCGGGCGGGGTCGCATCGTCGCGCGCGCCGGCCTATATTCGCGCCATGTCCCGTCCCGCCCTTCACAACCATGATTGCGGCCATGCGCATGCGCCGCACGCCGCGCCGCCGACGCCGAAAATCGCGCTGACGCCGTCGCGGCGGCGCATTTTCGACATTCTGGCCGCGGCGTCGAAACCGCTCGGCGCCTATGAGATCATCGAAGAGGTTGCGGCGCGCGCCGGAAAAAGACCGGCGCCAATGTCGGTCTATCGCGCGCTCGATTTCCTGCTGGAGCAGGGGTTGGCGCATCGGCTCGCCTCACGCAATTCTTGGCTTGCCTGCGGCGCGCATCATCATGGCGACGAGCCTGTCGCGTTTCTGATTTGTCAATGCTGCGGCTGCGTTGCGGAGACGCGTTCGGAGGCGCTTGCGGAGGGCATCGCGGCGCTGGCGCGTCAGTCGGGCTTTACGGCGCAGGCGCAGGTGGTCGAACTCTCCGGTCTCTGCGCCGAATGCGGCGGCGCTTGACGCAGGCCGTTCCGCCGCGCAGGTAACGCCAAACATTGCACGAGACCCAACGATGATCCTCGAAGCTCCGCTTGCCGCCGCCCTTTCCGCCGAGCCGCTGGCCCGCAAGCGCACTGTCGGCGTGCGCATCGGCGAAGGGCGCGGGGCGGTCATGGTCGGCGGCGGCGCGCCGGTCGCCGTGCAGAGCATGACCAATACCGACACGGCCGATATTGCGGCGACGGTGAAACAGGTCGCCGATCTCGCCCGCGCCGGCTCGGAATTCGTCCGCATCACCGTCGATCGCGACGAGGCGGCGGCCGCCGTTCCGCATATCCGCGAGCGGTTGCTCAAGCTGGGCGTTGTCGCGCCTCTCGTCGGCGATTTCCATTATATCGGCCACAAGCTGCTCGCCGATCATCCGGCCTGCGCGGAGGCGCTCGACAAATATCGCATCAATCCCGGCAATGTCGGCTTCAAGGACAAGAAGGACCGGCAGTTCGGCGCCATCGTCGAACTTGCCGCGCGCCACGGCAAGGCGGTGCGCATTGGCGCCAATTGGGGCTCGCTCGATCAGGACTTGCTGACAACGCTGATGGACGAGAACGCGCGCGCCGCGCGGCCCGTCGACGCGCGCGCGGTGATGCGCGAGGCGATGGCGCGCTCGGCCCTGATCTCGGCGGCGCGGGCCGAGGAGATCGGTCTGGCGCGCGACCGCATCGTTCTGTCAGCGAAAGTCTCGGCGGTGCAGGATCTGATCGCCGTCTATCGCATGCTCGCCGCGCGCACGGACCATGCGCTGCATCTTGGCCTCACCGAAGCCGGCATGGGCTCGAAGGGCGTCGTCGCCTCCTCGGCGGCGATGGGGATTCTGTTGCAGGAAGGGATCGGCGACACGATCCGCGTGTCGCTGACGCCGGAGCCGGGCGGCGACCGCACGCTGGAAGTGCAGGTGGCGCAGGAGCTGCTGCAATCCATGGGCTTTCGCGCCTTCGTGCCGCTGGTGGCGGCATGTCCGGGATGCGGGCGTACGACGTCGACGGTGTTTCAGGAACTGGCGCGCGACATTCAGGACAATATCCGCGCCTCGATGCCGTTGTGGCGTGCGAAATATCCGGGCGTCGAGGCGCTCAACGTTGCGGTCATGGGCTGCATCGTCAACGGACCTGGCGAATCGAAACACGCCGACATCGGCATATCCTTGCCCGGCACAGGCGAGGCGCCGGCCGCTCCCGTCTTCATCGACGGCATGAAGGCGATGACCCTGCGCGGCGAGAGCATCGCCGCCGAGTTCAAGTCCATCGTGCAGGATTATATCGAGAAGCGCTTCGGCTCAGCTGGCGACAAGGCTTGAGGCGATATTGATCGTCAGCGCCACGATCGCCGTGTTGAACACGAATGAAATGATCGAATGCAGCAGCGAGATGCGGCGAATGCCTTTCGAGGTGATCGCCACATCGGCGGTCTGCGCGGCGACGCCGATGATGAACGAGAAATAGAGAAAATCCCAGAAGTCCGGCGTCTCGCCGCCGGGAAACAGGATGCCGCCGCGCTTGTCGGGCTGCAGCAGTTTTTCGTGATCGCGCTCGATGAAATATTCATGCGCATAATGGATCGCGAACATCAGATGCACGAAGATCCATGACGACGTGATCGTCGACACCGCGAGGCCGACGTGCAGCGTCTTGCTCAGCCCTTGCAGATTCTTGCCTTCGCCCATTTCCACGACGATGGCGACCAGCGACGCGACGGCGGCGAGCGAGGCGAAGACAAGAATGAAATAGCGGCCTTCATCCTGCAAAATGGCGCGCCGGCGGATCGTGTCGGCCTTGGCGCCGACGAAGAACAGCGCCGTCAGCAGATAGGTCCAGAGGCCGGCGTTCCAGCCAAGCAAGGCGCGCGTCGTCGCGCGTTGGCTCTCGGGCGCCAGAAGGGCGAGGATCACGCCAAACGCGGCGCAGGCGAAGAAACGCCAACGGCCGCGCAGAATGCGCAAAAGGCGAAATCGCCGCCACGACGCCGAAGGTTGCGCGGGCGCGCCCATCAGCTCTTGCGCTCGGCGATGAAGCGGGCGGCGGCGCGCAGCACGCCCGTCGGCGTTTGCGGGCCGAGCGCGTCCAGCGCCGTTTCGGCCTCGCGCACGAGGTCAGCGAGGCGCGCGCGCGCGCCAGCCATGCCCATCGCCGAGACGAATGTCGCCTTGTTGCGGTCTGCATCCTTGCCGGCGCGTTTGCCGAGCGCGGCCTCGTCACCCTCGGCGTCGAGAATGTCGTCGGCGATCTGGAAAGCCTCGCCGATGGCGCGACCGTAAACCGTCAGGCCTGCGCGGGCGGGCTGCGAAGCGCCGCCCAGAATGGCGCCGGCCTCGACGGCGTAAAGAATCAGCGCGCCGGTTTTCATCGCTTGTAACCGGGCGATGTCAGCATGGCTCAGCGGCGATTTCGTCGCTTCGGCGGCGAGATCGAGCATCTGGCCGCCGCACATGCCGCCGAGGCCCGCGGCGCGCGCCAGCTTGACGGCAAGTTCCGCCCGCACGGCGGGATCGTCGTGGCTTTCGGCGGCGGTGGCGTCGAAGGCCAGCGTCAGCAACGCGTCGCCGGCGAGAATGGCCGTCGCCTCGTCGAAGGCCTTGTGGACGGTCGGCTGGCCGCGGCGCAGATCGTCGTCGTCCATCGCCGGAAGGTCGTCGTGGACCAGCGAATAACAATGCAGCAGTTCGAGGCCGGCGGCGGCGCGCAGCACGCCGGCGTTCTCGACGCCGAAAAGCCGCGCCGTCTCGATCATCAGAAACGGGCGAAGTCGCTTGCCGCCGCCAAGAACCGCGTGGCGCATGGCTGCGACAAGTCGCGGCGGCCGCACGATCTCCCCGGCGACGGCGGCGTCGGCCAGCAAGGCGGCGAGCGTCGCCTCGGTCGCCGCCGCGTCATCGGCGAGGCGGCTCTGGAAAAGGTCGACGTCGGCGGCAGAGCGCATGAAAAGTCCTTAAGCGTCTTGGGCGGTCGGGCTTGCCTCAGGCCAAACCTTTGGTCAAGGCTCGCATTCCATGCAGGTCGGACGCAACAGGCAAGGCATCAGATGGCGGCGCGCCCTTGTCGCGCTGGCGTTGGCGTTGCTGACGACCTTCGTCGGTCTGGTCGTTCTGTGGCGGTTCGCGCCGCCGGTCTCGACGCTGATGCTCGCGCGCTATTTTACCTTTCAGGATGTCGAGCGACGTTATGCGCCGCTCAAGCGCATTTCCCCAGCCTTGATCGAAGCGGTGGTCGTCGCCGAGGATTCCCGCTTTTGCCGACATGGCGGGGTCGACTGGACCGCTCTCAACGACGTGCTTGAGGCGGCCGACGAGGAAGGGCCGGCGCGCGGGGCCTCGACCATCGCCATGCAGACGGCCAAGAACCTGTTTCTGTGGCCGTCGCGCTCCTATTTGCGCAAGGGCCTCGAAATTCCCACCGCGCTCGCCCTCGATCTCGTCTGGCCGAAGCGGCGGGTGCTGGAGGTCTATCTCAACATCGCCGAATGGGGCGACGGCGTTTTCGGGGCGGAGGCGGCCGCCCGACGCTATTTCGGCAAGAGCGCGGCGGCGCTGACCCCGCGCGAGGCGGCGCTGATGGCCGCGGCTCTGCCGTTGCCGTTGCGGCGCGATCCCTCGCGCCCCACCAGCCGGCAAACGGCCTATGCGGCGCGCATCGCGGAAAGGGCGCGCGCGTCTGGCGGACTTTTGGGCTGTCTCGCCGATTGAATCGGCGACAGGGGGTAGCCAGCCGCCCGGTTCTATTGTATGAGCCCGCCTTCAAGTTTCCGCGACGCCCCGCCCGCGCGGGTGGCGACGCATGCGAATTGGAGAGAGACATGGCAGTTCCGAAACGAAAGACCTCGCCGATGAAGCGCGGCTTCCGCCGCTCGGCGGATGCGCTGGCCGCCCCGACCT
>ERZ1645187.692-NODE-692-length-32931-cov-50.253437_pt1 | contig 32931 bp, 28 predicted proteins | sample MGYA00575352_ERZ1645187 | MGnify/ENA primary metagenome ERZ1645187 (study PRJEB40837, sample SAMN11349314) | freshwater sediment metagenome | isolation source: river sediment | host: Sediment | place: India: Wazaribad , New Delhi | collected 2017-02-21 ... | reverse complement strand
GGGCCACCGCGGCCAACCGCTGCCTGGCCTCGGCCGTGGTGGACGGCCTGCGCTTGTACACCCGCCGCCTCGTCACGCCCCGCTTCGGCGACCATGTCGTGCTGCCGGGGCCCACGCTGGTCTGGATCGAGCTGGACGGAATTCGTGTTCGCTGGCGGGGCGGCGCGGACGCCTGATGGGGCGGCGGGCGACTGTGGCGGTCCACAGGGGCACAGCGAGGGTGTCCAGGCTGTTGTTGATGGCTTCTATTGGCATGAACCCATTGCATATCGGTCATCGGATGCTATCGGACTGATAGCGACCTGCCAGGATACGCCACCCTCCGGCCTCGGCACAGCTCGACAAGGCGACTGCTATCATCATCCGGCGCGGCCTCGATGCCGCGGACGACCGGCCTCCCGATGCTCCACCAGCTTCTTGCCCATTACCTCCAGGCCGCCGGCGCAGCCAATGCCCGGGGCGAATACGGTGCCGCGAAAGATTGGTGCGGTCATGCGATTCAATGTGCGCCGGATGTGCCGGAGGTCTGGTACACCCTCGGGGTTTCGTTGCGGGGGCTGAACAACGCAACCGAGGCGGTGAAGGCCTTCGACAAGGCGAGAACGCTCACGCTCCGGTCGGCCGAGGCGCAGAACAGCATCGGTGTGCAGCTGATTGAACTGGGGGCGGACGCGGAAGCCGAAAAGTGCCTGAACCGGTCGATCGAACTGGCGCCGGGCTATGCGTTCGCCCATTCCAACCTGGGGCGTCTGCGGGATCGGCAGGGACGCCTGGAGGAGGCGGAAACCTGTTTTCGCCAGGCGATCGGAATCCAGCCCGATCTGGCGCCCTTGCACGCCAACCTCGGCGGCGTGCTGCTGGCCCGTAAGGATTTTGCGGGGGCTCAGGCCGCCTGCCAACGGGCCGTCGAACTGGACCCCAGGCTGCCGGACGGCTGGCGCAATCTGGGTCTTGCCCTGGCGGAACTGAAGCGGTTCCAGGATGCCGAGGCCGCCTACCGCGCCGCGATCGAACTGGAACCGGGCTCGCCGGAGGCCTGGAGCAATCTCGGCAATCTGCTGACCGAGGCGCTGCGGCTTGAAGAGGCCGAGGCGGCCTACCGCAAGGCGCTCGATCTCGACCCGCGCTCGGCGGAGACCTGGAGCAACCTGGGCAACGCCCTGCGGGAGCTGAAACGGTTCGAGGCGGCCATCGAGTGCCTCGAACGTGCCCGGGCGCTCAACCCGAACCTGGACTATGGGCAAGGCACGCTGCTGGCCACGCGCATGAGGATCTGCGACTGGACGGCGATGGAGGCCGAAGCCGCCGATGTGATCGCCGCGATCGCTGCCGGCAAGAAGGCGGGGAAACCGTTCGACGTCCTGAGCCTGAGCGCCGACGGGGCTGTTCAGCGCGCAGCGGCGGAAATCTGGAGCCGGGATCGCTGGCCGCAGCCGCCCGCCGCGTTGGCGCGTGGCGCGAGACAGGGCAAGGAAAGGATCACGGTCGGGTATTTTTCGGCGGATTTTCACGACCATGCGACCGCCCATCTGATGATCGGGTTCTTCGAGCGGCACGACCGGACGGCCTTCGAGACCATCGCGTTCGATTTCGGGCCCAGGCGTGACGACGAAATGGCCCGGCGACTGCCGGCCGCGTTTGACCGCTTCATCGACGTCCGATCGATGGCGGATGATGAAATCGCGGATCTGTCACGACAGCTTGGTGTCGATATCGCCGTCGATCTGAAAGGATTCACGCAGGACAGCCGACCGGGCATATTCTCAAGACGCGCGGCACCGATCCAGGTCAGTTATCTCGGTTACCCCGGAACCCTGGGTTCCAGCTGGATGGACTACCTCCTCGCAGACCCGGTGGTCATTCCGCCGACACATTTCGCCTTCTATGCCGAGAAAATCGTTCATCTGCCCCACTGCTATCAGGTGAACGACGCGGCGCGACCGATTGCGGACACGGCCTGGCGGCGTGAGGACGCGGGGCTGCCCGCAGACGGTTTTGTCTTCTGCTGCTTCAACAACAGCTTCAAGATCAATCCCGAAGTGTTCGACGCGTGGATGCGCATCCTCACCCAGGTCGAAGGCAGCGTGCTGTGGCTGCTGCAGGACAGCCCGGCGGCGGCGCGTCATCTGGGGGCGCAGGCCGTCCGGCGGGGTGTGGCGGCCGAACGGCTGGTCTTTGCGCCGCGTGTTCCGGTGGCCGAACATCTGGCGCGCCACCGGCTGGCCGACCTGTTCCTGGATACGCTCCCGTACAACGCCCACACCACCGCCAGTGATGCGCTCTGGGCCGGTCTGCCGGTGCTCACCTGCATGGGCGAATCATTCGCGAGCCGGGTTGCGGCGAGCCTGCTTTCGGCGGTCGGACTGCCCGAGCTGATGGCCCCGAATCGGGAGGCCTACGAGAGACTTGCCGTGGTGCTGGCCACCGAGCCGCCTCGCCTGCGGTCCGTCTGGGAGCGCCTGGTGCACAACCGCCTGAGCGCGCCACTGTTCGATACGGCGCTTTCCACCCGGCACATCGAGGCGGCCTATGTCGCCATGATGGATCGGCACCGGAGCGGGCAAGCGCCTGCCCACCTGCAGGTGCCTCGGTAGCCTTGTGTTCGGTGCGACCTGGCCAGAGCCGAAGGGCAGGGCCGGTTTCAGCGCAGTTCGCCGCTGCGGCTGTCCAAGGGGGCGATGAACGAGTTCTCGCCGTGAAGGCTGCTGCCGAACACGCTGCCGCCGCTGTCGCCCGCAAACCCCAGATCGGGAGCGAAAGCGGCGCGGCGTGGGGCGGGCGCGGCCCCCTCGGCCGGCGTCAGCGGCGCCAGGTCACTGTGGCGGGTGTGGCGCTGGCGGTCAACCGTCGCGCGCAGGTGCTGTTGCGCCGCGTTGATCAGAGTGTCGTCGTGGGTGTGCTCGATCGCGAAAGCAGCATCCTCGCCCAGGAATTCCAGACGGATTTCGGCCATCGTGGGCAGGTTGGCCGAGTGCACCAGCCAGTAGGCGATGCCACATTGGGTCAGCAGGCTGTGCTTGAGTTGTTGGTTGCGTCGGGATATCCCTTTGGGCCCCGGCACGTCCACGCAACCGACGACCCGGCCTTCCGGCGTGCAGACCGTGAAGGTGCAGTACGCGCCGTTGAGCAGGTTGAACCAGTGCACGCTGTTGTCCGGGCTGCGCGGCATCGTGAATCGGGTCACCGGCATCTTGACCATGATGTGTTGGTCGACGAATGCGCGCGAAAGCCAGCGCCAGACGCGTCGTTCCTCGGAATTGACGATGACCCGCGGGCTCAGCGGCCACCGGGCGGGTATGCGCCGACGAGCGCGCTCGACGCGGCGGGCCTGCCACGCGGACAGGAAAACGCCCAAAGCAACGCCCATCAGCACCGCGATGACGGCCAACACCCCAGTTGAAACATGTGCCAAGAACGCACCCTCCTCGAATGTATCTGTATCAAAAGCTAAACCGGCCCTCAGGAAAAGGCAATGAAGAAAGTCACGGAGTCATTGGTCCGTGCTGCCTTTAGAGCGGGCTACCCAAAATGGCCAACCGGCCGGGATCCGGTTGCAGGGTCTCCATCTTCAGGATGGAGCGGGCTTCCGGGCTTGGCTGCACGCGTCGCTCAGGCTACATCGCCCAGATGCGCGCAGGGGTGGGTGGGAGCGCCCAGACCTGCCAACGCCAGGCCGCACGGATCTGGCGCATCAGGTCCATCGCGGGCTCCACCAGCGGCGCCAGCGCGCGCACGACGACCACTTGTGCGTTGGGGCTGGTGGCGCCGGCGGTGGCGGCCAGGGCGTGGGCGTCGATCACGTCCCGGGCTGCGTCCAGCGCGGCCTGGCGAGCGTTGCGAGACAAGGCGCTGCCGGTGATCAAGAACACCGAGGCCAGGCAGCGGTGACCCGCCAGACCCAGCGGGCTGTTCAGCAGGCGTTCATCGGCGGCGCCGATCAGGCCGCGCTCCAGCCACAGGCCTGGCGCTTCCAGATGCTGCTGGAATCGGCCGCGGGAGAACGGCTGGCCGGCGCCGGGCAGACCCAGCGCAGTGACGTCCCAGCCCAGCAGGCTGGCGCCGGGGGCCAGGTGCATCGTGAGGCGGTTCTCGGCCTGGCAGGCGTCATAGCACAGGGCTTCCTGCGGCAGCCATTCCAGCCGCGCGCCTTCCATCAGCGTCAGTTCGGTGCGCTGCAGCGCCAGCTCGCCGGCCGAGCGGTAGAAGCGCGTGGCGCCCGGCGTGGTGAGCAGGCCGTGCGCGCCAGGGCCGACGGTGGCGGTGATGTCGAGCATGTCGCCGCCGACCAGCCCGCCCGGCGGGTGCACCAGCACGTTGTGGCAGACGGCGTCGCCTTCGGGGTAGAGGCTTTGCAGGATGTGCAGCGGGCCGCTGTGCCGGTGCCGCAGCACGCAGCGGCCGGCCTCCAGGGCGTAGTCAAGCTGCAGATGGGCGTGCCAGGTCATGGAGGAAGGGCGCTGCGGGAATGCCGGTGCCTTACTGTAGAGCAAACGAGAAGCCCCGGATGCCGGGGCGCGGTGCATGCCCGCCCGGTGCGCGTTGGCGCCGGCCGTGCAGTGAGAAAATCGAGTTTCCATGGATTCGGGACCGAAGAACGAAATGGGCGACCCCGGCCGCTGCTCCTGTGCCGGCGGCTACAAGGGCGGTGCGGTGGTGCCGCAGCCGGCTTCTGCCGCAGAAGCCGTGGGCGGGGGGGCGTGGTTCCATTCCCGCCTGTGGATTCCCGGCATGGACTGCCCCTCGGAGGAACAATTGATCCGCCTGCGTCTCGCCGATGTGCCCACGCGGTTCATGTGCATTGACATTCCCGGCCGGACCCTCGAGATCGGGCACGCGGGCGACGTCCAGGCCGTGATCGACCGGCTGATACCGCTCGGATTCGGGGCGGAACTGCAGGACTCCCGCCCGCTGGAGCCCGGCTGGGAGAAGGCCGTGACCGATGATGCGGCCGAGGCCCGGGTGCTGTGGCAGTTGCTGGGCATCAACGCCCTGATGTTCGTCGTTGAAATGTTTGCGGGCTGGTGGGCCAACTCTGCCGCATTGGTCGCCGACGCCGCCGACATGCTGGCCGATGCCGCCGTGTACGGCGTCGCACTGCTCGCCGTGGGGCGCGTCACCGAAAGCAAACGGTGGTCTGCGCGGCTGTCCGGTCTGCTGCAACTCGGTCTTGGCGTGGGTACCTTGACCGAAACCGGGCGCCGGGTGCTGGCGGGTCACTCGCCGGACGAAGCGGTGATGATCGGGGTTTCGGCGCTGGCGCTCGCGGCCAATGTCCTGTGTCTTGTCCTGGTGTCGAAGCATCGCGACCAGGGAGTCCACATGCGCGCCAGTTACATCTTCTCGGCCAACGATGTGCTGGCCAATCTGGGCGTGATTCTGGCGGGTCTGCTGGTGGGCTGGACCGCCAGTCCGCTGCCGGACTGGATCATCGGTGGCCTGATCGGGTCGATGATCCTGCTGGGTGCCATCCGTATCCTCCGATTGCGGTGACGTTGCGGGATGAATGGTGCGAAATCTGATCGAAAGGAAGGATGTGAAATGAAGTATTCGGTGCAATCGGTCGAAGAGGGTGTGCGCGTTTCCGTGGTGGCGCCGCAGGAGCAGCAGGCGAAATTGCTCGAGGAGTTCGGCAAGTGCGCCGCCGGAACCTGCAGTTGCCCGTCCACGCAATATGCCAAGCTGGAGGGCGTGGACGTGAAGCAGACGGCGGACGGCGTTCAGGTGGATCTGAAAGCCCGGTCGGGCGAAGTGATCGACACGGACGACATCCGGCGCTGCCTTGACTTCACCGGCGAATCGCTGAACGGATGAGCTTGCACGACCCAGGGCTTCGATCGCGGGATCGATCGCCTGGATCTTGGCACGGTCCTTGCGCGGATCGCTGCAGGGCGATGGCTGCCCCAACCCCTCGTTCGGGAAAGCCCGAGCGGGTGGCGCGATCAGGGTCCCATCGCGCGCACGGCCCGGCAACCGCGGATCGCCGCCCTGCATTGAACCGAGGCCCGGGCCGCCCAAAGCAATAATAGGCACATGAACACACCGATCTCTCTGCGCGACATTCCGCAACACACTCTCTTTCGTCCGGGCGACGTGTTCGTCCTGTTTGGTGAACTGTTTGGCCGGGGTTATGCCAACGGCCTGGTGAACGAAGCCCGCAAGGCGGGCATGACGATCGTCGGCATTACCGTGGGGCGGCGCGACGAAGCCAATGCGCTACGCCCGCTGAACGACGAGGAACTGGCCCAGGCCGAAGCCTCGCTGGGTGGCACCATCATCAACGTGCCGCTGATGGCGGGCTTCGACCTCGACGCGCCGGCCGGCGTGCCCACGCCCACCGAGCAGCTCGGGCGCCTGACGCTCAAGACCTGGACCGAGGACAAGCTGGACTGGGCGCAGATCGAACAATGCCGCGCCGTCGGCGTCAAGCGTTTCACGGATTCGCTGGCGCAGGTGATGGCGCGGCTGGACGGCATGATCCCGGCCGGTGCGAACGTGCTGTTCGCACACACCATGGCCGGCGGCATACCGAAGGCCAAGGTGTTCCTGGCCATCGCCAACCGGGTCTACAAGGGGCGCGGCGAGCGCTTCATGTCGTCCCAGACGCTGCTCGACAGCGACCTGGGCAAGCTGATCCTGATGAATTTCGACGAGGTGTCGGCCAACACCTTCGGGCACCTGATCGAGGCCAGCGCCGCGATCCGCGCACGGGTCGAGGCCTCGGGCGCTCAGGTGCGCTACACCGCCTACGGCTACCACGGCACCGAAATCCTGATCGAGGACGCCTACACCTGGCAGACCTACACCAACTACACCCAGGGCCTGGCCAAGATGCGGCTGGAGCGGATCGCGCAGGCGGCGTGGGCCCGCGGCGTGAAGGCGACGGTGTACAACTGCCCGGAGATCCGCACCAACTCGTCCGACATCTTTGCTGGCGTCGAACTGCCGCTGGTGCCGCTGGTCACCGCGTTGCAGAAGGAACAGGGTGGCAGATGGGCGCAGGCGCAGTGGCAGGCCTGCGCCGACCTGCTGGCCGACGGCATCACGATGGACGACCTGCTGTGCAAGGTGGAAGCCTTCCACGCCAGCGCCGTGATGCGGCCGTTCCGCAACTTCGAGGCCTGGCCCATGGCCAATGCCCCGGCGCAGGCCGACCTGACGATCGGCACCTCCGACGAGGTGCAGAAAATGCACAAAGACCAGAAGGCCCTGATCACGGACCTGCTCAGCGCTTTGGTGATCGAGGCCACGGGCCCGTTGATGTTTCACGGGTCCGCGGCGCCGGCCGGGCCGGTGCTCTGGCTCAATCACGACATCATCGCGCGACAGCTGAACCTGCTGCACGCGTGAGCGCAGGGTTCGTGATGGTCACGCATTGTTTGGTGCGTCGTGGCCGGGCGACCGGCCTGCGCTCGTTCGTTTTCAAGGACATCCCCCATGAGCACTTTTGATCACCCCGGTCTGATTCACGACATCAATGCGGCCCTGGGCCCGTTCCGGAAATCACAGTCTGAGCCGATGAAGGGTTTTGCGCAGTTGGCCCAGGCGTCGATGGCCGAGGGCGCCATCAGCGCCCTCAACAAGGAACTGATTGCTCTGGCCATCGGCATCACGCAGCATTGCTCCGGATGCATCGGCTTCCATGTCAAGGCCTTGCGCCGCCTGGGCGCGAGCCGGGCCGAGCTGGAGGAGATGCTGGCGGTCTGTGTTTACATGGGTGGCGGGCCGGCGCTGATGTACACCGCCGAGGCGCTCAAGGCGTGGGACAGCTTCGAGCCGCCCGCCGCCTGATCCGGCCGACCGGGAAATCGGTCACGAAACCATAGCAGACCATGGCCGTTCCACGCTGGGATGGCGGTCGTTTGATCAGGATTTCCAGAAGTCCAGGTGCAGGTCGGCGATCTCGGCCTCCACCTCGGGCACCGGGCCGATGACGGCAATGGCTTTCTGCCCCGCGGCCAGCACGGTGCGGCAGGGGAGGTCCATGGTGGGGTTTTCGCCATGGTTGCCGGTGAGGACCAGCAGACGCCGCTCGGTCATGCCGTAGACCAGCCGGCCGATGTTGGCCCAGTACTGGGTGCCGGCGCACATGGCGCAGGGTTCCACCGTGGTGACCAGCGTGCACTGTGCGAGGTATTCGGGTGTGAAGTTGGTGGCGGCCGTGCGCGCCAGCACTGATTCGGCATGGTTCACGGTGTCCACATTGCCCTGCTCGGCCAGAACGGTCTCGCCATCCGGCGCCACCAGAATGGCACCGAACGGGTGGCGTCCCAGCGCGATCGCCCGCCGGGCCACGTCGTTGGCGCGGCGCAGGTGGCGGACTGTCTGGTCAGGGGTCATGTGATGAACAACCCGCCCAAGGACCGCCCCAAGGCGGGTTGGGCCCCCTCGGGGCTGAACGCCGCGGTTCCCGGCCTGCCCGTGCAGGGCGGGACGGCGCAAAGAGATGCCGGCTCCGACGGCATCGCGGCCCGCAAGGCCAGTGAGGACACGACAGTGCCGAGCGTGGGGGCCATAGGCCCTAGTGGTTCTGGGAACCGCGATGGGCCCATGCGGTGGTGTGCTTTTCGATGTAGCTGAACAACTCGTACATCGCCATGGCCATGATGCCCACCACCAGCAACCCGCTGAAGGCCAGCCCCATCTGCAGCGAGGAGCCGGCAGAGATCAGCAGGTAACCGATCCCTTCGTTGGCGGCTGTCATTTCCGACACGGTGGTGCCGACAAACGCCAGCGTGATCGCCACCTTGAGCGAGCCGTAGAAATAAGGCATCGAACGTGGCAACCCGACCTTCACCAGAACGTCCCAGCGCTTGGCACCCAGAACGCGCAGGACATCTTCCAGCTCGGGCTCGAGCGTGGCCAGGCCGGTGGCGATGTTCACCATGATGGGGAAGAAGCTGATCAGGAAGGCCGTCAGGATGGCCGGGCCGATGCCGATGCCGAACCACACCACCAGGATCGGTACGAAAGCGGCCTTGGGCAGGGCATTGAACGCGGTCATCAGAGGGTAGACCGCCGCATAGGCCAAGCGGGAACTGCCGATCAGAAAACCGAGCAGCACGCCGACAACGATGGCGATGCCGAAGCCCGCCATGGTCACCCAGAAGGTGCGCCAGGCGTGTTGCGCGATCACGCCCTTGTACTCCAGCGTCTGTTCCCAGATGCGGGCCGGGCTCGGGAAGATGAACTCGGAGACGTTGAATATCGAGCAGATCGCCTGCCAGATGAAGACGATGGCCGTCATCAGGATCAGGGGTGACCAGCGTTCCAGTTGTTTCTTGTTCATGGGGACTCCAACATCAGCGTCAGATCACTGGTTGATGACAGCGCCTTGCTTTCGCATGGCGCCGATATGGCCGCGCAGGTCATGGACGATGTCGGTGAACTCGGGGGTGTAAGTGATCTCCAGGTCGCGCGGGCGCGGCAGGTCAATCTCGCGGCGCACCTCGAACCGGCCCGGGCTCTTGGTCATCACGTAAACCGTATCGGCCAGGAACACCGATTCACGCAGGTCGTGCGTGACCAGGATCACGTTGAAACGCTGCTCGGTCCAGAGGTCGCGCAGGATGCACCACAGCTCTTCCCGGGTGAATGCATCGAGCGCGCCGAACGGCTCGTCCAGCAACAGCATCTTGGGTTCGTGGATGAGCGCGCGGCAGATGCTGGCGCGCTGCTGCATGCCGCCGGAAAGCTCCCAGGGGTACTTGCGCTCATACCCGTGCAAGCCCACCGACTGCAGCAGCTTGATGGCGCGGGCCTCGAATTCGGACTTGCGCGCCTTGAACTGGCTCCGGTAGGGTTCCACGATCTCCAAGGGCAGGAGCACATTGTCCAGCGTGGTTCGCCAGGGCAATAGCGACGGCGCCTGAAACGCCATGCCGGAAATCTTCAGCGGTCCCGTCACCGGCTGACCATCAATGCGGATCTTGCCCTTCGATGGCCTGCGCAGGCCTGTCGCCAGTTTCATGAACGTCGACTTGCCACAGCCGGATGGACCGACGATGGCGATGAATTCGCCGCTGCGGACTTTCAGGTCGATGGCTTCGACGGCGAACTGGTTGCGGGCCAGCAGTTCATCGTTGTAAGCCAGCCAGACATCCTCGAAGTCGACGAAGTAGGGCGCGGCAGGGGAAGCGTCTGGCATGGTGGATGTCCGGGCAGAGCTGGAACAGTCGGCGCGGGGTGCGCCGGAAAGAAAAAATGCGCCTGTGCGACCGGCTACTTCCTGGCAGCTGGCGGCAGGATATTCAAGTCAGCGGCCGCGGGCAGCATGGACGCGTTCCAGACCGCGTCGGGGCTGACGCGCGTCTTGGTATTGAAGGCGTCCGATACCTGGGATGCCATCAGGGAAAGGCGTCCGGGCACCACTTGCCCGAAACCCTCCTTGCGGGCGTCGGGACTGGCGACCACGGCGTCGATGGCCATGTTCAAGCGGCGGGTCTCCAGCTGGGTGTTGATGATGCCGTCACGCTGTTTGACAAATTCGATGGCGGCGTCGGGTTTTCCCATGACTTCCTTGGCGCCCTTGGCAAAGGCCGTCAGAAAGGCTTTCACCGCCGCAGGGTTTTCCTTGATGAGCTTGGGCGAAGCGATGATCGCGTTGCCATAGAGCTTGACACCGTAGTCGGCGTAGGGCATCACCACGATTTCATCGGCCTTGACACCACGCGCTTCCAGGTTGAGCAGTGAGGTGAACGAGAACCCTGTGATCGCATCGACGTCCCCGCGCGCGAGCATGGTTTCACGTAGTGGTGGATCCATCGAGACCCAGTTCACGTTGCTGACATTGTTGGCCTTCTGGAAGATCGGGAATGCCTTTCGTCCGGCATCGAACACTGGCGCACCGAGCTTTTTGCCGTTGAGATCGGCCGCTGCCTTGATTCCGGACTTTTTCAAGGCGAGCACCGCGGCAGGGGTGTTGTTGTAGACCATCATCACCGCGACCGGCTTGTTCGGCGCGTCAGGGTTGTTGGCATGAAACTCCATCAGCGCGGCCAGGTCGGCAAAACCCATGTCGTAGGTGCCCGAGGCGACGCGGGTGACGGTGCCGCCGGAGCCATTTCCGGCGTCAATGGTGACGTCGAGTTTGGCATCCTTGAAGTACCCCTTGGCATGGGGCAGCAGGAAGAAAGCAGACGGCCCTTCAAAGCGCCAGTCAAGCTGGAACTTGATGGGTGTGACCTGAGCGTGGACGTTGCCGAACGCGGCGACGGCAGCCAGTGCGGCGGTGGTTTGAAGGAAAAGGCGCTTTTTCATTCGAGACTCCAGTTGGTCGTTGAGGCGATGAATACGGGGCAGGCCTCTTTAGCAATTTCGATGCCAAAGAGGCCTGCCCGTGAGAACAGGTCCGGAGAAATTGGATACAAAAACTGTATACAGTTTCGTCCAGATGAATGCGGTGCTGTATTCGGAGATACCCTGATCAGGTGCGTTGCTTCGAATCCGGCACCGGATGGGTGCGTGGTCCGTGACTGCGCAGGCGCCGCGCTCAGCGAGCGGCATTGACGTCGGCCACCGCAAGCGCCGTCATGTTGACCACGCGTCGCACCGTGGCCGAATGGGTCAGGACGTGCGCGGTGGCAGCCGCGCCCAGCAGCATGGGGCCGATGGTCACGCCGTGACCACCTGTCATCTTCAGCACGTTGAAGAGAATGTTCGCAGCGTCCAGGTTCGGGCAGATCAGGATGTTGGCCTCTCCGGTGAGGCTTGAGCCGATCAGTGCGCTGTTGCGAATGTCGTTCGACAGCGCCGCGTCACCCTGGATCTCGCCGTCGCATTCAATGTCGGGGGCCATCGCGACAAACAGGTCGCGTGCCTCGCGCATCTTTCGGGCAGAGGGGCGGTTGGACGAGCCGTAGTTGGAATGGGAGAGGAAGGCCACCTTTGGCGGCAGCCCAAAGCGCCGAACCTCTTCGACGGCGGCCAGCGCGATCCGGGCCAGTTGTTCGGCGCTCGGATCGTCGTTCACAAACGTGTCTGCGATGAACAGCGTGTGCTTGTCCAGCATCAGTGCGTTCAGGGTCGCGAAGCCTGGGCCGCCGGGTTTGGGGCCGATGATGTCTCGGATGTGGTCGAGGTGCACGTCGAATCGACCGACCATGCCGCACAGCAACGCGTCGGCGTCCCCGAGTTTCACCATCAGCGAACCGATCGTGGTGGTGGAGCGCCGGACTGCAGCCTTGGCCGCGTCGGGTGTCACGCCCTGGCGGCCCATCAGGCGGTGGTAGGTCTCCCAGTATTGGCGGAAGCGGGGATCGTCTTCCGGGTTGACACATTCGAAGTCCGTGCCCAGGCGCAGTCGCAGACCGGCCTTGGCGATGCGGGCCTCGATCACCGCCGGGCGTCCGATCAGGATCGGGCGGGCGAGTCCGTCTTCCAGCACCATCTGCACGGCGCGCAGCACGCGCTCGTCTTCGCCCTCGGCATAGGCCACGCGCTTGGTGGCGGCGGGGGCCGCGCGGGCTGCCGCAAACACCGGACTCATCACCATGCCCGTCGAGTAGACGAAGCGAGACAGACTTCGCCGGTAGGCATCCATGTCGCGGATGGGCCGTGTGGCCACGCCCGAGGCCTCGGCCGCCTTCGCCACGGCGGGCGCGATGCGCAGGATCAGTCGTGAATCGAAGGGCTTGGGAATGATGTAGTCGGTGCCGAATGCCAGATCCTGTCCGGCATAGGCGTTGGCGACTTCTTCGCTGATGTCAGCCTTGGCCAGTTCCGCGATCTCCCGCACACAAGCCAGTTTCATGGCCTCGGTGATCTTGGTGGCGCCACAGTCGAGTGCGCCGCGAAAGATGTACGGGAAGCACAATACGTTGTTGACCTGGTTCGGGTAGTCCGATCGACCGGTTGCGACGATGCAGTCCGGTCGAACGGCTTTGGCCAGTTCCGGGCGAATCTCGGGTTCCGGGTTCGCCAGCGCCAGAATGATCGGGCGCGGCGCCATGGTTTTCACCATGTCGGCCGTCAGCACACCGGCCGCGGAACAGCCAAGGAACACATCGGCACCGATCACCACATCAGCCATCGTGCGCGCGTTGGTCACCTGGGCATAGCGCGCCTTGGACGCGTCGAAGCCGCCGGGCCGCCCGTCGTACACCACGCCCTTGGAATCACAGATGAAGATGTTTTCGCGAAGCACGCCCAGGCCCACCATCACATCCAGGCACGCGATCGCCGCGGCACCGGCGCCCGAAACGGCCACCTTGACGTTACCGATCGCCTTGCCGACCAGCTCCAGCCCGTTGAGCATGGCCGCAGCGGAAATGATGGCCGTTCCGTGCTGGTCGTCGTGGAACACCGGAATGTTCATGCGATCCCGCAGTTTCTGCTCGATGTAGAAACACTCCGGGGCCTTGATGTCCTCCAGGTTGATCCCTCCCAGCGTCGGCTCCATCGCGGCGATGATGTCGATCAGCCGATCCGGATCGTTCTCGGCCAGTTCGATGTCGAACACATCGATGCCGGCGAATTTCTTGAACAGGCAGCCCTTGCCCTCCATCACCGGCTTGCCAGCCAGCGGGCCGATGTCGCCGAGTCCCAGCACGGCCGTGCCGTTGGTGATGACCCCGACCAGGTTGCCGCGCGATGTGAATTCGTGGGCCAGCGACGGATCAGCCTGGATGTCCAGGCAGGGGTATGCGACGCCGGGCGAGTAGGCGAGCGACAGGTCACGCTGGTTGGACAGCGGCTTGGTGGGGTTGACTGAAATCTTCCCGTGCACCGGGGTTCGGTGGTATTCGCGGGCGGCGTCGCGCAGGGCCGTTTCGGCGGGGGACAGTGACTGTGTCATCGGGTTTCCTCGGGTGGGGCTGGCATGGCAGCCGTGATCCCTGAGCCTACTGCAATCCGGGCGACGTCCATCTCCGTATTTGCCGCAATCGCGATCTGGGTCAAACCGACGGCTTTCTCGCGAGGGTGGCGTGGCTTGGTCCCCACCCTCGGCGTATCAGTGCGCATCCGCCTGTTTTGCCGCCTCGATCGCGTCGGAGCCATCGCCACTGGCGCCGTTGAAGTACAGGTTCAGGGCCACCGCAGAGATGGAAGAAAGAAGGATGCCGGACTCGATCAGCGGATGAATGCCATGTGGCATCCACTGCAGGAACCGCGGCGCGATCAGCGGAATCATGCCGAAGCCGATCGAGATGGCCACGATGAACAGGTTGTTGCGATTGTTCTTGTAGTCAACCACCGCGAGGATGCGGATGCCGGTGGCCGCCACCATGCCGAACATCACCAGGCCCGCACCACCGAGCACGAAGGTGGGCAAGGATTCGACGAGCGCGGCCATTTTGGGTAGCAGGCCCAGCACGATCAGGATGACGCCACCAGCCACGCAGACAAACCGGCTCTTGACGCCGGTGACGCCCACCAGACCGACGTTCTGCGAGAAGCTGGTGTAGGGAAAGGTGTTGAAAATGCCGCCGATCAGCGTGCCCAGGCCGTCGGTGCGCAGTCCTGCCGTCAGCATTTTCTGGTCGACCTTCTTGCCGGTCAGGTCGCCGAGCGCCAGGAACATGCCGGTGGACTCGATCATCACCACGATCATCACCAGGGTCATGGTCAGGATCAGGATCGGATCGAACACCGGCTTGGCGATCTCGAAAGGCAGCACCAGATCGAACCACCCGGCCTTGGTCACCTTGTCGAAGCTCATCAGGCCCGCCGCGGTGGCGACCACCGCACCCACGATGATGCCCAGCAGCACCGAGATGTTGGCCAGGAAGCCCCGGGCGTACTTGGCGATCAACAGGATCGACGCCAGCACGATCGCGGCGATGCCGATATGCGGAAGCTGCGCGTACTTGGGGTTGGGGACAGAGGGCGCCAACGCCAGTTTGTCCGGTACCGGCGCAATGTTGCTGCCAGCCGCGCTGGCCGCTGCCTTGACGCTTTCAAGCCATGCGGCGTGGTCCGGATTCACGATGGTCGGCGCGGTCGGGCCGACCGGCGTGCCGAAGATCCAGTTGATACCCACGCGCATCAGGCTGATGCCGATCACGGCGATGATGGTGCCAGTGACCACAGGCGGAAAGTAGCGCAGCATCCGGCTCACGATGGGCGCTATCAGGATCGATATGACGCCGGCACCGATGATGGCGCCAAAGATGAGCCCGGCGCCCTCGACACCAGGATTGCTGTTGGCCATGGCCACCATGGGCGCCACCGAGGCAAACGTCACGCCCATCATCACCGGCAACCTGATGCCGAACCATTGGGTGGCACCCAGCGACTGGATCAACGTGACCAGGCCACAGCAAAAAAGGTCGGCGGAGATCAGCATGGCCACCTGTTCCGGGCTGAGCTTGAGGGCGCGACCCACGATCAGGGGCACCGCCACCGCGCCGGCATACATGACCAGCACGTGCTGCAAGCCCAGAGCGGCCAGTTTGCCGGTGGGCAGTCGTTCGTCGACAGGGTGAACAGGTTGGGTCATTGCAAACTCCAGTTGTTTTCGAAACAGAACGCACGACTGTATACAGTTGCGTATATTTTTGCATGCAGAATGACCCGGGCCGTTGCCCTTGAAACGGGTGTTTCAGTTTTGACCCCGATGCCGGTAATCGGGTGAGCCCATCCGCCGGCGGCTGGCGTCACAGGGCGGTTGCCGGGCTTCCCGCTCAGGCCAGCAGGTCGTGCAGTGCGCGGGCCACGACCTTGGTGGCGCGACGCAGATCCTCCAGATCCAGACGCTCATCGGCGCGTTTCGCGTGCGACTCGAGCACGGTGCGCGGTCCCGCGCCATAGATCACGCCGGGGATCCCGGCTTCGCAGAAAAGACGCACGTCGGTGTACAGCGGTGTCCCCAGGGCCGGAATCGGTTCACCGAAGACCTGTTGCCCATGCTTCTGGATCGCTTCGACCAAGGGCTGATTGCCGGGTAGCGGTTTCATCGCATGGGCCAGCAGGATGCGTTTGACGTCGACCGTCACGCCGGACTTCTGCGCGGCCGCTTCCGCAATGATCCGACGAAGCGTGGCCTCGACCTCGGCTGGGTTCTCCTCTGGAATCATGCGGCGATCAAGCTTGAAGCTGACCCGACCGGGGATCACGTTGGTGTTGGTGCCGCCTTCGATCAGCCCGACGTTCAGATAGGGGTGCGTGATACCTTCGACCGACGAGCGCACCTGCTTGTACAGCGTGTTCTGTGCGTACAAGGCGTTGAGGATGTGCACGGCGGCCTGCAAGGCATCCACGCCCGAGTCGGGGATCGCCGCGTGCGCCATCTTGCCGTGGACCGTGACCTCCATCTGCAGGCAGCCGTTGTGCGCGGTGATGACCTGGTAGCTGAAGCCGGCGGCAATCATCAGGTCCGGGTGAATCACTTTGTGCCTGAGCAGCCAGCCCGGGCCGACCTCGCCACCAAACTCCTCGTCGTAGGTGAACAGCAGTTCGACCTTCCCAGCCTTCGGTCGGGCCACGGCTTCCAGCGCCCGCACCGCAAACGCGTAGGTCGAAAAGTCACACTTGCTGACCGCAGCCGCGCGGCCGTAGATCTTTCCGTCTTCGATTTCGCCGCCATAGGGGTCGTGGGTCCAGCCCTCGCCAGGCGGGACCACATCGCCGTGCGCATTGAGCAGCACGGTGCGACCGGGCCCGTAGGCGCGGCGCACCACGAGGTTGGTGATGCTCTCCAGCCCCGCAGCTCGCACGTCGGCTTGCGGCACCGGGTGTTTTTCGGCATCCAGGCCCATGGCGCGCAGCAGGTCGGCGGCACGGTCGGCGTGTGGCGCATTGTTGCCCGGTGGCGTGTCGGTGGGCACGCGGATCAGTTCTTGCAGAAAGCGCACCTGCTCGTCAAAGTGCGCGTCCACCCAGGCGTCGAGTTGTTCGTAGGTGTTCATGGCGATTGGTCAGGGGGTGGTTAGAGTTCGGCGGCGAGTTGATCGATCAGGGTGGAAAAGGCTTCGACCGCCAGTTGCATGTCGTCGCTGGTGGTGCTTTCCAGCGGGTTGTGGCTGATGCCGGCGTTCAGGCCGCGCACAAACAGCATGGCCTGCGGCATGATCTCGTGCAGCTTCATCGCGTCGTGGCCGGCGCCACTGGGCATGCGGTGCACGGCGATACCCAAGGCGCCCACCGCGCGTTCCCAGCGCGCCTGCCATTGGGGCGCGCTGGGCGCCGCCGCGGCGCGCATGGTCTCTTCCAGCGTGTGGTGCAGCTGCCGGCGTTCGCAGATGCGCGACAGTTCGGCCAGCACATCGGCAACCAGGGCATCACGTTGTGCGTCGGTCGGCGCACGCAGATCCAGCGTGAACTGGCAGCGGCCCGGCACCACATTGGTCGAGCCGTTGGGCACCTGCAGGATGCCGATGGTGCCCACGCTGTCGCCGTCCCTGGACGCGCGCTGTTCCACATACAGCGCCAGTTCGGCCACGGCCACCGCGGCGTCGCGACGCCGGTTCATCGGCGTGGTGCCCGCGTGGCTGGCCATGCCGATCACCTCGCACAAGAAGCGCACGCCTCCGTTGATGGAGGTGACCACGCCGAGCGGCAGGTCGATTTCGGCGAGCACCGGACCTTGTTCAATGTGAACCTCGATGAAACCGAGGTAATCGGCCGGATTTCGCCGCAGGCGCGGTATGTCGTCCACACACAGGCCCGCGTGCTGCATGGCCTGGCGCATCGTGACACCGTCCGCATCCTTCTGGTCCAGCCAGGTGGTGTCGAACGCACCGGTGAGCGCACCCGAACCCAGGAAGGTCGCCTTGTAACGCTGTCCTTCCTCCTCGGCGAATCCGATCACCTCGATGTCGAAAGGCAGTCGACGGCCCTGGCGGGCCAGTTCCTTCACGCAGGCCATCGGCGTGAAGATGCCGAGTCGCCCGTCGTATTTGCCGCCGTTGCGCACCGTGTCGTAGTGGCTGCCGGTCATCAAGGTTCGGGCGCCCGCTGTCACAGCCTTGTACCGGCCCACCACGTTGCCGACAGCATCCACGTGCACCTCGTCGAATCCCGCTTCGCGCATGTTGCGGCTCAACCGCTGCGCGCAGGCCCGGTGAGCATCGGTCAGGTAGGTCACGGTGAGCTGGCCTTTTTCGGCATAGCCCGGGTCACTGTGCTGCGCCAGCGCCTCGTGCCAGTCCCACACCAGGTTGCCGAGGGTGGGCTCGATGCCGAATTTGTCATTCAGCCGGATTTCGACGATGCGATGGATGTTGCGCAGGCATTCGGCCAGCTCGAAATCGGGATGGTTTTCCAGCCGGCGCGCAAAGGTATCGATGATTTCATCCTTGGAAAGGCCAGCGCCGCGCGGGCCGCGAACGGCCAGGATGAAGGGAAAGCCGAATCTGGCGTTGTAATCGGCGTTCAGGCGCTGGATACGGGCATATTCATCCGGCGTGCATTGGGTCAGACCAGCCTTGCTCTGTTCGTTGGTGGATTCGGCGGTCAAGGTGTTGCTCACCATGGCCTTGCCGGCGAGTTCGGGGTGGGCGCGGATCAGCGCCAGTTGGGGCTCGCGGCCGGCCTCGCGCACAATCTGCGCCATGATCTGCTTCAGGTGCGCCAACGTCCGGAAGGGGCGGTGCGCCAAGGCGGCTTCGGCGATCCAGGGCGAGTGTTCGTACAGTCCGTCCAGCAGGGCGGCCGCCTCCGAGGGCGTGGCGGCATTGATCTGTTCCAGGGTCAGGGGCATGGTCAGGCTTGGCAGGGGTGGGTTTGTTTCCAGTGGCGGGCGATGTCGATGCGGCGGCATACCCAGACCCGATCGTGCGCAGCGATGTGGTCGAGAAAACGCTGCAACGCGACGATCCGGCCCGGGCGCCCCAGCAACCGGCAGTGCATGCCGATGCTCAGCATTCGGGGCATCTCGGCACCTTCGGCGTAAAGCGCATCGAAGCTGTCGCGCAGGTATTGGTAGAACGGGTCGGCATGCGAGAAGCCCTGGGGCAAGGCGAAGCGCATGTCGTTGGTGTCCAAGGTGTAGGGCACCACCAGATGGGACACGACGGTGCCATCGGTGCGCTTCACCTTCATCCAGAACGGGAGATCGTCGCCGTAGTAGTCGCTGTCGTATTCGAAGCCGCCGTCATCGACCACGAGGCGGCGTGTCTGCGGGCTGTCGCGTCCGGTGTACCAGCCCAGTGGCCGGCTGCCGGTGAGTTCCGTGATGGCTTGCATGCCCAGGCGCATGTGTTCGCGCTCGGTGGCCTCGTCCACGTTCTGGTAGCTGATCCAGCGCCAGCCGTGACAGGCGATTTCGTGCCCGAGTTCGACGAAGGCTGCCGTCACGTCGGGGTGGCGCTGCAACGCCATGCCCACGCCGAAGACGGTCAGCGGCAAGCCGCGCTTTTCGAACTCGCGCAGCAGCCGCCACACCCCGACCCGGGAGCCGTACTCGTAGATGCCCTCCATCGTCAGATGCCGATCCGGGAAGCTGGCCGGATTGAACATCTCCGAGAGGAACTGTTCGGAGCCGGGGTCGCCGTGCAGCACGGCGTGCTCGCCGCCTTCTTCATAGTTCAGCACGAACTGGACCGCGATGCGCGCACCGCCCGGCCAGTTGGCGTGCGGGGGGGTACGGCCATAGCCGACGAGGTCCCTGGGATAGGCGAGTGTGGTGTTGTACAGGCCTTGGGTCATGACAGTGCCATCGAGATGTCGTGCGTGGGAAGTTTGCGGTCGAAGGCCAGACTGGTCTCAACGTGGTTCAGATGCTCTTCCATCAGCGAAACGGCGCGTGCCTCGTCGCCCGCAGCGATGGCGTCGACGATGGCCGCGTGTTCCTCGCTCGAATGGGCGGCGGCGGCATGGCTCTGGTACATCAGCGTGATCAGGGCGCATCGCGACAGCAGTTCACCGAGCATCTGCGCCAGCACCTGATTGCCCATGAGTTCGGCCATGCGCACATGGAAGTCACCGAGCAGCGCCGTTCGCCCCGGAATGTCTTCGCGCGCAACAGCCTTCTGTTCAGCGTTCACATGCTCGCGAAGAGCCTGAATGCTCCGGGGCGTGGCCCAGCGGACGAAGGCGCGCGTCATTTCAGCCTCCAGCATGCGGCGCACCGCGAACACCTGACGCGCCTCTTCGACCGAGGGCGCCGCCACAAACGCGCCGCGCGCCGTTTCCAGCCGGATCAGGCGGTTCTGCGCCAGCTGAAACAAGGCCTGACGCACAAGGGTGCGGGAAACGCCGAAATGATCGGCCAGCTTCTGTTCAGCGAGCTTGGTGCCCGGCAGCAGCCGGTGCTCGACAATCGCGCGGGTCAGCGCTTCGACGATGGTGGCAGTGGAGGACGAGGGTTCCATGAGCGCATCATAGTGGGAAACTCCAAAAGTGTATACACTTCGGTGGACAGAATACTTCAACCGATCCGATACAGGAGCTGGACATGGGATTGAGCACGCACGTTCTGGACACGATGCATGGCACGCCGGCGGCGGGAATGGGCGTTGCCCTGTATGTGACCGACGGGGAAACCGCGACGCTGGTGAAACGCTTTCGGCTCAACCCGGACGGGCGCAACCCGGACGGGCCCCTGTACGACAACGCCGGCCTGAAGGTCGGAACCTACCGCCTGGTGTTTGATGTGGCCGACTATTTCAGGGCGCGGGGCGTTGTGTTGCCCGAGCCGAATTTCCTGAACCGGGTCAGCCTGGACTTTGGCGTGGCCCGTACCGATGAGCACTACCACGTGCCTTTGCTGGTCAGCCCCTGGAGCTACGCGACCTACCGGGGTTCCTGAGCGACGCGCCGGGTCGGCCGGGGAAATAAAATGGCGGATTGTCCCCACCGAGCCCTTTCCCATGACCCAGGCGACCAACACTGTGCGCTTCGTGCTTGACGGCGCGATCGTCGAGGCATCCGGCGAACGCCGGACCACGACCGTCCTGAACTACCTGCGCGAACAGATGCGGCGCAGCGGCACCAAGGAGGGCTGCGCCGAGGGCGATTGCGGCGCCTGCGTGATCCTCGTCGGAGAGCTCAATCCCACCGGCACCGGTGTCGATTACATGCCCGTCAACAGCTGCCTGCAGCTCCTGCCCACGTTGGACGGCAAGTCGGTCAAGACCGTCGAGAGCCTTAAACGGCCAGACGGTTCGCTGCACCCGGTGCAGCAGGCCATGGTGGATTGTCATGGCAGCCAGTGCGGGTTCTGCACACCGGGCGTCGTCATGAGCCTGGCCGGCCTGATGAACACACTGCCGCAGCCGAGCCGCGGGGAGATCACCGATACCTTGTCCGGCAACCTGTGCCGCTGCACCGGCTACAAGCCGATCATCGACGCCGCCTGCAAGGCCAGCGCGGCCGGGTCGGTGGCATTGAAGATCGACGACGCCCGCGACGTACCCTTGCTTCGTGAAATCCGCCGCCCGCGTACGCCCACCTACAACCTCGATGGCGACATCGTCGTGCAGCCGGTCGTGCGCACCCGCAAAGGCAACGAATTCGTTTCGCCATCCACCCTGGCCGAAGTGGCCGACTACCTGCTGAAGCACCCGGAAACAACCCTGCTCGCCGGCAGTACCGAGGTCGGCCTGCAGGTCAACAAGCTCTTTTCCCGTCCGGACCACATCTGCTACCTCGGCAACGTGGACGAACTGCGTCGGGTCGAAGAAAAGGACCACGCCTGGCGGATCGGCGCGCAGGTTTCTCTCACGGAGGTGGAGCGCCTGGTGGCCGACGCCTACCCCGATTTTGCGGAGGTGCTGCGCCGATTCGGATCGCCGCCGATCCGTTCCACCGCCACACTGGCCGGCAACATCGCGAACGGCTCACCGATCGGCGATTCCATGCCCTGCCTGCTTGCTCTCGGTGCCAACCTGCACCTACGGCGCGGGGAGAAGATCCGCCATGTCGCGATGGAGGCGTTCTACACCGGCCAGAAAAGGAACGTACTCAGGCCGGGCGAGTTCATCGAAGCCGTCGAACTGCCGAAACCCGTACGTGGCCACCGTTTTCACGCCCACAAAGTGAGCAAGCGTTTCGAGCAGGACATCTCCGCCACCTGTTGCGCCCTGCATTACCGATTGGCCAAAGGCGTTCTCAAGGACGTGCGCCTGGCCTACAACGGCCTCACCCCCTGGCCGGCGCGTGCGCCAAAGATCGAGGCGGTGCTCGAAGGCTGCGCGCCGGGCGAGGTGACGCCGCAGGCGCTGGACGCCGCGATTGCCGCCAGCTTCACGCCGCGCGACGGCCTTCGGGCCACCTGGACCTACCGTGCCCTGATCGCCCGCAACCTGGTGCTCCAGTTCCTGGAGACCGTCGCCGAGGAGACCGTCTGATGAACGCCCCGCATCCGCTGCACGTCCTGCACCCCGTCGAGCGCCAGCAAGGCCGGGAGCTGCCCCATGAATCGGCCCGGCTGCATGTGACCGGTGAAGCGGTCTACATCGACGACATTCCCGAGGTGCGGGGCACGCTGTATGCGGCGCTGGTGCTCTCGCCGGTGGCCCACGGCGAGCTGCTCGGCGAAGGCATCGACCGCGAGGCCATCCTGCGCGAGCACGGCGTCGTCGCGGTTTTCACTGCCGCCGACATTCCCGGCGAAAACAACTGCGGCCCTATCGTTCACGACGATCCGTTCCTGGCCGATGGCAAGGTCGAGTTCCTCGGCCAGCCGGTGGCGGTCGTGGTGGCGCGCGAGATGCTGTACGCGCGCGAAGCAGCGCGCAAGGCCCGGGTGGCCGTTCAGGAGCTTCCACCCATCCTGACCATCGATGAAGCGATGGCGCACCAGCGCTTCGTCATGCCGGCCAAATCGATCACGCGCGGAAAGCCGGCCGAGGCGATTGCTGCGGCACCGCACCGCGTCAAGGGCCGCACCACCTGCGGCCAGCAGGAGCAGTTCTACCTGGAGGGGCAGATTGCCTATGCCGTGCCGCGCGAGGACGGCCAGATGACGATCTACGTCTCGACCCAGCATCCCGATGGGAACCAGCGCGAGGCGGCTGCCGCGCTGAACCTCCATACGCACGACATCGAGGTGATCTGTCGTCGCATGGGCGGTGGATTCGGCGGCAAGGAGGGCAACTCCAGCATCTTCAGCCAAAGCGCCGCGTTGGCGGCCTTCAGACTGAACCGGCCGGTCAAGCTGCGGGCCAACCGCGATGACGACATGACCATCACCGGCAAGCGCCACGATTTCCGCATCGACTACGAGGCGGGCTTTGACGACGACGGCCGCATTCTCGGCCTGGATGTGGTGCTGGCCTCGCGCTGCGGCTACAGCACCGACTACTCCGGCCCGGTGAATGACCGCGCGATCCTGCACATCGACAACTGCTACTACCTGCCCAACCTGCACATCGTCGGCCACCGCTGCAAGACCAACATGCAGAGCGCCACCGCGTTCCGCGGCTTCGGCGGTCCGCAGGGCATGTTCGGCATCGAGACCGTGATCGACGACATCGCCCGCCAGCTGGGCAAGGATCCACTGGACGTGCGTCGGGTCAACCTGTACCGGGATCCTGCCATCAGCGGCGACCCTGGCAGCCTGACCACGCAATACAACCAGCCGATCGAGGACTGGATCGGCGACAAGGTGATGGCGCAGCTGGAAGTCGAATCCGGCTACCGGGCCCGTCGCGAACAGGTCAACGCCTTCAACCAGGCCAGCCGCCACCGCAAGAAGGGCCTGGCGCTGGTGCCGCTGAAGTTCGGCATCAGCTTCACTGCCACCATGCTGAACCAGGGCGGCGCGCTGGTGAACATCTATCAGGACGGTTCGGTCAGCGTCAACCATGGCGGCACCGAAATGGGGCAGGGCCTGAACACCAAGATGGCGCAGGTGGCGGCCGACGCCTTGGGCATCCCGGTCGAGTACGTGCGCGTCACCGGCACCGACACGCAGAAGGTGCCCAACGCCAGCGCCACGGCGGCGTCCAGTGGCGCCGACATCAACGGCGCGGCCATCAACAACGCCTGCGACCAGTTGCGCGAGCGCCTCAAGCCGGTGGCCGCGCGGCTGCTGAAATGCGAGCCCGACGCGGTGGAGTTCATCGCCGGTTATGCGCATGCCAAGGGCGCCGATCCGGCATCCGGCAACGACACCCGCGTGCCCTGGCCGCAGGTTGTGAAGCACGCCTGGCTGGACCGGGTCGGCCTGAGCGTGACCGGCTTCTACATGACGCCCGACATCGCCTACGACTTCCAGTCGCTGCAAGGGCGGGCGTTCTACTATTTCTGCTACGGCGCGGCCGTGACCGAGGTCGAGATCGACACCCGCACCGGCGAGTGGTGGCTGCAGGCCGTGGACATCGTGCACGACGTGGGCCGCTCGATCAATCCGGCCATCGACAAGGGCCAGATCGAGGGCGCCTACATCCAGGGCATGGGCTGGCTCACGATGGAAGAGTGCATCTGGGACCGCAACGGCAAGCTGCTGACACACGGTCCCAGCACCTACAAGATCCCGGTCGCGGGCGATGTGCCGGAACACTTCAAGGTCAGCCTGTTCGATGGCGAAAACGTCAAGCCCACGCCCTATCGCAGCAAGGCCGTAGGCGAACCGCCGCTGATGCTGGCATTGTCGGCGTTCTTCGCGGTGAAGGATGCGGTCAGCGCGTCAGCCGGGCACCAGGCGCCGGTCGATCTGGTGGCTCCGGCAACGCCCGAGCGCATCCTGCTGGCCTGCGAGCGGGCCAAAGCGGCACGCGCCTGAGTGCCCGATCAGTCCTGGCCTTCGGTCAGGGTGTCCAGCTGGAAGCGCCCGCTCTTGTGCCAGAGCCAGGTGTCGGTGTAGGTCACGCGACCCAGCCGCTCGGGCACCGGATAGGGCGAGGCTGCCCGCGCGGTACGCTCGATCTCCGCCACCACCTCCGGTGCATGCCGGGGCGCGCGCAGCCAGTTCAGGCCGGTGACATTGCCCTGGCGGTCCACCTGAACCTCCAGCGTGCCGATGGCGTAGAGCATCGGCGGCAGGCGACCCTTGTAGATGCGTTCGGCGTTGAGCTGATAAAGATGGCGCGCCGCATCCGGCCGGTACTCCCTGGGCGTGCGGGCGACGGACGGCGGGGGTGGGGTCCTGGATGTCGCGGTGGTTGCGGTGGCGGGTGCCGGGGCGGGAGCTGGCGCCGAGGGGGTCGGGGTGGGCGGCGGGGCCGAGCCGCAGCCAGCCAGCCAGACACCGGTGGCGCCGATCAGGGTTGCCAGCAACCCCCGTGACGAACGGTGGCGGCGTGTCCATGCGGCTGGGGTGGCGGTTCGGGGCGAGTTCTTGAACGGGGTGGGCATGTGGAAGCGTGTCATGGGTTCGGAGCCAGGCGGTCGTGCCCGCCTGCGGGCATACTGTGCCCACTCGGGTGTTCCCTTTTCGGGGCGCTATCGTCATCGGGGCATTTTCGTGAGCGACAGAACGGATTTTTTCACACGTCTGGGCGACGCGCCGGCGGTGCTGGTGACGGTGGCCGGCACGCAGGGCTCGGCGCCGCGCGAAACCGGCGCCTGGATGGCGGTGTTTTCCGATGGGGTGATCGGCACCGTGGGCGGCGGGCGCCTGGAATTCGACGCCATCGCGCTGGCGCGGCAGATGGCGGCGGCGCCCGGTGGCGGGGGTCCTGCGCAGCATCGGCGCTTTCCGCTGGGGCCCAGCCTGGGCCAGTGCTGCGGCGGCGTGGTGACGCTGCACTTCGAGGCTGTCGAGGCCACTGACCTGCCGGCTCTTCGCCAGCGGTTGACCAACCCGGATTCCCCGGTGGCATTGTTCGGCGGCGGGCACGTGGGCAAGGCGCTGGTGCGTCTGCTGGGCAGGTTGCCGTTTGCCGTGCACTGGATCGACAGCCGCGACGAGATCTTTCCCCCCGAGGTACCGGTCAACGTGCGTTGTGAACACTCCGACCCGGTACAGGCGGCCGTGGCAGACCTCGCCGCCGGTAGCCAGGTGATGATCATGAGCTTCAGCCATGCCGAGGATCTGGATGTCGTCGCAGCCTGCCTGAAGCGGCAGCGCGAACGGGGCGACCTGTCCACCATCGGCCTGATCGGCAGCAAGAGCAAATGGGCGGCCTTCCGCCATCGGCTGGAGGCGCGCGGCTTCGGCGAGGCGGATCTGGCGAGGGTCACCTGCCCGATCGGCGTGCCCGGCATCACCGGCAAGGAGCCGGAAGTGATCGCGGTGGGGGTTGCGGCACAGTTGTTGCAGGGGTTGGATCAGGGTTAACACGGGTCAAGGGCGCGATGGAGGCTCTGGATCGACCCTCGAAAACTGTATACACTTTGGTTTACAGGTCGCAGCGGCGCCGGGTGTTCTGTGGGAAAACCCGAGTTCGCGACCGAATGGCTGCTCACAGCGCCCGCAGTGGTGAGTCGCCTGGAGTCTCCCGATGGAAGCATATTTGCTGGACTGGGCCAACCTGCTGCTCCGGTGGCTGCACGTGATCACCGCGATCGCCTGGATCGGTTCCTCGTTCTACTTCGTCTTTCTCGACAACAACCTGCTCAAGCCCAAGTCGCCCGACCTGCTCGAAAAAGGCGTGGACGGCGCGATGTGGGCGGTGCACGGCGGCGGTTTCTACAACCCGCAGAAGTACATGGTGGCGCCGAAGAAGATCCATACCGAACTGCACTGGTTCTACTGGGAGAGTTACTCCACGTGGTTGTCCGGTTTTGCGCTGTTCACGGTGCTCTACCTCTGGAATGCCGGCACCTTCCTGATCGACAAGTCACTGATGGACTGGTCGCCGGCGGCGGCGATTTCGGCGGCGCTGGGCTTTCTGGTGGCGTTCTGGCTCATCTACGACCGCATCTGCCAGTGGTTCGGCTTTCGCGAGAACGGAGACGCGACCGTCGGGGCGCTGGTGTTCGTCGTCATCTGTGTCGCTTCCTGGGCGGCGTGCCAGCTGTTCGCGGGCCGCGCCGCTTTCCTGCTGGTGGGCGCGATGATCGCCACGGCCATGAGCGCCAATGTGTTCTTCTGGATCATTCCCGGCCAGCGCAAGGTGGTGGCCGCCATGACCTCGGGTGAGAAAGTAGACCCGAAGGCGCTGGCCATCCATGGCAAGCGGGGCAAGCAACGCAGCGTGCACAACACCTATTTCACGCTGCCCGTCATCTTTGCGATGCTGAGCAACCACTACGGGTTTCTCTATACCCACCGGTACAACTGGGTCATCCTGATCCTGATGATGCTGGCCGGCGCGCTGATCCGCCAGTTTTTCGTGCAGCGCCATGGCTGGCACCATGGGCGCGCGGCGAACCCATGGCCGTTTGCGGCGATCGGGGTGGCCATCATCGTGATCGTCATCGCCGGGCTGAAGGCGCTGGAGCCGGCTTCAGCCGCCGCGTCAACGGCCCCGGGTGCTACGGAAACAGTAGCAAACAATGACCATTCGACGATGGGAACTGGCCAAAACAGTTTCAAAACGGTGCAAAGCGTGCTGGAACAGCGCTGCCTGATGTGCCACGGCGCGCAGGTGCAGATGAAAAACGTGCGCCTGGACACCCCCGAGGCCGTCAAGACCAACGCCCAGATGCTCTATCAGCAGGTGGTCGTTTTGCGTCAGATGCCGATGAACAACGCCACCGGCATCACCGAGGCCGAGCGCGCGCTGATCGGCGAATGGTTCAAGGCCGGCGCAAAGACCCAATAAAGGCCGGGCCCGGACGAGCCCCGTCGACCGACCGGGTTCGCTGGCGGCGGACCATCAGCCGGGTTCGACCCTGCCCGTACGCGCCATCGCCCCCGGGCCGGTGCGACTGCGGGGAAGCCGCCGCATCCAGGTTTGGCGGGCCCTAGAATGGCTCCCGCTCCGGTCATTCGACCGACGCCCGCACCCTGGCCCGCACCATGTTCCGCCTCACCGATTACCCGCTGCTCGTCTTGGTCGTCGCGTTCGCGCTGCTGTCGCTGGCGGTCTGGTTTGGCGCAGGGCCCTTGCGGCGGATGCGACCGCTCCAGACCGATGTCGTCGACGATTTTCGCGTCGTCCAGGGCGCGCTGTTGACCTTGCTGGGGCTCATCATCGGTTTCACCTTCTCGATGGCCATCAGCCGTTACGACCAGCGCAAGAACCTGGAAGAGTCCGAGGCCAACGCGATCGGCACCGAGTTTGTCCGGGCCGATCTGTTGCCGGCGGCCGACGGCGCCAAGGTGCGGGCGCTGCTGCGCCAGTACACCGAGGAGCGCATCCGGTTCTACGTCGCGAGGAGCCGGGACGAAGAGGCATCCGTCAAAACCCGTACCGTGCAACTGCAAAATGAGCTGTGGGCGGCTGTCGTGCCCGCCGCCACCGCCAACCCGAATCAGTTGATGGCGCTGGTTATCAGCGGCATGAACGACGTGCTGAATGCCCAGGGTTATGCGCAGGCCGCGTGGTGGAACCGGATTCCCCCGGCGGCCTGGCTGCTGATGCTGGTGATCGCGATGGCGTGCTGTATTTCGGTGGGGTACGGGTCACGGGACGCCCGGCGCGAGCGATGGATGATGCTGGCCGTCCCCTTCATCGTCGCGACCTCGTTCTTCTCGATCGCCGACATCGACAGCCCCCGGGCCGGCGTCATCCGCGTCATTCCCCAGAATCTTCACAGCCTGGCGGATTCGATGGCGCCGATCGTTCAAAAACCATAGCACCTGGTGGCCTGGCGACGCTGGAAACGGCTCTGAACAACCAGAAAAAACCCGTTGCTGCGCCCGAAAGGCCGACCGAGCAGCCCGCCATCGCGGGGCCCATCGGCGTTACTTGCCCTTGATGCCCAGCAGTTCGACCTCGAAGTGCAGCGTCGCATTGGGCGGCACCGCTGTGCCGGCGCCGCGTTCACCGTAGGCGATCGACGGCGGGCAGGTCAGCTTGGCCTTGCCACCGACTTTCATTTTCTGCACGCCCTCTGTCCAGCACTTGATCACGCCGGTGAGCGGAAACTCGATCGCTTCGTTGCGCTTGTACGAGCTGTCGAACTCGCGCCCGTCGGGAAAGGTGCCGCGGTAATGCACCTTGACCGTGTCCGTGGCCGTCGGGCTCGGGCCGGTGCCGTCTTTCAGCGACCGGAACACCAGCCCGCTGGGCGTGACGACGGCGCCGGGCTCCTTGGCGGCCTCGGCGGCCGCGTTGCTCTGGGCTGAGGCCAGCGAGGCGGCGGTCAGGGTGGCCGCCAGCGCGGTGATGCGAAGCAATGGGTTCATGGGTGACTCCTCGGGTTCGGAAGAAAAAAAGACAGCCCGGATTGTCGCAGCGTCGTGCCTCGCGCCGCCGCTGCTCGGAGACGAACTCCTCCAGCTCCGGGTCCATCGCGTTGCGCGATGACACGATGCCCAGCAGACGCCCCTCCTGAACCACCGGCACGCGACGGAACCCGTTCTCCTGCATCAGCAGCAATGCATGGCCGTAGGTCCGGTTGGGCTCCAGTGTGCGCGGCGAGGGTGTCATCACCGCCTCCAGCGGCGTGGCGGCCGGATCCAGATCCCGGGCAATCACGCGGAATACCACGTCGCGTTCGGTGAAGATGCCGACCAGCCGCTCGTCCTGCACCACCAGCACCGCGCCGGCGTTGCGCGTGGCCATCAGGCGCGCCGCGTCGCTGACCGTGGTGTGGGGCGGCGCGGTGAGAAAGTGCTCCCGCTCCAGCGCCATGATGCTCTTGATGGACCGATCGAACATAGGGACATCCTCCGTCGGGCGATCCTAGTCGGCTGGCCGGGCGGTACCTTGAGCTAGGTCAAGGCGATGTTTCGTCGCCAACCGGGCTTACCCGCGGCCGGGCCTGGCGGGCGGCTGGCCGCTCAGAGGGCCTTCTGCACCAGCGCCCCGGTGAACAGATACGGCAGTCGCGGCCCCCGGCCTTCTGGCACGCCACCCTTGTCCTCCACGCTGATCGCCAGCTGGCTGGCCTGGGCCAGCGCCGCCTCGCTCATCGGCACCTGGTGGGTCTTCCCGGAAGCCGTCAGCACCCCCAGCGAACGGGGCACTTGGCCCGGCGTGACGGCCCACAGCTGCATCGTGTCCTCGCGGCCTTCCTTCACGCTGTTCAGGCGCTGCAACTGCAGCGTGCCCTCGCCCGGATCGAAGGTGGCGAGCATCGCGGGCGCCTGCGCCGCGTCAAGCAGCACCGCGATGTACTTGATGCGCGCTGTCTGTTTGATCTGCCCTTGCAGGTGGGCCACCTGCGCCTTGAACTGCTCGTACATGCTGGTGCCGGCGGCCAGCCCCAGGCCGATGACCAGCAGGCAGGCGATGGTGGCGGCGCGCCAGCGGGCGGCGTGGCAGCGCGGGGTGGGCGTGGAGGGCGTGGAGGGGGGCTGTTGCATGGTCAGGTGGTCGGTCTGGATGATCCGGGAGCTTGGAAGGCGTGCGTGTCGGCCGGGGAGTCGACACGATGCAAGTTCTCCGAGTGTATGGCCGGCTGTGGCGCGGGGCGCAGCGGAGCAAGACCTGCAGGCGTATGCTTGCCTTCATGCTGCGCCTGACCCGAGCTCCCAACCTGGCCCTGGCCCACCTGTGGGTGCACGCGCTGTCGCAGGAGGGCATCGTCGCCAGCGTGCAGCGGGAGTTCCTGGCCGGCGTGGCCGGCCAGCTTCCGCCGCATGAGTGCCTGCCCGAAGTCTGGATCGACCACCCTGAACAGGAAGGACGTGCCCGCCAGGTGCTGCACGACCTCCAGCATGTGCCGCAGCAACGCTGGGTTTGCGAATGCGGAGAACGGGTGGAAGGCGGTTTCGAGCAATGCTGGCGGTGCGGGCGCTGGATGCCTCGGTGACGGGCGCTTCAGCCGCCTTGCGCAGGGTCGCCGCGACGGCGGCCTGAAAGCTTGCGACAATTCAATTTTCCATTGCCCCGTTGCCGGGTCTGAAAGGTGTTGATGATGCTTCGAACCCTCCTCGCGTCTCTGCTGGTGCTGGCCTCACTGTTGGTTTCCGGTTGCTCCCAGCAGGATTCGTCCAAGTCCGCGCCAGCGCCCGCCAAGGCCGCCAAACAGGCGATCTCGTTGGAAACGATCGCCGCCCAGGCCAAAGGCTTCACGGTCGGTTCGATGATGAGTGCCAACACGGTCTACGTCTTTTTCGATGCCCAGTGCCCGCATTGCGGCCACCTGTGGGAAGCGTCGCTGCCCCTGCAGAAAAAAGTGAAGTTCGTCTGGATTCCGGTGGGCTGGATCAACGCCAGCAGCGTCGCGCAGGGCGCCGCGCTGTTGACGGCCGCCAACCCCGGCGCCCTGATGAGCGAGCACGAGGCCTCGCTGCTGGCCAAGAAGGGCGGCATCTCGGCGCCCAGCAGCATCCCGCCCGAGATCGAACAGGCGATCAAGGCCAACACCCAGTTGCTGGGCAGCTTCGGCGCTGAGGCGGTGCCCTTCATCGTCGCGCGCGATCTCAAGTCGGGCCAGACGGTGAGCCGCGACGGCGCCATGTCCACGCAGGCGCTGGCCACTTTCCTCGGCATCGAGGCGCCGTAAGCGGGCACGCGGGGGCGTTGCATGCCAGCGCAGGCACACCCCGCACAAGCCGACGAGGCCCTGGCGCGGCATGAGCGCCTGGTGGCGGGCCTGGTCGGGCTGCTCGCAACCGACGAGGCCGGGCCGACCCCGGTGGTGGTGCGCACCCACATCTCCACCGTGATCCTGGCCGGCGAAACGGCGTACAAGCTCAAGCGGCCCGTGCGCCTGCCCTTCCTCGACTTCTCCCTGCTCTCGCAGCGGCGCTTCTTCCTCGAAGAGGAACTGCGGATCAACCGGCGCACCGCGCCGCATCTGTACCGGGACGTATTGCCGATCACTGGCACCGACGACGCGCCCGTCATCAACGGCCCGGGCGAGCCGGTCGAATGGCTGCTGCGCATGCACCGTTTCGACGCCGCTGGCGAATTTGCCGCGATGGCCCGCGCCGGCCAGCTGCGCGCGCCGCATGTGGAGGCCCTGGCCGATCACATCGCCACCTTTCACGAGGGATTGGCGCCGTTGAGCGCCGAGCCACCCGGCGGGCTGCCGCCCAAGGACGCCCGCCAGTGGGCGCTGGAGAACCTCGACGAGATCGCGGCCCATCCCCTGCGGCCCGCCGGCTGTGCGGCGGCCGAGGTGGCCGCCCTGCGCCGCGACCTGGCGCGTGCGTTCGACGCTGCGCAGGGCCTGATCGATCGGCGCCGCGCGCAGGGCTTCGTGCGCGAATGCCATGGCGACCTGCACCTGGGCAACGTGGTGTGCTGGCGGGGCGAGGTGCTGGCCTTCGACGCGATCGAGTTCGACGCGCGGCTGCGCTGCATCGACATCGTGAGCGACGTCGCCTTCACCTTCATGGACCTGCTGGCCAAAGGCCTGCGGCCGCTGGCCTGGCGCTTCATCAACGCCTGGGCCACGCGCACCGGCGACCACGAGGGGCTGACCCTGCTGAAGCTGTACGCCGCCTACCGCGCGCTGGTGCGGGCCAAGGTGGCGCTGCTCGCCGGCGGTGATGCGCAGGCGTTCGCCATCGACTGGGCACTGGCCAAGGACCTGGCGCGCGGGCCGTCGCGCCCGCGGCTGGTGGTGACCATGGGGCTCAGCGGCTCGGGCAAGTCCACCGTGGCGCGGCGGCTGGCCGACGAACTGGGCGCGGTGTGGCTGCGCTCGGATGTGGAACGCAAACGCCTGCACGGGCTGGCCCCGGCCGAGCGCCCACCGGCGGGCTCGGCCCTGTACAGCGCCGAGGCGACCCGGCGCACCTACGCCCGCCTCGGTGAACTCGCCGAAACCCTGCTGGCCGCTGGCCTGCCGGTGGTGGTCGATGCCGCCTGCCTGCGCCGAGACGAGCGCGCGGCCTTGCGTGCGCTGGCAGAGCGCCTGGGCGTGGCGTTTTCGCTGGTGGCATGCAGCGCCGAACCCGGGCGCCTGCGCGAACGCATCCTGGCGCGCCAGCAGGCGGGCACCGACCCGTCGGACGCCACGCCGGAGGTGCTGGCGCTGCAGCAGCGCGTGCAGGAACCCCTGACCCCGGACGAACGACGCCACGCCGTGCAGGTGGTCAACGACGGCCCGCTACCGGCCCTGGAGGCCCAGGTGGACCGTCTGGCGGCCGCCTGGACGGCT
>ERZ1645187.691-NODE-691-length-32951-cov-12.469662_pt1 | contig 32951 bp, 26 predicted proteins | sample MGYA00575352_ERZ1645187 | MGnify/ENA primary metagenome ERZ1645187 (study PRJEB40837, sample SAMN11349314) | freshwater sediment metagenome | isolation source: river sediment | host: Sediment | place: India: Wazaribad , New Delhi | collected 2017-02-21 ... | reverse complement strand
TTAGCACGTTTGCCGATTAAGTCAAATTTTGTCCCAAGCCCTGCGCACCTTTCCTCCTGCAAGGCCCGCTTTTGCCGATGATAAAATGAGAGAAACAATTCCGCGGAGGAAGTATGAGCCTTTTCAATGGAAAACGCCTCAACAACGAAACTTTTAAGCTTGATTTTGAGCGCATGCGCACAGGTTGGTATTCGGACAAGTACTTCGTCAATATCGCTGCGATGCTGGCCGCCCTTTCCCGCGAAGGGTACCTGTACTCCGGCAGCAACGCGCTCCTCCCTGAAGGCGTTTCCGCTGAAGGTATTACCACCGGTGATATTGAGGTCGAAATGCAGTGGTTTACTCGCCGCCCGGGCCGGACGGTCGTCGCCGGCGTTGACAAGGCGCTGACCATGCTTGAACACTGCACCGGCTATTGGCAGAATGATGAATTCGTCAACACTGCCAGCCAGCTGCAAGTCTGGGCGCTTCAGGACGGCGCGACAGTTTTTTATAACGGCGACCCGCTTAGCGTGCAGCCAGTGATGCGCGTGCGCGGCCGCTACCGCGACTTTGCCCAACTCGAAACCCCGACCCTCGGTGTTTTGGCCCGTGCCAGCCGCGTGGCCACCAACGTTTACAACACCCAGGTGGCAGCGAACGGAAAACCCCTGATGTTCTTCCCCGCCCGCTTCGATGTCCACGAGGTGCAAGCCGCGGATGGCTACGCCTACCTGATCGCCGTCCAGCGCTATAACATGGATCATTCAGATCATACGGTGCCCTTTGTTTCCACCGATGCCCAGGGAGATTGGTGGGGCGGGTTTGGCGGCGGGACGGTTTCACACTCGGGGATTGCCAGTTTTCTCGGCGACACGGCCGAGGCTATGCTGCAGTTTTCTCGCGTTCTGCCCTCTGAGATTTCCCGCATTGCCCTGGTAGATTTCACCAACGACTGCATCGGCACCTCCTTGGCGGTTTGCCGGCGCATGTTTGACCGTTACATGGCGCTGCTTGAAGCCGGACAGCCAGAAGAAGCCAGACGCTACATCCTCTACGGAGTGCGGCTCGACACCAGTTCCGCCCTGCGGGATGCTTCGGTGGCTCCCCTTGGCTTACCGGAGCTTGACCTGGGTGTAAACCCACGTCTGGTATTCTTGCTGCGTCAGGCGCTTGATTCTGCTGCTGAAAGCTGGGATCTCCCTGCCACTCAGCGCCAGGCGGCCCGCGAATACTGCCGCGCGGTAAAGATTGTGGTATCCGGCGGATTCAACGTGGAAAAGATTTCCCGGTTCGAAAAACTGCAAGTGCCAGTGGATATTTATGCCGTCGGCTCAGCGCTCTTTGATAACCATGATCAGACCAATACTGACTTTACCGCTGACGTCGTTCGGATCAAAGTCCACGACGCCTGGGTGGATATGGCTAAGGTCGGCCGTCGGGCGGTGGATAACCCAGATCTTGAACGGGTCATGTGAATGTCGATTACCTGATTATTCCGCCCAAACGTTGAGAGTGCATGCTTCCCGCACGGACGAATGCGATCGTTTTATCAGCCAGTTTGTTCTCTTTGCCGGTTGGCGGGGGTTATACCTTATGCAATTCCCCAGAACATTATTTCTATAATAAGGGGTAAGCCTTCAAGCGCTGCGCTCGGGCTTCAGCGCAGAGGTTGGCATCAACCCGAATGAAGTCTGGCTGAAAACAAGCGATGACCAGTGAAAGAGGATTTGCCTATGAAGGGTTTCAAAGTTTTCATAAATTTACTGAAGGAATCTTTTCAGGAGTGGAATGCAGATCATGCTTCTCGTCTGGCTGCGGCGCTTTCTTATTACACAATTTTTTCACTGGCGCCATTTGTGTTGATCATTCTGACCCTTTTGGGCTGGATTTACCAGGACGAGACCTTCAGTGTGCTGTTACTGGATGAGGTGGCCAACGTAGTGGGTGAATCTGGCGCCGCGGTTTTTAGGTCGATCATCGCGGCGGCAAGTCAGCCGGCCGAAAATGCTTGGGCTGCGGTCATCGGCGGTGTTACCGCGGTGGTGGGCGCAACGGGTATTTTTGTTCAGCTTAAGGATGCACTCAATACGGCCTGGGGAGTTACTGAAAGTCGTTTTAAGGGAGTTTGGGGTGTGCTTTTGGTGCGTGTGATCTCCATCGCTGCCATTCTGGTGATTTACTTTTTGCTGCTGGTCTCCTTAATTCTCAGCACAGTACTGAGCGTGGTGACCAGCCGGGTCAACAGCTCGGGTGCGGAGACCGCAGTCTTGATCCAGATTCTCAATCAAGTCATCATGGTGGGCTTTATCACGGTAATCTTCGCGCTGATGTATAAATTCCTGCCCGACACCAAAATTGCATGGAAAGATGTCTGGATCGGAGCGTTTTTCACTTCCCTGCTTTTTAATATCGGGAAATTCCTGATCGGTCTTTACATCGGCAACAGCCATATTGGCTCCAGTTTTGGTGCAGCAGGCTCAGTTCTTGTAATTTTGGTATGGGTTTACTACTCGGCTCAGATCGTATTGTTCGGCGCTGAATTCACACAGGTTTACAGCAAACGTGTCGGTACGAAAATGAAAACCGGAACCCTGAAAATTCTGCGTAAAGCCCAGGGTTGACCCTTCGGAAGCAATGGGCCATGCCTTCAGGGAGCCTTTACTTTTCTTATTAGCCGGGTGTCACCCCCCGGCGTATTGGCGGTGTCAGGGTTTGATGTAAGCCCAGCCTTCTGCTTGTTTGTAGGTTAGCTCAGCCACCCCAGCAGGCACGACTATCGTGCTTGCCATCATGTCTTCCGGTTTCAGGTCAAAGAGATTCATCGCATTTCGGCACATGGCAAACGTCACCCCGCGCTGGTTGAGCTGTTGGACGCGCGCTCCAAACTCACTGGCGTGCGTAAATGCTTTGACAGCTGGTCCGTTGGCGACCAACTCTATCGCAATCTGCTCTTCGCCGACCGCCTGCAGCAAGTTATGGATGTTATTCAGTGCAAAGCGTACCTTTTCAGGGTCTTCTTCATCCACATGAAACAGTACCTGATATTTTCCCATCGTCATTCCTTTCAATTTGGGCAGGCTTTGCCCCGAGGGGGCCTGCCCAGTTAGGGTTGGGGCTGCGTCGCCGTCAATCAACTGCGCAGTGCAGCGCCCAATTCCCGTTCCAGCGCCCGGATGATACGCTTGCGAATGGTTTCAGCGTCTTTGTCAGTCAGAGTACGATCCGGCGCCTGATATGTTAACTGGTAGGCCATGCTCTTCTTGCCCACGCCCAGCTTTTCACTTCTGAATATATCAAAAAGGCGAACGTCAATCAACAGCTTACCTCCAGCCTGGCGAATGGTTTGCTCAAGCTGATCGGCGCTGACGGTCTCATCCACCACAACGGCAATATCCTCACGCATCCAGGGGAAGGGCGGCAGCGGCACATTGATGAACTGGTCGCGCCCCAGGCGGATCAACTGGTCCGCATCCAACTCACCAGCCAAGACAGGGGCATCACCAAATTCATAATTCTTCCGCACGAGCGGATGGATCTCGCCGATAGTTCCCAGAAGGGTCTCTCCGCTGTAAACGCGGGCGCATTTCCCGGGGTGAAAAGCCGGGTCCTCTTCCGCCTGGAAGTGAACTCCTTCCAGGTGCAGGCCGCGCAGCAGTTCTTCGACGATGCCCTTGAGATCGTAGAAATCCATCAGTGGGCTGGCTTTCGAATGCCAGGTAGGGGCTTCCCAGGTCCCCATCAGTCCAATGGACAGGCGTTTGGCTTCGAATGGCAATAAACTGCCGCTCACCGGAATGAAAACCGGGCCCAGTTCAAACATTGCCAACCCGGGGCGGAATGGGCCGTTATGCTCCAACAGCTCAAGCATGGTGGCCAGCGCGCTGCGGCGCATGACGGTGCGCTCCGGCGTAATGGGGTTCTTAATCCGCACATACTCCAGCGTTGCGTCTGCCTGCCGGCCGGGGTTCAACCGGGCCTCCCGTTCAGGCGAGGTCTGGCGATAAGCCACAGTATCCTGCAGCCCCATGGCAATCAAGAGATCGCGGATTTTTTCTTCCATGGCCAGCTCCGGATTGCCGACTTGGGGAGGCAGTGCGTCGCTCAGCCGTTCAGCGGGGATGCGGTCGTAACCGTAAATTCGGCTGATTTCTTCAATCAGGTTGGCCTCGCCGACCAGCCCGGGTTCGATGTCAGTGCGGGTGGGCGGCGTCGTTACCAGCAAGGCGCCTTCCGCATTCTGGCAGTCAAAGCCCAAGCGGCTAAGAATTTCCGCAGCTTCGGCCAGCGGGATCTCAACCCCCAGCAAGCTCCTGATTTTCGCCTCACTGATGCGGATGGTGGGGTCTTCCCATTTTTGACTGTAAACGTCCCACACGCCTTGCACCAACGTGCCGCCGGACCATTCCACCATGCGGCGCAGGCACAGGCTTAGTGCAGTCTCTGCCAGGGCGGGGTGAACGTTGCGGCTGAAGCGGTAAGAAGCTTCGCTGTTGATCTTGAGTTTGCTGACGGTTTGGCGGATATTGATGAAATTCCAGGCGGCAGCTTCCACCAACACGTTTTGAGTCTGATGCGAGACGCCAGTTTCGGCTCCGCCCATGATGCCGGCCAATGAGAGTGGTCCGCGTGTGTCAGCGACCACCTCAATCGTTTCATCCAGCCGATGTGTCTCACCATCCAGCGTGGTCAGCTGCTCTCCCGGCTGTGCCGGGCGGGTGATGATGACCGGCTTCCCGCCGGCGCGCTGGGCGAGCAGGTCGTAATCGAAGGCATGCAGCGGCTCACCAGTATCCAACATCGTATAGTTGGTGGCGTCCACCAATGCGTCGATCGGGCGCATGCCCGCCAGAGACAGCCTGCGCCGGACTTGATAAGGGCTGAGCTGCGGCTGTGCGTTTTCGACCATCCCAAGCATAAAGCGGGGATTAAGCTGGCCGGAGTGCACTTCAAGGCTGACTTTTTCTTGAATGGCACCGCCGGCTTTGATCGGGACGCCTTCCGGTAGGCACAGCGGGCGCCTGAGTACCGCGGCCAGCTCGCGTGCGATGCCAATGATGGAAGCATCGCGCGCCATGTTGGGCAGGATGGAAATGTCGAACACGGCATCCCCCATGTACTCTGCCAATGGCATTCCGCTGGGCGCATCCGCGTCCAACAAAATGACACCCTCATGTTCAGCTGAGATCCCCAGTTCCTTTTCAGAGCAAATCATTGAAGTGGATTCCACTCCACGGATCACTGCGCGCTTCAGGCGGGTAAGCACTTGGCCCGGCTGATGGCCATCGTAAAGCTCGGCGCCTTCGCGGGCATAGGCTACCTTCAGCGGCACGGCGAGCTCTCCGATACCTTTATAATCGTATAAATTGGGGGCACCGGTCAAAACAACATGTTCTCCCTGGCCGTCTTCCAACCGGCAGAGCACAAGTTTATCCGCATTGGGATGCGGCAAAACCTCGTTGACCTGTGCCACGACGAATTTATCGGCTGGCCAGCTGAGCCCCTCATATTTGAACTGATGCTTCACACCAGTTGGTTTTGCCAGCCCGACCAAAAGGATGCCATCCACTTCCAGGCCAAGCATGGTAAGTTTTACTGCCACCTCTTCAATGCTCAGGTCGGCCAAATTCACATAGTCGTTAATCCAACTTAAGGGTGCTTTCATCGCGTTTGTCCTCCCCGGCTTAGTATTGTTCCAAAAAGCGGATGTCGTTGTTGCGGAAATGTCGGATGTCATCAATGCGGTAGCGCATCAGTGTGGACCGGTCGACCCCCATGCCAGCAGCGAAGCCGGAAAAAACGGCCGGGTCGTACCCGCCATACTGCAGCACAGCCGGATGTACCATTCCGCATCCGAGAATTTCGAGCCAGCCGCTACCTTTACAAACGCTGCAGCCTGTGCCGCCGCACACAAAGCACTCCACATCCATTTCAGCACTGGGCTCGGTGAACGGGAAGTGCGAAGGGCGCAGGCGCGTCCGTGCCTCCGGCCCGAAGGTGCGGGCTGCGAAATCATTGAGCGTGCCTTTCATGTTGGCGAAGGTGATGCCCTTGCCAACGACCAGCAATTCCACCTGGATGAATTCAATCTCTGAGCGGGCTGTCAGCTGCTCATAGCGCATGGTGGCGCCAGGCAAAATCGCGCGGATGTTTTCAGGCGAGCGTTCCCGCATAATGCGAATTTGGCCCGGAGAGGTATGCGTACGCAGCAGCACGCCTTCGGTCTCGGTGTAAAAGGTGTCCCACATGTCGCGGGCCGGGTGATAGGGCGGCATATTGAGATAAGTGAAATTGTAATCGTCCAATTCCACTTCCGGAGAGCGATAGATCTGAAAACCCATGTCTCCGAAAATGCGGTAAATCTCCCTAAGGGTCATGTTGAGCGGGTGCAGCCGGCCGCGCCGGACGGCCCGACCGGGCAAGGTGACGTCCAACTTTTCTTGCGCCAGGGATTGAGCCAGCTCTGCCTGCCTGATTTCGGTTTCCCTTTCAGCGAAAGCCCCCTCCAGAGCCAGTTTGACTTCATTGACTGCCCGGCCCAAAGTGGGCCGTTCTTCCTGTGGGGCCTGACCAAGGGCACCAAAGGCGCGCATCACCTGTGAAGCTTTCCCCAGATAGGTTTGCTTCCATGCTTCCAGTCCCGCCGAAGTTTGAACAGCGCGCAGTGCCTCCAAAGCAGTTTGTCGGACTTGTTCCAAGTTTGTCTGATTTTCATCCATCTTTCACCTCATCTTGTCCCTGAGGGCGGCAATAAAAAAACCCGCCCTGTAAAAAGGGACGGGTTTGTTTTACCGTGGTACCACCCTTCTTGGCCCAGCCAGCCGCAGCCAGATGGACCCTCTCAAGGTTGTCCGTTAACGGGAACACCCCGGTGTGAACTACTTGCCCGCCAGCGGGTTTCACTCACACAACTCCCGAGGGAACTTCAACCGCCAATCTGCCGGCCCGCTCTCAGTCTGGGCGGTGCCTCCCTGTGGGATATGCGCGGTCTACTTTCCTCGATCTCCGTTGATTTTTTAATTATAGGTAAGAAGAAAGCCTTGTCAATGCCAAACACCTTCAGGCTGCAGCTGGCTCCCTCTGTCTTACCTGATCAGTGAGCGTTGACTGCAGCCTTAACGATTGCGGTGAAAGCAGCAGCTTTCAGGCTGGCTCCGCCGATCAGACCGCCATCGATATCCGATTGGGCGAACAGTTCTGCCGCGTTGGCGTCGGTCACTGATCCGCCATAGAGAATGCGCATGCCCTCGCCCACTTCTGCCCCAAACATCTCAGCCAAAACCGGCCGGATTACATCTTTGTGGACGGCATTCGCGCCTTCGGGGGTGGCAGCCAGGCCGGTGCCAATCGCCCAGACCGGCTCATAGGCAATGGTGACCGAGCGGGCCTCTTCGGCGCTAAGGTCTTTGAGGCCTTCGCGCACCATGCGAATGACAACCGCCGCAGTGCTGCCGGCCTGATTTTCTTCAAGGGTTTCACCGACGCACATGATTGGCTTCAACCCGGCCGCTAAAGCCGCTTTGACCTTGCGGTTGACGCTTTCATCGGTCTCGGTGAACATCGCCCGCCGCTCGGAATGCCCCAGGATGACGTACTGGCAAAGTTCCTTAAGCATGGCTGCCGAAATTTCTCCGGTGTAAGCACCGGAAGCCTGCCAGTGCATATTTTGCGCGCCCAAAGCAACCGGGCTGCCTTGCAGCTCCTGAGAGGCGGCGGCCAGGTCGACGAAGGGGGGGCAGACGACGACGTCTACACCGGGCACTCCTGAAACCTGGGGGAGAAGCTCGCGGATTAGGGCGACTGCCTCTGATGGGGTCTTGTTCATTTTCCAATTACCTGCAACCAGGGGAATACGATTTGTCATGTTTACGCCTTTCTGTATCATTGTGCCAGGTTATGTATGCAGAGGTTATTGTATCACGCGCCTCAGCCCGACTGCCGGCAGTCTCTGCTCAGTCAGGCTGCAAAGACAAAACAAGCCTGCCGGCTGGCAGGCTTGTTTTTGTTTGAGCTGGCAGTCTACGGCCGGTAAATTACCGGATTCAGCCATAGCCCGCGGTTATCCACTGAGGTCCCGTCATTCCAGACGACCAGGTAGAACTGAACATTTTGGCCAGCCAGAGCTGAAAGGTCTACATCGATGCGGTTCCACAGGTTGTCCGAGATTTCATGCCATTCACCCAATTCTTTGGGGTTGCCATCGGCCAGGCGGTAGTAAAGTTCAAATTTAAGTTTACATTTCGGGCTGTTGCCTTCGCACTGGATGGCTGCTCTGAAACGGTCGCCATTTTTGATCGGGAAGGACGGGTAGATGCCTTGAATGTAACCTGCGTCCGCATCGTCGGGCCGGGTGATCAGGCCGATCTCATTTTCTTTTCCGCCATCTTCGCGGATGGGCTGGTCTTTGGTCAACACATAGCCCTCATCGATGGAAGTTTCCTTCCCCGGGCAGGGCAGCGGGTTCTTGCTACTGCTGGACCACTTGGCATCACATGCATGCGCCGCAAAGCTGTAAATATTGCCTTTGCCTTCCGTGGCAACAATCTCTACCCAAAAAGTACCTTTTGAATCTGGCCCGGTCCCAAAGCGGACGCCATTGGTGTTAACCAGCTGCCAGTGGCTCTTATAAGTGCCCGGGGTTGACGGAACAACCATCGGGACGCTGATTTCGATGGTCTCGCCAGGTTTTACAGCTTTGGGCAAGTCTACAATGGTAGTGGTGCCAAGCTGATCGCCTTTGACAAAAGTGACATCGTACTGGTCAGTCCAGGTGCATGAACCGGAGTTTTTAATCTTCCAGGTTTTGGTAAATGTGGTTCCAGCAACCAGCTTGGTACCATCTGGAATGGTCACATCACCAACGAAAGAAGCCTGGTTGCAGGGAACTGGCGTAGCGGTCGGCGGGATGGGTGTGGTTGTGGCCAGGATGGGGGTCGGGGTCACAATGATCACCTGCTGGGTCGCCGTCGGCAGCGGAGTGCCGGGCTGAGGTTGAGTGTTGGTCGGGGCGGTGATGGTGTTGGTTGGGCTCACCGGAAATGAAGGTGTTGTAGGGGTCAGCTGTGCCACAACCGTGGAATAGTAATCCTGCGTGGCCTGGGCTTGCAGGGTCTGGATAGCCTGTTCCACTGGGTCGCCGCCTTCACCGGGCGTGGGCATGTTACAGGCAGCTAAAACAAGCGCGGCGGTGCATACTACTGCCAAAACCAGGGATATTTTTCTTGAACGACTGATGCCAATTTTCATTTCTCACTCCTTCGTCAGGCAGCATTGAGCCTGATAATTAATTAACGAATGAAACGTGTGAAATGTTCCCAGCAATCAAAAAGCCGCTCAACGAGCGGCTTTTGAGGGGGGGGGCGAAATTAATTCTTCACCTCAATTTGAACTCCCAGCGACCACTCGCTGTTGGGTCCGTAGCCAAAGCGTGCGCCGCCTGGTTCAATGACCATCCAATAGGAGTAGTAAGTCCCTTCTGTTTGGGGGGCTACCATATCAATGGAAATATCCACAGTGTCACCTGGCAAAACATCACGGGAAATGTCGCCGCGTTTGTTCGTGCCCAAGGCGTCGCCGCCGATTAAGGTGATATCAAAATCGGCTGTCCATTTGCAGGTTCCGCTATTTCTGACCCGCCAGGTCTTGGTGAATTTTGCTCCCGATTTGAAGACAGTTCCCGGTGGCACATTAATATCACCGAGGAATTCCATCTGCAGACACTTGGTGCCAGTGTTGACTGGTGCGGTTGTTGGGGTGGCGGGGGTGCCTGTGGCCACAATGGCGGTGGGAGCCGGCTGAGTGGCGGTGGGCAGCGGGGTGGCGGTGGGCAGCGGGGTGGCGGTGGGCTTGCTCAGCTCAGTCACCTGTGCAATCAGCGTCTCGACCGCGTTTTGGGTGGCACGCGCCTGCTGTGTTGCAGCCACCTGTTGGGCGATTTCTTCCGCCGATGGCGTCGGCGGAACGCTTGGCTGACAGGCGGTGACGATCAAAACTGCCGTCAGGGCTGCCGCCAACAAGAAGTTCCTTTTAGTGCGAAGGGTCTTTTTCATCTTCCAAATCTCCTGAAAAGTTCTTTTGTTAATTCGACGGGACTTGCCCGTAACTTTTTCATTCTATCACTATTCCAAAACCCCTCAGGCGCTTACCCTCGGGGCTGGTTTTCAAAAAAAGAGCCGCCCGGGTGAGCGGCTCAGACAAGCCAGGTTATGTACTATTTGTCAGCCAAAACCGCCAGCCCAGGAAGTTCCAGGCCTTCCAACATTTCCAGGGAGGCGCCGCCGCCGGTGGAGATATGAGTGATTTTGTCGCTCAACCCCGATTGATTGATGGCAGCTACCGAATCGCCGCCGCCGATCACGCTGATGGCTTTGCTGTCGGCCACTTCCTTTGCCACAGCAAAGGTGCCTTCAGCAAAGCGCGGGAATTCAAATACGCCCATCGGGCCATTCCAGACGATCGTGCCGGCGTTGGCAATTTCTCTGCCAAACAGCCTGACGGTCTCGGGCCCGATGTCTAACACGCGCCAGCCCGCTGGCACATTGCCGACCGGAATGGTCTTTTTCTCAGCTTCGGCGTCGAAGGCGTTGGCAATTACCATGTCGACGGGCAATACCAATTTGCCGGCTGATTTTTCCAGTAAGGCTTTGGCCGTCTCCAGCGCTTCTGCTTCAACCAAAGAATCCGCCATCTCGTATCCCTGGGATTTCAGGAATGTATTTGCCATCCCCCCGCCAATCAGGATTTTGTCAGCTTTCTTGAGCAGGTTTTCAATGACGCCAATTTTGTCACTGACTTTGGCGCCACCCAGGATGGCTACAAACGGCCGAACGGGATTGTCAATGGCATTGCCCAGGTATCTAATTTCTTTTTCCATCAAGAAGCCAGCCGCACCCGGCAGGAATTCAGCCACGCCGGCAGTGGAAGAATGCGCCCGGTGAGCGGTGCCGAAGGCATCATTGACGTACAAATCCGCCAATGAGGCCAGGTCACGCGACATTGCCGGGTCATTTTTTGACTCTTCCGGGTAGAAGCGCGTATTTTCCAGCACGAGTACTTCACCTGGTTTCAGTGCAGCGGCAGCCTGTTGGGCAATCGGCCCGCGGCAGTCTTCTGCAAACTTTACTGGAGCGGTAATCAACGTTGCAAGGTGGTCAGCGACCGGCTTCAAGCTAAAGGCCGGGTCGGGCTGATCCTTGGGGCGGCCCAGGTGCGAAACAAGAATCACCGCAGCTCCGTGGTCCAGCAAATAATTAATGGTTGGCAGGGCCGCTGTAATGCGGGTGTCATCCTTGACTTTGCCGTCTTTGAGCGGCACGTTAAAATCGACGCGGACTAAAACTTTTTTGCCCTGAACGTCCAGATCTGTCACCATCTTTTTATTGAACATCACAGCTCCTTTCATAAAAAGTGCGCCATACTGCCGCTTGGCGACAGCATCGCGCACGATCAAAAGTTGGTTTTACTCCGCCTGTTTAGAGCTTGGAGGCAACCAGTTTGGCCAGATCAGCAGTGCGGGATGAATATCCCCATTCGTTGTCGTACCAGGTGACCACTTTGATCAGGTTGCCGCCCATCACCATGTTGTAAGCCAGGTCAACAATTGAGGAGCGCGAATCGCCTTTGAAGTCGGTGGAGACCAGAGGTTGGTCGTATTCGCCGGTGGTAACGCCCAAAATGCCCTTGAGTGCGCCTTGGGAGGCTTCGACAAACGCGGCATTCAGCTCTTCTTTGGTGGTTGGCTTTTCGATGGTTGCGACAAAATCCACCACCGAGACGGTTGGGGTCGGCACGCGCAGTGAATAGCCGTCAAATTTACCCTTCAATTCAGGGATGACCAACGCGACGGCTTTGGCAGCGCCCGTGGTCGTCGGAATGATGTTCAAGCCGGCGGAACGTGAGCGGCGCATTTCCTTCTTGTGGCCCTGATCCAGGATGACCTGGTCATTGGTGTAAGAATGAATGGTGGTCATGACTGCGTTCAAAATATGGAACCGGTCGTTGACAATTTTTGCGGCCGGGGCCAGGCAGTTCGTCGTGCAGGAGGCGTTGGAAATAATGTGATGGGTGGCATTGTCATACTTGTCTTCGTTCACACCCAAAACGATGGTGATATCTTCACCTTTGGCCGGGGCTGAAATGATCACTTTCTTGGCACCAGCACGGAGAATGTGGGCGTCGGCCCCAATCTTGCCGTTTTCGGAACGGGCATTGGTAAAGATGCCGGTCGATTCAATCACGATATCCACGCCAAGATCTTTCCATGGCAGGTTGCCCGGGTCTTTTTCCGCTAAAATTTTGATGGGTTTGCCATCGATCACCAAGCTGCCATCTTCACCGACTTTGACTTCACCCGGAAACTGGCCGTAAGTCGAATCGTACTTGAACAGGTGGGCATTGGTTTGGGCATCAAACAGATCGTTGATGGCCACGACTTCCAACTCGCCGCCAGAGCGTTCGATGATGGCTTTCAATACCTGACGCCCGATGCGTCCAAAACCATTAATTGCTACTTTTTTTGACATTTTTCCTCCGATTTTCTCGTTACGCATTCCAATACCTCGCTCAGCTGAGCGGGGATGATTAACAAATTGATCTTCGTTATTATAGCTTAATTCGCCTTGAAACTTGAAGAAAGCTTATCCAAGTGGGCCGGTACGTTCTTCAAACAGGTCCATAATAACACGGGCCAGCTTGCGCGAACTGTGCCGCCAGGGGTAGAGGTCATCGACCAGATCGCTCTCGTAGACCTTGTAGACCCGGTGTAAGTCTTCGTCGGGGATTACCCATTCCGTCTCTGACCCCAAATTACCCCTGAAGTTGCGGTTACAGAGGACCAGGTCAAAAAGGTCCTTGCCGACATGTTGCTCGATCACGCGCAGATGGTCAGAGGCGTTATACCCTTCTGTTTCGCCCCGTTCGGTAGCCACATTACAAACAAAAAAGACTTGGGCCGGGCTGGTGGCGATAGCGTCGCGCAGTCCTGAAATCAGCAGGTTGGGGAGGATGCTGGTGTAAAGGCTCCCCGGGCCGATGATGATCAAATCGGCATTCAGCACGGCCGAAATGGCCAGCGGATAGGCAGGTGCGCCTGCGGGTTCAAGCCAAACCCGTTCAATTTTGCCTGTAGATTGTGTCAGCTGCGATTCACCCCGCACTTCAACCGGGCCGGCGCCGTCTGGAGCGATTACAGTGCCGACAAGCTCTATGTTGCTGATGGTGCTGGGCAGAACCTGGCCATAAATCGCCAGAACCTTACCCGATTCGGCGACTGCCTCTTCAAAGCTGCCCGTGATTTCGCTTAGGGCGGTGATGAACAGGTTGCCAAAAGAATGTCCCTCCAGCCCAGCGCCAGCTTTGAAACGGTATTGAAACACCTGTGAAAGCAGTGCTTCATCGCTGCTGAGCGCGGTCAGGCAGTTGCGGATGTCGCCGGGTGGCAAGACCCCCATCTCACGTCGCAGCTCTCCGGAAGAACCGCCGTTATCGGCGACGGTAACCACGGCGGTGATGTTATGGGTATATTCCTTCAAGCCGCGCAGCACGGATGAAAGCCCATGCCCGCCGCCAATGACGACGACCTTGAGGCCTTTTTCCCGCCGGCGATAGTCCTTTAGAACCGCCAGGGCTGGCTTTCCGTTGCGTTCAAAGGGCTTGAGCAGTGACCGATTGGCACCGGAAATGCCGAGGATGATTAATGCCAATCCGATCCCACCGAAAATCAGAAATCGCAATGGCCGGCTGAGGAAGCGCAGGGACAAAAAAGCCAGGATGGGCACGAGATTCGGATTATTGGTAGAGCGGTAATAATCCAATACAACCAGGGCAATCCCTAGCCCGATAAACATCGCACCCAGTATGATCAGGGCCACCCAGCGTTTATAGCCCAACCCGGGCCGCAGCCAGGCCAAATTTGCCTTAATTTTTGCGATGGTGCGCTGCCATTGATTGACTGTTTTTTCCGATTTCATGGTTTACTCATCATGATAGCAGGGTTGTGGCAGGGCGTCAACGAGCGTAGAGCAGCTGAGCCGTCAATCAAAGTTTCTGTGGCGTAAGCGTGAGTGGGGTTTCCAGCGGCGATAATGCCCCCCGTTGAGTTAGAGAAAGTACTAAAAAATAGGAAAAATTACCCATTAAAAGGTTGAAAATGTAACTTTAATCGTGTAGGATATAGGTGTCAGTGTCCAAATATTTCACAAAATGACAATCGAAGAATCAGTGAACACCAAGGAGGTTCATGATGTCCAAATTCTTAAAAAGAATGAGATGGGTTGTGGCATTGGTCCTTTTGGGTGCCCTCGCGATTACCGCGGCAGTCATGGCCGAGGATATTCCCTGGGGGTTCTCATCTGAACCGGATACGGTTCTCCCAGAGGAGGGCAGACCCATTGATCTGTCCAGTGAACCTGACAGCCTGGACGGAATGTTGGTAGAGGTCGCTGCCCCAGCCTGGGAGGGTGAACCCAGTGCTGATGGTGAACTGACGGAGGGCGGGGGGTTATGGGGGTCTGACCAGCTCCAGCCGGATCAGAATGGATATGAGGGCCCCGTTCCGCAGCAGGAAGAAGGGGTAATGCAGCCGAGCGCCATGGATGAAGCCCTACCACAGACAACATGGGGAGGGCTGACTTCTGAGCCTCAGGCCGATGATGAAGAAGCTGGTCTGTCAGGCACGGAATCTGAACCCAATTGGTCAAACTTCTATTACTATTATGCCGCGGGTTCTGTACTGAAACCGCGCGACAGCTCTGTCAATTGGGCGAGTGATGGGAGCGGGGGCTGTATCTACCTCTCATCAGGAAATTCAAACGTAATTGTGAATCTTCCCCTGGATTTACCTGATGGCGCGCGGATCGATTATCTGCGCCTTTACTACTATGACACTTCAGCAGGGGACAGTTTTGCCTGGGTCACAAGATATGACGGGCAAGGCGGCCTGACTGATATCACTAACGTGGCCTCCATCGGCAACACCGGTTATGGCACAACCCTCAGCGCTCTTGTTGAACATGTAGTCAATAGCGAAGACTACACTTATGTACTCAACTGGCGGCCTAAGGTCATTGGCAACACAATGCAGCTGTGTGGCTTGCGCGTTGCCTATCGGCTGCCTTGATCGCGGCTCTGGAATGAGAGGCGCAAAATGAAAAAGATGATTAAAAACAAGGGAAGAGCCGCCGGGCTGACTTTTCTTAGCCTGGTGCTGACGGCCTTTCTGCTCTTTGCTGACGTGCCGGTCGGGCAGGCTAAGAGCAGCCTCCAGCCGGGGGGAGGGGAAGTCAACGTGGCATTAAAGAGTTATGCCTGGGTGACGATTTATGATGGCGCTGGAGATTACACAGACATCACATCTGTCTCTTTTGGCACTGATGTGGGCTATCACACTAACCTGAGCGCTTACGTTGGGCATGTGGTGGAAAATGGAGACAATGCCTATGTGCTCAATTGGCGCCCCACTTTTGGGGGCAACGGTTTCCGGCTTTGCGGCATGCGGGTGGCATATCGGCTGCCTGTCGGAGCAGGTTTTTCAACAACATTTTCGTATGTCAACGTAGCTGGGTCTACATTTCGGCCGCGCGACAGTATTGTGGAATGGTCATCCGACGGCAGCGGTGGCTGTGTTTCTGCTGGTCCGCTCAACACGAATATCGTTTTTAATACCCACCTTGACATTCCTGAAGGCAGCCGCATTGACTATCTGAGAGTTTACTATTACCGCATGCCAAAAGCTTACCTTCCGTTTATTCGCAGATGACGCCTCCACAGTAGCACTTGTGTAGGCAGAAAAGACCAGAGAGGACTGGATAGCCAGCCCTCTCATTTTATGTTCCCGGTAATCATATTTCTTTTAATATTTTTGCTTGTCCCTCTGCCTGGGTTTCAGAGCCAACCGGGTGAGGGTGCTGCTATGCTATAATCACCAGTCGTGGCGTTTCAGGACAGGAAATGCCGCGTGGAAAAGGAAATTACATTAAATATGTTCAAGAAAATTGCCCGGGTCTTTACCGGTGATCCACACAAAAAAAGGATCGATGCCCTGGTCGGCATTGTGGACCAGATTAACGCCCTGGAATCAAATTTTGAAAAACTGAGCGATTCCCAACTCAGAGGAAAAACCGACGAGTTCCGCTCACGGCTGGCCGGAGGAGAAACACTTGACCAACTGCTGCCGGAAGCGTTTGCCACGGTGCGCGAAGCCAGCAAACGCATTTTAGGTCAGCGGCATTACGACGTCCAGCTGATTTGCGGCATCAACCTGCATCAGGGTGCCATCTCCGAACTTCGAACCGGAGAAGGCAAGACACTCTCGGCGACCCTCCCGCTCTACCTGAACGCTCTGGAGGGCAAAGGCACCCATCTGGTCACGGTTAATGATTACCTTGCCCGGCGCGATGGGCGCTGGATGGGGGCTATTTACCATATGCTCGGCATGCAAGTCGGCATATTGCAGATGGCTAACACTTCCGACGGTAATCAGCGGGCTTACTTGTTCGACCCCGAAGAGCACTCCCTGAAGGAGGAGACAAACCTGCTCAGGCCGGTAGACCGGCGACAGGCTTATCTGGCTGATATTACCTACGGAACAAACAGCGAATTTGGTTTTGATTACCTGCGCGACAACATCACCATGAACCTGAACCAGCGCGTGCAGCGTGGGCATCACTATGCCATCATTGACGAGGTTGACAATATTCTCATTGATGAAGCCCGTACCCCACTCATAATTTCAGGTCCTTCTCATGAGGATTCCGAAACTTACATCCGCATGGCTCAGGTAGCCCGATCACTCAACCCCGAAGATTACGAGGTGGATGAAAAAGATCGCACCGTCTCGTTGACCGAAGCAGGGATCGCGCATGTGGAAGAGTTGTTGGGCGAGCCGCTTTCTGACCCTGAACGGCCAGAAGACATCTCCCCGGAGCAGGCGCGGCTGATGGGCTTTTTGGAACAAAGCCTGCGTGCGCAGTTCTTATTTCACCGCAACAAGGAGTACATCGTTCAGGGTGGAGAGGTCATCATCGTGGATGAGTTCACCGGCCGGATGATGCCCGGCCGGCGCTGGTCGGACGGCCTGCATCAGGCAGTGGAAGCCAAGGAAGGGGTGAAGGTTCAAGCCGAAAATATCACCCATGCCACGATCACCATCCAAAATTACTTCCGCATGTATCACAAACTGGCAGGAATGACCGGAACGGCGCTGACTGAACAGGAAGAATTTTTCCGCATCTATGGGTTGGATGTCTTGGCGATCCCCACCAATTTGGAATACCAGGCGATGCGCGCTGATTCAGGATTGATCGAAGCCCAAGACAAGGACGAAGAAGGATACGCCTACACCTTCTACACCAGTCCGGCTGACCCGTTGAAAAAGCCGCTGTATTTTAAACGCAAAGATTACCCGGATGTCATCTACCGCACACGGGAAGGGAAGCTGCGGGCTATGGCTCTGGAGATTGTCCGCTATCATGCGATTGGGCGCCCGCAGTTGGTGGGTACCACTTCGGTGGAGAGCTCAGAGCAGCTTTCGGAACGGCTTTCGGCCGACATGATCCGCCGGCTGCTGCAGACCGCCATGATCCGGCAAGCCTGGTTGAAGAGCCGGGGTGTCAAAGAAGAGGATTTTGCGACTTCACCGGAGCTGGCTGTGTTGAATGAGCCACTCGACAAGCTGCGTATGCCGGAACTGCGCCGGCTGGGCAGTCAGTTTGGACTCACATCGATGGATCCGGGAGACGAATCCAATCGGGCGCTGGTACTGCGCATCCTGCGGCTGGAAGAACCGCATTGGCCGCGAGTGCAGCCACTTTTTGAAAGCGGCGTGCCACATCAGGTATTGAATGCCCGCAAGCATACTGAGGAATCGCTGATCATTGCCAAAGCCGGGGCATTCGGTGCCGTAACCATTGCCACCAATATGGCCGGCCGCGGTGTAGACATTAAGCTGGGCGGGGAACTGCCTGAAAATATGCTTGCCGAGGTGAACCAGGTTTTGGCGCGGGTTGGCGGCCGTGACCCTTATAACATGACCATGTCCGAACGGCTGGACGCCGTGCGCCAGCTGCCTGAGGGTCTCTCGGACGAAGACCAACTGGCGGTGCAGGGTTTTGTGGAATATATGGAAAACATGGCGAAAGTCCGCGCATTGGGCGGCCTGCATGTGATTGGTACGGAGCGACATGAGGCCCGCCGGATTGACAACCAGCTGCGCGGACGCGCCGCCCGGCAGGGCGACCCAGGATCATCACGGTTCTATCTCTCCTTGGAAGACGACCTGATGCGCATGTTTGGCGGCGCTCAGGTGGAATCACTTTTGACCCGCTTCAAAATTGATGAGAACCTGCCGATCGAAATGGGCGTCATCAGCCGGGTGGTGGAGCAATCCCAAACACGGGTGGAAGGTGCCAATTTTGATGTGCGCAAGCATCTGCTGGAGTATGACGACGTGCTGAACGCCCAGCGCCAACGCATTTACGCCCAGCGCGATCGTATTTTCAGCAAAGACGACCTGCACGAAGATGTCCGCGAGATGCTGGCAACCGAGCTTGGTGAACGCGTGCGCGCCAGCCTGGCCAGTAAAGAAGGATTGTGGAAGCTGCTGGCTTATCTTGAAGAAGTGCAGCCAGAAATTGACACCCAATGGGGCGCTTACCCGACTTTTTCGCAGAGGCTGGCGTTGGAAGCGTTGGGAGAACCTGCTAACGAACAGGATTTGCGCCAGAAACTGCTGGACCTGGCACAACAGGCTCATGCCGCCGAGAAGGCGCATCTTTTGGGCAGCGTCAATGAAATGCTGAGCAAAGCCGAACAGGCACTGAAAACCCAGACCGCAGAGCGCAGTGACGCGCTGGATGCATACATTGACACCTTTGACCCGCAGCAGCCGCACGATCTACAAACCGAACTCAGTCAGATTGTGCAGATGCCGCTGCGCCTGACGCCGGCGCAGCAGCGCGCTTTCATCGAAGACCCGTACAGCCAGAAAGAAACTTTACGCGAAGCACTCCGAACCGGGATTTCCTTAAGCCTGGCCCGCCGGATTTTGCTCACCCTGGAACGGCGTTTTAACGAAAGTTGGCCAGTAAAAGCCGCGGATCTTGCCAGCCTGCCATGGGCTGAAATGAGCGCCCAGATTAGAGGTCAGGTTGAGGCTATCTTGAACCGGCGCACTGAACGTCTGCTTGGGGCAGGCGGGGAAATCGAACGAGACCTGGATGGCAACGCTTCCGTCATGGCTGAAGCTGTGATGGATGAAGAAGCACGCCTGCGGCTGCTGCAGCTGATGACTCAGGGCCGGCAGGTGGCGTTTGATGCCCGCTCACACCGCAAATTCCTCCGTCAACAATCTCGCCTCAGCTACATCTTTTCCATGGGGGCTCAATTGGAAAAGAAGAACCCCGATCTGATCGCCGGTAAAATCCTCAGCCATTTAAACGGCGCTGAAGAAGCACTGCAAGCCATTTTTGGCGAAGCGGATTGGGAACATCTCGTCAATAACCATTTTCAGCTGGCCAGTCTGCCGGAGGATACCCGCACAAAGCTCGAGGAAGCGCTTGGGGCCGAGGTTTATGCAAGCCTGAGCACTCAGCCTTTGGAAGAAATCCCCGAGGATCTGCAGCTGCGCATCCGAAGTGTTTTGGGTGAACGATCCCAGAATCGGATCTACCGCCAGCTGTTGCTCGGTACCATCACAGAAAGTTGGGTGGAATATCTGACGCGGATGGAAGCCCTGCGGGTGTCCATCAGTATGGAATCGTACGCCCAGCGCGACCCCCTGGTACAGTATAAAAGCCAGGCCAGCACGATGTTCACCGAATTACTTTCGGAAGTGCGTCAGACGGTGATCAGCCGCATGTTTCGTTACCGGCCCAGCTCGGCGGTGGAAAGCAGAAATGCGCTGAAAAGCCAGTCTGCGGGCGAACCGGCCGCCGTCGGCCAGAGCCGGGACCAATCTCAGGCGGAAGGGGCGCTCAAAAAACGCCGCAAGCGCCATTAATCCACAGGAAGAAACCTATGCTGCGAATATTGCTTACCAATGATGATGGCGTGAGTGCGCCGGGTTTGTTGGCTATGGCCCAGGCACTGCGTAAACTTGAAAACGAAGTCACAGTGTTGGCCCCCGACCATAACTGGTCGGCTTCGGGGCATGTCAAAACAATGTACCGCCCGCTGCGGGTGTCAGAAACCCGCCTGGCGGATGGAAGCACAGCCTGGAAGTCGGACGGAGCCCCCTCCGACTGTGTGGCGTTGGCTGTGATGGGCGCCCTGGAAACCAGCTTTGATATTGTCGTTTCCGGCATTAACCCCAACGCCAATATCGGACTGGATGTCACTTATTCCGGCACGGTTACCGCGGCTATGGAAGGCCATATTTGGGGTAAGCCAAGCTTCGCCGTCTCAATGGATGCCCCGGAACACTTTCAAGGCCCGCTCGATTTTACCAGCGCCGCAAAAGCAGCTGCGGGCATTATCACACGTCTGGCAGAGAACAATCAGAAGGCGCAGCGGGCTCCGCTGTGGAACATCAATGTCCCTTACCGTCCCGATGGTGGCTATGCCGGTGAGGTGTTTACGCGCCAGGGCACCCGGCTTTACCGCGATGCTCTCGAAAAGCGGCTGGACCCGCGCGGCACGCCCTATTACTGGATTGGGGGCGAAGCCCCTACGGGGATCGCTGAGGAGGGCACCGATTACGGTGCCTTGATGGATGGATTTATCTCGATTACGCCGCTTAAGATGGATATGACTGATTTTGAAGTGCTTGAGGTCTATCGCAATCACCCAGGCAGTTAAGCCGGCAACTGAGGGACGGAAAAAGCAGTCCGTCCGACCGGGGGGTATGTTATAATCTTGCCATGTAAGCATCAAGACCGCCATGAACTCACCTCGGGCGGTCTTTTTTTAAAAAAGGAGGCAAAGATGCGAAAGATGGATTTGCCCGGGCCCAAAGCCTCGGCATTGATCGCACGCGACAATCAGGTGATTTCGCCGTCTTATCCGCGGGGTTATCCATTCGTGATGGATCACGGAAGAGGTACTGAAGTTTGGGATGTGGATGGCAACCGTTTTTTGGATTTTGCAGCTGGCATAGCGGTGGTTTCAACCGGGCATGCCAACCCGGCAGTGGTAAAAGCCATCCAGGAACAAGCCGAAAAATTTATTCATATCTCTTCCGATTTCTACCACGAGAGTTGGATCAGGTTGGCAGAAAAAATGGCCAGCATTGCGCCCTGGCAAGGCCAGTCATGCTGCTTTATGACCAACTCCGGTACCGAGAGCGTTGAAACTGCCATCAAGCTGGCGCGCTATAACACCGGAGCTACGCAATTTATCGGTTTTTTGGGCGCTTTTCACGGCCGTACCATGGGGGCGGTGACTTTTACCGCCAGCAAGGCGCATTACAAAAACGGTTTCTTTCCGCTGATGAATGGGGTCGTACACGTACCTTACCCCGACCCATACCGGCCGATGTTGAGTCGCCGGCCAGGCCTGGGGGATGGGGAAACGGTGGTGGATTACATCGAAAAGGAAATATTGGGGCGCCTAATCCCAGATAAAGATGCGGCTGGCATCCTGGTGGAGCCCATTCAGGGTGAAGGTGGCTACATTGTGCCGCCGGATGATTTCTTCCCGGCGCTGCGGAAACTGTGCGACAAATACGAAATCCTCCTGATCGTGGATGAGGTGCAAAGTGGCATGGGGCGCACTGGCAAGTGGTGGGCAATTGAAAACTTTGGCGTGGAACCTGATATGGTACTTTCCGCAAAGGGGATTGCCTCAGGCATGCCCCTGGGTGTGTGCATGACTAAAAAAGAAATCATGGATTGGCCGCGCGGCACTCACGGGAATACTTATGGCGGCAACCCAATTTCATGCGAAGCGGCGTTGGCAACCATCCGTTTGATCGAAGAACAATATTTGCAAAACACGCGTGAGGTGGGGGCGTATGCCCGCCAGGGTTTGGAAGAACTGGCACAAAAACATGACAGCATCGGCGACGTACGCGGCATGGGCTTTATGTTGGGCGTAGAATTCGTCAAAGACCGTGAAACCAAAGAGCCGGCCGTCGCGCTGCGCGATGACGTCGTCGATCTGGCTTTTGAACGGGGCTTGCTGACTTTGGGCTGCGGTCAGAGCGTTATTCGCGTCACGCCGCCGCTTTCCACCAGTAAGGCCGAAGTGGACGAAGCGCTGCTCATCTTTGACGAGGCGATCACATTGGCGGAAAAGAAACACATTTAGGCCGGCCTCAAATCCTAACTTGGCCCCGGCAAAGCTTGCTGGGGCCGACTGTTTAAGTTGGATTACAATTTCAGCATGTTACCTGATTTTCGTGTACGTCAACGCGATTACCTGCTCGAAATCTCGCGAGCTTTGACCGAAGAGTTGGATCTGGATACGCTCTTGACGCGTATTCTTAACATCTCGGTGGAGATGCTTTCTGGTCACGCTGGCTTTATTGCCCTGCGGGATGAACAGGAAGGCTGGCGGGTTGTCATTCATCAGGGCATCCCCCAGGCGCTTCTGTCTTATCTGCAAAAATGGCTGGCGAGCATGCCGACGGGGGGTAGTGACGGCATGGTCAGCATCCCCGAAATCAACCGTATGCTCAATGATATCAGTATGGGCATGCTCACCGGTGTGGGCATCTCGATGCTGGTGCAAAATGAGGCCATTGGGCAGATTTACGTCTTTCGCAACTACCGAGCTGCATTTTCCGTCAACGATCAAATCATCCTGAGGAATTTTGCCAATCAGGCGGCGATCGCAGTGCGCAATGCCCGCTTGTACAACCAAATCCGTGAACAAAACTTGCGCATGACCGCGCTGCTCAACAGTGTTGCCGATGGCATCCTGATTTTGAAATCGGATCTTACCGTTGAAAACATTAATCCGACCCTGGCGCGACTGTTAAAAGTGGACGAAACTCAGGTTGAAGGGCAACACTATAGCGAAGTGCTGCGCTGGTCTAAACCGCCACAAGGGGTTCCGCTTGAAAAAGCAATTGAAAACAATGGCTTAGTCGTTTCACCGGAAGAGAGGTACCTGGAAGGCGACCTTCTGCGGCCAGGCGGACTGCAGCCTCTGCCGGTGGTCATCTCGTATGCACCGGTTTATTCCGCTCGCGGGAGGCTCTTAAATATCATTGCAACCGTCCACGACATAACCCGTTTTCGCACGGCCGATGAAATGAAATCCAGCTTTATTTCGGTGGTCAGCCATGAGCTGAAGACGCCCATTTCACTTATCAAAGGTTATGCCAGCACGCTGCGGCGCGAAGATGCCCAATGGGATCCAGCGATGATGAATGAAAGCCTTGCGGTGATTGAAGAAGAAGCTGACCGCCTGGCTGCGATGGTGGAAGACCTGCTGGAAGCTACCCGCCTGCAGTCCGGAACGTTGAACATCCGGCTCTGCCCGGTCGACTTACATGAGCTTGCCAGAGAGCTGGCTGAAAGATTCTCCCACCAAGCCAGCAGTCACCATTTTAGCGTTGATTTTCCCGATGACTTCCCGGTCATCAGCGCTGATGAAGACCGGATGGTACAACTCATTTCCAACTTGATCTCCAACGCGCTCAAATATTCAGAGAAGGGCGAAATCCGGATCGGCGGCAGCAGTGACGGCCAACGCGTTCAGGTTTGCGTCAGCGATGAGGGCAAAGGATTTGACCCGGCCGATCTCCCCTTTGTGTTCGACCGGTTTTATCGCTCTGAAAGTGCGATCAAAACCACCAAAGGCACCGGTTTGGGCCTCTATTTGTGTCGGGCAATTGTCGAAGCGCATGGCGGGCAGATTTGGGTGGACCAGACCTACCAAAAGGGAGCGAAAATTTGTTTCTGGCTGCCGCTTGAGCAGCCAGCATCAGAAGCGCAGTGAACATTTCAGGAACTGCCATCCCCGGTCTGGAAAATTTTCGGCTGGTCCTCCTGGATGAAACCACATCCACCAATGACGACTGTCTGCGGGCAGCCGAAACAGGCGAGGCTGAAGGTCTGGTTGTGATGGCAAAGCGCCAGATCCGCGGGAGGGGCAGGCAAGGCCGGTCCTGGTATACTGCGGCGGGTGCATCTCTGGCGTTTTCACTGCTCTTAAGGCCAAAGGCCGCTGAGGCTGACTGCCTTGGCCGTTTTTCAGCGCTGGCCGGCCTGGCCCTGGTACGCGTGTTAGATCAAACCCTTCCGGGGGTAGCCGGCGTTAAGTGGCCGAATGATGTGCTGGTTGGCGGCCGAAAGGTGTGCGGAATATTGCCGGAGGCTTTCTGGCAGGGCGGGCAGGCTCAGGCGTTGGTGCTTGGCATGGGCGTCAACCTGCAGCCGGAAGCACTTCCGGCCGATCTTGAGCTGACGTTCCCAGCCAGCGATTTGTGCAGCGCGCTCGGGCGCGACTTCAACCCACAGGAGCTGCTGATTGCAATTTTGCGTGAAGTCGACGCATTGCGGCCAGCAGTGCCCACCACAGATTTTTTGGCGCTCTGGAATCAGCGTCTGGCCTGGAAAGGCGAACTGGCGCGCGTCCGCAGCAGTACTGGCCAGCTGGTGCGCGTCCAGATCCTTGGGGTCAACCCTGATGGCTCGCTTTTGACTCGCGAACCATCCGGACGCGAACGAATTTTTTACTCCGCAGAACTGGAAGGTTCAGCCGGCTGAACCTCTTCGCCATTGGCTTCGGAGTGAGCCGCAGCCCGCGCTGTGGCCGCTGCCTGTACTTCTTCCGCCGGGATTCGAGCAACAGCAGCCAGGTTATCCCCTTCAGAGAGATCCATTACTTTTACGCCCTGTGCCGCCCGGCCCTGGACTGAAATATCCGAAGCCTTCAGCCGCAGGACGATCCCTCCGCTTGAAATCAGGGTGACTTCCTCGTCATCGCGGACGATGAGCGATTGGGCCAGGCTGCCGATCTGTCCTTTGGCCGGCTGGCTGATGGTTGTAACCCCTAAAGTCCCGCGGGTTTTGGGGATGTATTCCTCAATCTTGGTGCGTTTGCCATAACCTTTTTCGGTCAGGACGAGCAGGCAAGCATCTTTTTCCACAACGCTCATCCCGATCAACTGATCGCTGCCTTGCATATGAATGCCGCTGACGCCCATCGTCGTCCGCCCGGTGGGGCGCACTTGCTGTTCATGGAAGCGCAGCGCCTTGCCTTCGCGGGTGGTCAAAATCAGATCATCCTTTCCACCGGTCAGGCCGACCCAGCCAAGCTGGTCACCTTGTTCCAGACGGATGGCAATCAGGCCGGAAGGGCGCACATTTTCGAATTCTGAAAGCGGGATTCGCTTCACCCGACCCATGCGGGTGGTCATAACACAGAAGCGGGCCGAGTTGAAATCTCTAACCGAGAGCAGGGCGGTGATACTCTCATCCGGTTCAAGGTTGATGAGATTGACGAGCGGAATGCCGCGCCCCTGGCGACTTTCTTCGGGAAGCTCAAAGATCCGCTGGGAGTACACTTTGCCATGGTCCGAAAAGAAGAGCATGGTGCCAAGCGTGTTGGCCCGCTGAAGGAAGAGTACTTCATCTTCCGCGCGCATCGACGCACCCAACACGCCTCGCCCGCCGCGCCCTTGGGCGCGGTAAGCGGAATCGGAAACGCGTTTGACGTAGCCGCGGTCGGTGATGGAAACGAAAACGGGCTCATCCTGGATGAGCGACTCGTCCGAAAGGTCGGTATCCAAATCCGGTATGATGCGGGTGCGGCGCTCATCCCCGTACTTTTGGGCGACCTCATTCAAATCCGTCCGGATGGTCTCAAGGATGCGGGCAGGGCTTGCCAGCAAGTCTTCCAGGTCGGCGATGGCTGCCATCAGGCCGGCATGCTCATCTTCGATCTTTTGGCGTTCCAGGGCTGCCAGGCGGCGCAGCTGCATGTCGAGGATGGCTTGAGCCTGAATATCATCCAGGTTGAAGCGCTCCATCAGGCGTGTTTTGGCAGCCTCTGCATCAGCTGATTCGCGGATGGTGCGGATGACCGCGTCCAGGTTGGCCAGGGCAATCAGCAGTCCGTCCAGGATGTGGGCGCGTTTTTTGGCTTTGTCCAGCTCGAACAGACTGCGGCGGGTGATGACAACCTTGCGGTGTTCAAGGTAAAGCTGCAATGCGCGTTTGAGCGTCAGCATGCGCGGTTCGTTATCTACCAAGGCCAACAACTGCACGCCATAGGTCGATTGGAGCGGCGTGTATTTGTACAGCTGATTCAACACTTTGCGGGGTTGGGTACCGCGTTTCAGCTCAATCACAATGCGCATGCCGCGCCGGTCGGATTCATCGCGCATGTCCGAGATGGCATCAATGCGGCCTTCGCGGGCCAGTTCCGCAATGCGTTCAATCAGGCTGGTTTTATTAAGCTGGTAGGGGATTTCAGTGATGATGATCGCGAAGCGCCCGCTGCGCAGTTCTTCCACCTGCGCCACGCCGCGCAGCGTTAGATGACCGCGGCCGGTGCTGTAAGCCTGGCGGATGCCTTCATCGCCCACAATCAGCCCACCGGTGGGGAAGTCGGGGCCGGGGATGTGTGCCAAAAGGTCTTCCATGCTGACGTCGTCGATTTCATTGTAGCGGTCGATGAGCAAATTGAGCGCAGATACCAGTTCCCGCAGGTTGTGCGGGGGAATATTGGTTGCCATGCCAACGGCAATGCCATTGGAACCGTTCATCAGCAGGTTGGGCATGCGCGCGGGCAGCACTTCTGGCTCCGTGAGTGAGCCATCAAAATTATCCACAAAATCAACGGTTTCTTTGTCCAGATCGGTCAAAAGTTCTTCGGTGATTTTTGCCAGACGGGCTTCGGTGTAGCGCATGGCGGCCGGCGGGTCACCATCAATGCTGCCGAAGTTGCCCTGTCCATCGACCAGGGGGTAGCGCATGGAGAAATCCTGCGCCATGCGGGCCATGGAGTCGTAGACCGCCGCATCGCCGTGAGGGTGGTACTTGCCCAAGACCTCACCGACAATGCGCGCCGATTTTTTGTAAGGTGAAGAAGCGCGAATGCCCAAATCGTACATGGCAAAAAGGATGCGCCGGTGAACGGGCTTCAACCCGTCTCGTACGTCTGGCAGCGCACGTGAGACGATTACGCTCATGGCGTAATCCAGATACGCGGAACGCATCTGGTGGTCGATATCAACGGCCTGCAGATTTTCGGAAGGGACTTGAGGCTCTTCTTCGGGAATGGGTTCGCTGTTTTCGATCATGGGTTTCTTTCTGGCCTGGCTGTTTTTTCAGTTCAGACCGTAAAAATTAATTATACCTCATTCTTTCTATAAACCCGCCGCGGCCCACCAGCGCCAAAAAAACAGCCTAAAAATGTGTGGGGCTTGGGTTTCAGGGTTGGAAAATAGACAGTCTGAAACCCATTTAAATGTTGAAATTTAGCCGAATTTTTTTGGGGGTTTGAAAATAAAAAAACTACCCCGGAGGGTAGTTTAAAGTGGAAATAGGGAATCAATCAGTTGATCGGGCAGCCGGTAAGGCCGTTGAAGGTCAGTGCGCACCACCAATTGGCCGGCATGAACAAAAGCACCAGGCCGATGATGATCATGGCAATCAGCAGGATCAGCAAGAAGGTGGCAAACCAGCCCATATGCTTTTTGGGCTTGGGGGCTTCTGCGGTGCGCACATCTTTTTTTCGGGGAGTGCTTGGCGCTGGTGGGGTCGCCACCGCCGGGGCGGAGGCGGACCGGGGGGCTGGTGTGGGCTCGTATAGGATTTCAGCTGCTGGCTGGGCAGCTGCCTGGCTTGCGGCCGGGGGCTGTTCAAAGCTCATCACGGTGTTTTGAGCCAGGGTGATCAGGTCGCCATGGCGCAGGATGTGGGGGGAGCTGAGCCGGACCCCATTCAAAAATGTGCCATTGGTCGAACCGAGGTCTTCAATGTAAACGCCGTCGCTCTTACGGATGAACCGCGCATGGCGCCGTGAAATTTCTGCGTCGGGCACGGGGATATCGTTCGCTAGATCGCGACCGATCAGGATTTCATCCTTCTCAAGGAAAAAGCTGGAGCCGGGGATTGGGCCGGAACGCATGACAACCTGTGGAACCTGATCTGCCATAATATCTCCTGTCCTAATATTTACGCGTTAATGTTTTTAGTTTAATGATAATTATGGATTAAGTCAATTCTTATCGAGAGTATGCACCCCTTGAATCCTGAAAAACTATGATATACTACCTGCTGCTCCGGTCTAGGCCGGAGACAACCATTTCACACGCCTTGGTATAGACCCTCCCGCGTGCCCCACCGGGGTTTGGAGCGGCCGCAAAACCAGGCGGAGGCATAACGCAAAGGAGTTATCATGCCTGCAGTATCTATGAAAGCGCTCCTCGAGAGCGGCGTCCATTTTGGACATCGGACCAACAAGTGGAATCCGAAAATGCGTCCGTACATTTTTACGGAACGCAACGGCATTCACATCATCGACCTTCAGCAGACCGTCAAGCTGCTGGATGAAGCGTACAACAAAGTAAGAGATGTTGTCGCTGATGGTGGCACGATCCTGTTCGTCGGCACCAAACGCCAGGCACAGGAAACCATTCAAGAAGAAGCGGAACGCTGCGGTATGCCGTATGTGAACCAGCGCTGGCTGGGCGGAACGCTTACCAACTGGGTCACCATTCAGCAACGCCTGGTCGAACTTTCGCGCCTGGAGAAGATGCAGGAAACCGGTGAAATCAACCTGCTCACCAAAAAAGAAGGCCTGCTGATCAACCGCGAAATCATCCGCCTGAATTCCCGCCTGAGCGGTCTGCGCAATATGAAGCGTCTGCCCGATATGCTCTTCGTCGTCGACATCGAACGGGAAGACACATCCGTGCACGAGGCTTTCCTCAAAGAAATCCCGGTGGTCGCCATGGTAGACACGAACTGTGACCCGGGGAAAATTGATTATGTTATTCCTTCCAATGATGATGCCATCCGGGCCATCAAGCTATTGGTCGGCCGCATGGCTGACGCCGTGCTTGAAGGCAAAATGATGCGCAAGGACATCGAGGAAGAAGAAGCGGTGGAAGTTGCCCCGTCGGTCATTTCCCGCAAGATTGAAGAGGAAGTGGAACTGGATGATGAGGAACTGCTGGGCGATTCCATCCGGGCCCGCATTGCCGTCGAAGAACCAGAGGTTGAAGAAGCTGAAGAGGCCGGAGAAGCAGCCGAAGGCAAAGAAGCAGAATAGGCATCCCTTTCAGCCGTCTGCCCAAAACGATTAGAGGAAAAATAATGGAAATTACAATTGACATGATCAAGGACCTGCGTGAAAAAACAGGCTGCGGCATTATGGATTGCCGAACGGCTTTGCAAAACGCCAATGGTGATTTTGATAAAGCGCTGGAAGAATTACGCGAAAAAGGGATGAAGAAAGCTGAAAAGCGTGCTGACCGTGTGGCTGCTGAAGGCCGGCTGGAAGTCTATGTGCATTCCGAAGGTCGCCTGGTGGTAGTTGTGGAAGTCAACTGCGAGACGGATTTTGTGGGCAAGTCTGATTCCTTCAAAGAATTGGCGCACGAAATCGCGCTGCAGATTGCGGCTGCCAACCCGGTATATGTTTCGGAAGCCGACATCCCAGAGGAAGTCTTGGCTGCTGAAACCGCTGCCGTCACAGACCGCGTCCGAGCGGAGGGCAAGCCGGAAGCCATCATCCCAAAGATTGTTGAAGGTTATCTGAAGAATTTCAAGTCTGAAAAAGTGCTTCTTAACCAGAAGTACATCCGCGATGAAAGCCGCGTTGTGGCTGACCTGATCAATGACAAGGTGGCCGCCCTGGGCGAAAATATCATCGTCCGCCGCTTCATCCGTTGGTCGCTGGGTGAAACCACGCCGGTGCCCACTACGGAAGAGTAGTTTCTATTCAGAGCCAACCCTGTGTTGGCTCTTTTTTTTGACTTATAATCACAATAACCCAGGAGGTGGTATGAGTGACCCAACCCAAAAGGTAATCTTCAAACGAATTTTGCTCAAACTTTCGGGGGAATCACTGGCCGGTCCGAATGGATTTGGCATTGACCCAACCCAGGCTGGCGTAATTGCCCGGCTGGTGAAGCGCGTTCATGAGATGGGGGTGGACGTGGCGATTGTTATTGGTGCCGGCAACCTTTGGCGTGGCGCCACCGGCGAGAATACCGGAATGGATCGGGCTACGGCCGATTATATGGGCATGCTGGCAACGATGATGAATGCGCTGGCATTGATGGATGCCCTGGAGCAACTTGGGGTGCTGACACGCGTTCAGTCGGCCATTGAAATGCGCACGGTCGCCGAGCCTTACATCCGCCGCAGGGCCATCCGCCATCTCGAAAAGGGCCGGGTCGTTATTTTTGGCGGGGGAACCGGCAACCCTTATTTTTCCACAGATACTGCCGCTGCCCTGCGAGCTACTGAAATTGGAGCGGATGTGGTTATCAAAGCCACCAAAGTGGATGGCGTTTATGACAGCGACCCCCACACGAACCCCAATGCCGTCCGGTTTGACCACCTGACCCATATGGAAACGCTTAGCCGGCGGCTGAATGTAATGGACAGCACCGCGGTCTCACTCTGCATGGACAACAACATGCCGATCTTGGTGCTGAACCTGTGGGAACCGGAGGCTTTGATCCGCGCCTTGCAGGGTGAACCCGTTGGTACGTTAGTCAGCCTGGAACAACAAGACTAAGCGACCACGAAAACTTGATAAGATCAAAAACGGCTCCCGGAACGACATCGGGAGCCTGATTTTTGCTTTTTTTCGTGCCCAGGGGGATAAGCGATGGAGAGGAAGGGCGGCTTGCCTGCCCTGGCAGGGTGGTTCTGCTTTTTGGGGCGTGGCGTGAGACCGGGCGACTCTGTGAATAGCAAGAGCGGCCGGGTGGCTGCTGGCGAAAAGCAGCCGGCCTCAGCTGGTTTTATACCTGTGGGAATGGAAGTGGACGTGCACACCGCGCACAAAGTCAATTTCCTGCATCAGGCGCGTTTCTACCTGGTCTGAGATGCGATCTCCCTCATCCACGGTTAAACCGCCATCAACATAAATGGCCACATTGATAATAAAGAATTGCCCGTAGCGATGCGCTTGCGCTGAATCCAGGCCTTCGACGCCTGGGATAGTTTGGATAATTTCTTTGATGCGTGCTTCCAGCGTTTTTCTGGAAATCGTATCCATCAGGTCACCGGTGGATTCGCGGAGGATGCTGATGCCTGTCCGCAGGATGACCAGCGCGACAAACGCTCCGGCCAGCGGATCGACCCAGGGATAGCCTTGCAGGGATAGAAAAATGCCAATCACAACGGCCGAGGCTGAAAAGACATCATTGCGATGATCGCGCGCCAAAGCGATGATGGAGGGGTTGTTGGTCTGCTTGCCAACCCGGCGGGTATAGATCGTAAGCCCGATTTTTGCCAAAACAGTCAACAGCGCGATGTAAATCGTAACTGTCATGCCGGCGCTTACTTCAGCTGTGCCGTTGAAGTAATCAAACAGAGAATTGAGAGAGTTCCAAAAGATCGTGATGGCGGTGGTGATGACGAAGGCGCCGATTACCAGGGCGCCGACGCTCTCGTATTGGGTATGGCCATACGGGTGTTCTTCATCGGCTGGTTCGCGCGCGGCACGGACGAAAAAGGAAATGGCGATGTTATAGACCACGTCTGAAGTGGAGTTGATCCCGTCCGCGAGCAGGGCAGCGGAATGGCCAAAAATGCCGAAGCCGGTCTTGAGCAGTGCCAGCAAGACGTTGGCAAGCAGGGCCAGGTTGACTGCCCGAGTGCTCAGGCGGGTGCGCTCGGCAGGCGTAATTCTCTCAGAAGGAGGCGTGGAAGGCAGAAAGGTATCGGTTGCAGACATTAAGCGTCCAATCCAATCGCCCGTCGGATTTTGTTAATGACCGGTTGGCCGATTGCCCGGGCTTTTTCGGCTCCTTCCGCCAGTACGCTGTTGAGATACGGCAAATCATTGATCAAATCTGAGTATTTCTGCCGGGCCGGCCCGAAATAAGTCAGAATTGTTTCAAATAATTCCTGTTTAAGGGCACCGTAAGCCAGGCCGCCTTCAAGATAGAGCTGCCGCACTTCACCCAGGCGGTCGGGTGCAGCAAACAAACGGTAGATTTGATAGAGGTTGCAGGTGTCGGGGTCTTTAGGCTCTTCTGGCGTCCGGCTATCCGTTACAATCCGCATGACCTGTTTGCGTAGTTCTTTTTCGCTGGAAAAAATGGCAATGGTGTTGCCATAACTTTTACTCATTTTGCGGCCATCTGTTCCCGGGACGCTCTGCACATCTTCGGCAATGATGCCTTCGGGAAGCTTGAGCGTTTGGCCATACGTACGATTAAAGTTTTCAGCGATATCGCGCGCGATTTCGATATGCTGCTTTTGATCCAAACCAACGGGCACGACATCGGAGTTATATAGCAGAATGTCAGCTGCCATCAGCACCGGGTAGTAAAAGAGGCCGGCGTTGACATCAAAGTCGAGGTCACGGCCAAGTTCCTGGTTTTTATCCAGGGCGGCTTTGTAGGCGTGGGCACGGTTGAGCAGCCCTTTGGGAGTCAGGCAGGCCAGAATCCAGCTTAATTCCGGGATTTCTTTGACATCCGATTGCCGAAAAAACACGCTTACTTCCGGGTCCAGGCCGAGTGCAAGCCAGGATGCAGCCACTTCGTAAATCAGGGTTTGCAGCTCATGGCGGTCGGGTGTGGTTGTGAGGGCATGCAGGTCGGCTACAAAATAAAGGCCCAGGTACTTTTGGGTAAGGGCAAGCGCGGGCTTGTACATCCCGAAATAGTTGCCAATGTGTGGCGCACCGGTGGGTTTAATCCCGGTTAATGAGATGGGCGGCATTTGACCTGTTCCTCCGATTGAAATTTGCTGCAATATTATATACCAAGTACTCTTTGAATTATTCCAGGGCATTACCGGCAGGGGTTTGTACGACGCAGAAGGTGTTGCCGTCCGGATCCGCCAGGACGACAAAATCATCATCCGGGGCGTAGTCCCATTCGACTCGGGTGG